>Ga0209137_1000974_pt1 | contig 28286 bp, 25 predicted proteins | sample SaaInl5LU_22_DNA_FD_184642 | JGI IMG/M metagenome (GOLD analysis project Ga0209137, IMG submission 184642) | Marine microbial communities from expanding oxygen minimum zones in the Saanich Inlet - ESP_105LU_22_DNA (SPAdes) (version 2) | ecosystem: Environmental > Aquatic > Marine > Intertidal...
AATTGGTAAAGGATTAACAACAATATTTGGTAATTGTAACAAACAATCATTAGCATCTTTTATAAAAGGAGTATAAGTACCTTCTTGAATATTATTAAAAGTAAAAGAAGTAAAATAATTAGCACCATCTAAACTATAGGTATAAGGTGCTGTGCCTCCAGTAACTGAATCAAAAGAAATAACTCCATCAGCATCACAAGTATAATCTTGACTTAATGTTGCGTTTCCAGAAATCACAGTGGGTTCAGAAATGGTAATTGTTTTTTCATAAGCACAAGTGTCTATACTTTTAATAGCATTAATTAAAATTTTATAATTCCCTGCACTTAAATTAGAAAACAGATTTTCTGTCTGATAAGTAGCACCATTATCTATACTATAACTAAAGTCATAATTGTTTAAGGGTTCATTTGGTGATATTAAAACACTACCATTACTGTCTCCATTACAACTAACATTTTGTATAGTTTCAGAAAATGTAAAAGAGGGTTCTAGTGCTATTGTTACAGGATTAGAAAACACAAAACAATTGTTGTTGTCTACCATTACAAATTCATAAGTGCCCTCATTACCAGGAGTAATTTCTAAGAAAGAATTCGTAAAAAACTCGATAATAGGAATGGTATTAACATTCGCATATTTCTGCACACCATTATAAGACCAAATAGCATAATTATACAAAGGAGTTCCTCCTGATGTATTAAATTCAATCATACCATTTGTACAGCTTATATCTTTAGTTGCAACTGCAGAAAAAGTAATTGGATCTGGCTTTATTATATCTACTGTACCTTCGAAAGTACAATTATTAGGGGCTGAAACTTTTACAGTATAAGTACCTTCATCAGATACCTGAAAAGTATGATCATTATCTGCTTTTGGAGCAGTTTCTACCAATAAATTTCCATCTTTTAAAAGTTGATAAATGTATTCCCCATCAACATTATTTACTTGTACTCTAATAGTTCCATCATCTTCTGCACATTGTATGGGTTCTACAATTAAATCAACTTCAATATTTTTTTCGAAAACGTCAATTACAGGTAATTCATAAACACAAGATGTTGCAATACCACCTTTTTTTCTAATGTAAACAGTGTAACTACCTGCAGAGGTAATTGTAAAAGAATTATCATCTTGAAAAGTGTTTATATCATTAGTTAAACTAAATTGGTAATCGTCTGAAATGTTATTGATTGTAATGTTTCCTGGAGTACCACAAATAATATCTGTTTTATCTACTAAAGGATTAATTGATGCTTGAAAAACATCAAAATAATAACGCTTAAAACAACCACCTTGAGCTCTAATTTCTAATCTAAATCTTCCTGGTTCGTTTGCTACATAGTCATTGCCTGTTTTTATGGTGTTCCATGTACAAGAATTATTTGTGTTAGGACAACTTTCATCATCATTATCTGTACAAGAATTTTCGTCTAATTTTTGCCAAATAAGTGTATTTGAATTAAAAATATTAGTCTGTATAAGTTTAGTGCTTTCTGAACCACATAAATAAATTTCTGATAATGTAGATCCATCATCTACACAGGTTTTAATTTCATCTGCAAAATTTATAATTGGGTTTGGTTGATTTATAAATGAAACAACATTTATAATTTCTTGGCTACTAATACAACCAACAGGAGCAACTTTATCTACAGTATATCTACCTGTTTGAGATACAAAAATAGATTGTGTAGTTCCAATAATATTACCTGCACTATCTTTCCAAGTATAAGATAAAAAGCCAGAACCAGCAGTAAGTTCTACTTTGTCTGTACAAAGTACTTCTTCTCTTTCATAAGTACACTGATCTACATCTACTAAAAAGTTTGATGGCCCCTCAAAACCCCTATTACAATTATCTACACCAAAATAACTAGGTGTATTGTTTGTGGTAACACCGTTTATTTTACCAGTATAATCTACAAAAGCTTGATTTTGAATAATGTTAGAACAAACATCTCTTAACTCATTACAAGATTCTACTACTTTTACTTTAAGTCTAATATTATATGTTGGATCTCCTTTTTCTACTAAATTGTCAGGTATAGTAAATATTAATTCCCCTCTAAATTGATTAGCTATTGTTGGTGCTTGATAGGTATAAGTTACACCTGGAGGAACAACAACTTCACTTTCAAAAAGATCTACATTTTTAGGAAGTCTGTCTACAATTTGCGTTAAAGTAGCATCATCATTTCCTTTATTTCTAAAAGCAATATTATACCAAATTTCATTACCTAAAGTAACATCTCCACCAGCAATATCATTACCATTTACATCTTCTATGGTTTTTATAAGTTCTATATCTGGTTCAATAATTTCGACACTCATAGCATTTAAAAACACCCAATAACCATCCCCACTTGTGGTTAATCTTATATTTGCATCTGTTTGGTTGTTTGCAATTAGTTGATTATTAATATTGTTTAAATCAAATAAATCTGCATCAAAACCTAAAGTATTTTGGCTGCTAGGATTTCTATTAGCTAAATACTGATCGTTAATTGTAATAGAGCCATTAAAAAAGTTTCTTACAGGGTTTGTGTTTGGGGTTGATAAAGATTGATAAGTACCATTTACATCTTGAAAAGTAAAACGATCTCCTCTAATAGACTTATCACCTTCTAAAGCTGCTACTAGCATTTTTGCTCTTACAGGTCCAGTTGGTATAGTTTTAAATCCAGAATAGTTTACTTCTGCATTTACAGAGTTAGATCCTCCTTTAACTGCTGTAAAACCATCAAAAATAGAAACTCTTCTAGTTGGCTCAAGTTCGTTTTCATAGATAACTACTAATATCCAACCTGCAGAAGAACCAGTATTACTACTACCTCTAACTGTTGCTTTTATGTTTGCTGCAAAATAATTTCCATTAGGTGAGTCTTGTGCACCAACTATACCTGTTACATCTTTAAAGCATGTATAAACAACTTTCTCATTGTCACTTGGTAATGTTAACCCATCAAAAATAACTTCACCTGTTACATCTTGATAAGAATCGTTTGGTAGTTTAAACTTAATGGTATTTACATCTGGATCTCTAGTACTATTTACATCATTCCATAATTTTCTTGGATATACAGCAGACCAATATAAACCTGCAAATACAACTTTAGAACAACCAGGTAAATTTAGCTGAGCTTTACTTGATGAGAAAGTTGTAGGATCGTTATCTACATCTATATAATCTAAGTTTAATCGATTATTACTTTCACTACCATTATAATTGTCATTAGGTACTGTACCATCTTGACTTTTGCTAACAATACTGTTAGCAATAAATGTAATGTCTCCTTTTAAATTTACGCCACCATTTTGAAGCCTTTGTTTAAAAGGAACAAACGTTTGTGAATAAGTGAAATTTGCCATGCAAACTATTGCAATACACGAAAGCAATAGAGTCTTTAATTTTGAGAAAGTATTCATATTTGGGGGGTTTATGAATGTTAATTTTCAACTTGTAAAATCCATTTTTCGTGAATGTATTTACCATTCACATTATTATAGATTAATTTTAATATTTCTTTTTTATCTTTTGAATATGATATATATACGTATCTATATTTTTTTATGGGATGAATAAAGTAATTAGGAGTTAAATTATTTTCTTCTAATTCATTTATAAATGATTCTGCATATCTTTTTCTAGCAAAAACATTTACAATTAGGTAAAAACCTTCTTCTAATTCTTTACTATTTTTTATTACTTCTGTTTTTGGCTCATAAGGTTTTTTATTTTCTATTTTTAAACTATCTTTTATTTCTAAGCCTTCTTTATTTTTAAGAATTGATCTTGTGTTGCTTTTATTTAAAGAGTCTTTTGCAATAATTTTTTTTACATCTTCTTTTGTAAGATTATCATTTACATTATTATAAGTGTTGAGCTTATTGGCTAAACTATCTTTTTGTTTTAAGGTGCTCTTTTCTTTAGCTTTTATTTGAGTTTTACTTGTTTTTAATGTGTCTTTTACAATAATTTTTTTGTCATCTTCTTTTATAATAGGCTTTGAATTAGTATCGGTTTTTAGTGTAAAACTATAATTTATTGGGTTTTTTGGTTTTTTTGAGAAAGAATAAATAATTCCAATTTCGCTAGTTGGGCCTAAATCATTTTTACCAGTTTCATAAACATAAGAAATGGCCACTTTTTGCGATAATCTAATTCCAACACCTGCTGAAGAACCAAAAAAGCCATCATAGCCACCTTGTAACCAACCTAATTTTGGTAGATCTAACAAAATATTTCCTGTAAAACTACTATTGGTGTTATGGTTAGCACTATAAAAAAATCGTAATACCCCATCTTCTAATAATTTAATATTACTATTTAAAGGCTCTGAATATTGGGCATGAACAGAATAAGCTTTTTCTGATAAAGAGGTAATAAATTCACCTTCTTTAATATTATAATCTACAACATCTCTTAAATGAATACCTATACTAAATTTACCATAGTTATAGCTTAAAGCAGTTTGTAATATAATATTTGTTTTTTCTTGAAAGTTAAAAATTACTGGATCTGAAGTTGGGTCTAAAATTCTTGTTCTATCTATATCTATATGACTAAACATAAAATTAAAGCCAAGAGAAAGACTACTTTTAGTACTTAGTTTTATTCTGTAAGCATAGTTAGCAATAGCACCAAAGTTTGTAAAAACTCCAATTGTTTGTCTGTAAACTCCAACACCTGCTCCAATATTTTCACTAATTTTTCCAGAAAAACTAAGAATATTAACAACAGGTGAATCTTCGAAACCTATAAAACTATTTCTACTTAACAGCGCTATTGATTTACTTGTTTCATTTACAACTGTAAAAGTTGGGTTTAACAAATAGGTATTCTGTTTTACAAAACTTTGAGAAGAAAAACGATTAAATATTTTTTCTACAGAATCTTGCGAATACAGTGAGGTTACTGTACATAATAAAATAATGATATGTCGTTGTTTTTTAATCACTTATTTTATGATGTTTATTGTACCTTTTTTAATAATACTTTTATCATCTCTTATTATATAGAAATACAGGCTAGCTGTTTTTACATCATTTTCTGGCCAATTATTTTGGTAATTTTTTTGTTTAAGAACAGTTCTACCTCCAATCGAAATAATCTCTACTTCAATATTATTTTTAAAAGCAAATTCAGGTGGTATTTTCCAAGAATCATTTACTCCATCTCCATTTGGAGTTAAAATATTTGGTACATATATATTACCAGAGATTACAATTACTGTAAATAATTTTTCTACAGAACATCCATTTAAATAAGCGATCACTCTATAGTTTCCTGCCTTATTAATCTCTATACTAGATGAAGTTTCTATAATATTATCATTTTCATCAAACCACTCGTAAGTGTCTGCACCACTTGCAGAGATCACTATAGATTCTCCTTCTTGAATTGTTATTTCATCATCGAAATTAAATTCAATAGAATTTCCATCAAAAGAGTTAATAATAATTTCTTGTGAAGTTTTATTACAAGAGAATCCTGTAGTCTCTATTCTATAATTACCAACTTCAGAAATTTTAAGAGTTGGGTTTGTTGCTCCTGTAATTGCTAAGTCATTAAAAAACCACTGATAACTTAATCCATTAATTTGTGCAGTTGAAAGAGTAATTTCTTTGTTACTACAAAGTGAAAAAGTATTATCAATTGAAGTAACATTAATTTCTGGTAGCCCGAGTTTTACTTCTAAAGTATTTGATGTTGAATTTACAGAACCATTTATAATTTCAAGAAAATAACTGCCATTTTCTTCATAATTATTGATAGTAATTTCGCTATTGGTAAATCCGTTAAGCAAATTATTGTCTTTATACCATTTAAATTCTAAAAGTGCTATTTGTGCTGTAGATAACTCATGTGTTGTGCCATTAGTGTCTTTAGCCTGAATATTATCTAAAAAAAGATTTGTTTGTAAAGAAGAACATTCAGAATAGCTAGGTAAAGTTTTAATTATTGTTGTAAAACTATCAATAGCACTAACTGTAATAGCGTTTATAGTTTTGGTTTCAGAGCATCCATTTAAGCTTTTTTCGACTTGAGCATAATAAACTCCTGCTTCTGTTACGTTTAAATTATTTGTATTTGAATTAGGTATTTCTACATTGTCTTTAAACCATGTTATTTCTGCATTTTGTGCATTATGAGAAACATTAAGAACCTTTGTTTCTCCTGCTAATATAAATGTAGATGAAGTTGTAGCTGTAGAAATAGCGAAATCACTATCAAAATTTTCAATAGTAAATTCGCTAGATTTTTTAGAACATCCATCTTGGTTGGTAACTTCAATTTGATACAAGCCACCAGTAGTGATTTCTATATTAGTTCCTGTTGCATTTGCAATAGCAGAGCCATTTAAAAACCATTGATAGGAAACACCATTTTGCTGAGTTGAACTCAACCTAATTTGCTTAGAGTCACAATATGTGTTTGTATGATCATTAGAAGTTATAACTGGCTCAAGAACTCCTAATTTTACTGCTATAGTATTTGACTGAGATTTTACAGTACCATTAGAAATTTCAAGAGAATAATTACCATTTTCTACATGAGAATTTATTGTAATTTGATTACCAGAAAAACCATTTAAAGAATTATTGTTTTTGTACCAATTAAAATTTAACAAACTAATTTGATCATTAGTTAAGTCATAAATATTTTGATTTACATCTCTAGCTTTTACACTTTCTAATAATAATTGAGTAATTGTAGAGGTACATTCTGAATAATCAGGTAATGTTTTAATAGTTACATTAAACCCTTCAACAGCACTAACAATCATACTTTCAGAAGTTTTAGTTTCTGAACAGCCATTTACAGTATTTTTTACTGTTGCATAATAAATACCAGGTTCAGTAATTGTTAAACTAGTAGTATTAGCATTAGGTATTTGAACACTATTTTTAAACCAATTGATTTCAGCATTTTGAGCATTATGTGTAATTTCTAAGACCTTAGTCTCTCCTGATAGAATAAATGCTAGACTTGAGTTAATGTTAATTGAAAAATCACTATTTACATTGGTTATACTAATTTCATTAGAATTACTAATACATCCTTTTGTGTTAGATAACTCTACATGATACACTCCTGCTTGTGTAATTTGTAAAGTATTGTTTGTTGCACTAGATATAGCTGTGTTATTTAAATACCATTGGTAATTTAAACCATTTATCACATCAGCTGTAAGTGTAATTTGTTTATTGTCACAGTAAGTATATGTTGAATCATTACTAGTAATTTCAACTTCAGGCAATTTTAAATTAACGTCTAAATGATTTGAGTTAGAAGCAACTGCGCCATTAGAAACTTCAAGAAAGTAATCACCATTATTTTCATAACCATTAACGTTAATTTGCTGATTAGTAGCACCATTTAATAAAAGATTATTTTTAAACCATTTAAAATTTAATAAAGCTATTTGGCTATTAGTTAAGCCATGAGAAACATCATTTACATCTATCGCTTTTACTAATTCTAATTGTAATTGTGCTGAAGTAGAAACACATGTTGTATAATTTGATGTTGTACCAATATTTACTTCAAAGCTTTTAAAATTATTAACTATAATACTATCAGAAGTTTTAGTTTCAGAGCAATTATTTACTGTGCTTTTAACAGTGGCAAAATAAGTTCCAGGCTCGTTAATATTTAAATTAACTGAGTTAGAATTTGGTATTTCAATGTTATTCTTATACCAAATGATTTCAGCATTTTGTGCATCATGAGTAATAGAAAGCACTTTAGTTTCTCCTGATAAAATATTTATAGGAGTAGCTGTATTTATATTTACAGAAAAATTGGTGTTAACGTTGTTAATTGAAACTTCATTAGATGTGTAACTACAACCAAATTCATTGGTAATTTCTAAAGAATAAGTGCCAAAATCTGCTGCATTTGAAATATTTATTGATGGAGTATATGCAGGTAAATTATTAATTTTTACCCCATCTTTAAACCAACTATAAGTGTATAAATTATTACTTACAGAGGCTTCAAGTGTGTATGATTCATTTTCACATAAGTAAACATTAGAGTCACCAATAATTTTAGCTTCTACAGCATCACCTATATTTACCTCTACAATATTAGATGTTGCAGGCGAATTACAAGCACCATAATATATTTCACAATAATATAATCCTGGCTCATCAACAGTTATTGAAGTACCTCCTAATGTAAATTTTTGTCCATTTTTGTACCATTGTAGATTGTTTGTAGTAGAAGTAGCTACACTTATTTCTTTAGACTCTCCTTCGCAAAGTGTTACGTTTTCAAAATTATTTAGAACTATGTTTTCTAATGACATAAAATAAGCTTCAAAAGCATCAGATTCTGGGCTAATTTTTTCTGGAGAGGATGATTTTACTCGAATTTTATAATCACTACCTGCAGTATTTTGAGGTATGCTAAAAGTTGTAGTAAATCTAAAAGTATTGTTTTGGTTTGATATTGTTTTTATAGCAGTTGGCGAAGAAAAATCACCAGAAGCGTCTGAAAGTTCTAAAGTAAAAGTGTTATCTGAATTAAAGGTAGCAGCTATGTAAGTCACCTCAACATCATACATGTTAAAGGAATTGCTTGCACAAGCATTCGTAAATTTTAAAACAGGCTTTAAAAGTTCTTGTGATTCAAGAACTTGAGATGCGAGTAATAAAAGGAGTATTATGGGGGCACCTTTTCTAATCACTTTTTAATAATATTCAATAACTATTTACAATAGTTATGGGGGTTTGAATTGACTAATGTACAATTTTATTGATTATAATTGAAAATTTAGATTAAATTTTTAGTCATTTTTTCCTTATTTATAAAATTCTTAATTTTAAGTGTCTCAATTTTAGTAATTATTTAAAAACTGTAATGTTATTGATAAAATTACGACTAGTTTTGTACACAATAAATTAAAAGAATGACAGAAAATTTAACTAGAGAAACTTTTTTAGAAAAGGTTTTTAATTATACAGAAAATAAAGATTGGAAGTTTGAAGGTGATAAACCAGCATTAATTGATTTTTATGCAGATTGGTGTGGTCCTTGTAAAATGTTGGCTCCTATTTTAGAAGAATTATCAGAAGAATATGGAGACAAAATCAATATTTACAAAATTGATACTGAAGCAGAGCAAGAATTAGCTGCAGCATTTGGTATTAGAAGTATTCCTTCTATGCTCTTTTGTCCTATGGATGCAGAACCACAGATGGCAAATGGAGCTTTACCAAAAGCTGAATTAGAAAGAGTAATTGCAGATGTTTTAAAAGTAGAAAAATAAGCTTAAATTTTTTAAAAGTTAGAAACTCGGGCATCATGATGTTCGAGTTTTATTTTTGTTAAAATTTAATACATAAGAATTTTATGCATAAAAAAATTATGTATATTTGTTCTATGGGAAATCAAAAATTATATAAAGGTTCTTTACAAACCATTATTTTAAAATTACTAGCTAGCCATTCTAAAATGTATGGTTATGAAATTACTCAGAAAGTAAAAGAATTAACTAAAGGAGAGCTTAATATTACAGAAGGTGCTTTGTATCCTGCTTTACACAAATTAGAAGCAGATGGTTTGCTAGATGTAGAGGTTGCTAAAGTGGGTAACAGATTACGAAAATATTATAAGTTAACAGAAAGTGGTACAAAAGAAACTGCCAATAAATTACAAGAAATGCAAGAGTTTTTAAAAACTATGCAGCATTTAGTAAACCCAAAATTTAGTGTAGAATAATTTTTTAATTATGGAATTAACTAAAAGCCAAATACAACAAATAGACAACCGTTTAAAATCTGGTGGAATTAAATATTGGGATTTACGCCTTGAAATAATAGACCATATTGCAACAGATTTAGAGCAAAACTCAAAAAGTAATGACTTTAATAAAGAACTAAACAATTCTTTAAAACGAATGGGTTACCTAAATAATTTATCAGCAGTAAATACAAAAGGTTGGCAAAATGTAAATAAATTTTATAGAAAGAGATATTTAGATAATATTAAAACGTATTTAAAAAAACCATTGATTTTACTCTTAGTAGTTTTAAGTATAATTACAAATTATTTTCTATTTGAATATTTACCATTAAAAACTTTTAAGCTACTTAACTTTTCTCTTTACATTATTTTTTCTATTCCTTTTTTTGTTTTAACCACAAAACTTTGGTTAAAGAAATATGGTAAATCTGTACACTTAGATTATGGTATTTTTTACTTCGGATTTGCTTTAATAATGATAAACTTACCCATTCAGTTTGCTGGATATTTTGAAGCTATTTATCAAAAAATATTTTTAATACTATTGTTACCTATTTTTATATTGGCTTCAATTTCTGGGTATCAACTTTTTAATGAATCAATTCAAAAAGTAGAAAGAATAAGAAAAGAATTAAATCTATGAAACTTACAGAAAATCAAATAGACAATCTGTACAAATTTACACGTCAACATTATGTTGAATATTATGATGTGCAAACAGAATTGGTAGATCATTTAGCCAATGATATAGAGCAGATTTGGGAAGAAAATCCAAATATTTCATTTGAAGAAGCCAGAGATAAATCATTTAAAAAATTTGGCATATTTGGCTTTATGGATGTTGTTCAGGCTAAAGAATGGCAGATGACAAAATCATATATTAAACTTGTTTTCAAATTTGTAAAACAATGGTTTCAATTGCCAAAAATTGTACTCACCCTTATTTTATATTTTACTTTTTTTAAACTTCAAGAATTTAAACTTGGGTACACTATTTATATAAGTATTTTTATTAGCGTTCTTTTATTTCAATTAGTTTTTATGATTGTTAATGGAAAAAAATTAAAACAAAAACAAAAAAGAACAGGTAAAAAATGGTTGCTAGAAAATGTAATTTTTGTTAATGGCATTTCAAATATTTTAGTTTTGATGATTTGGTTTTGGGATTTTCCTTTTGATAATATGCAAGAGTTTTTAACAATGGGTAATTTTACAAAAATACTTTCAGCTTTTTTAATAACATTTTTAATCATTATAGGCTTTATAACACTAATTGTTATTCCTAAAAAAGCGGAAGAATTATTACAAGAAACGTATCCTAATTATCAAATTTCTTAAGGTAGATTTTATGAAACTTACAGAAAATCAAATAGAAGCTTTATACAAATTTACGCGTCAACATTATGTGTATCACTATGATGTGCAAACAGAATTGGTAGACCATTTAGCCAATGATATAGAGCAAATTTGGGAAGAAAACCCAAGGTTTTCTTTTGAAGAAGCAAGAGATAAATCGTTTAAAAAGTTTGGAATATTTGGTTTTATGGATGTTATTGAAGCTAAAGAAAAACAAATGAATAAACGCTATTGGAAACTGATTTGGCGATTTACAAAAGAATGGTTTAGTATACCAAAAATCATCATCACAATATCATTATTTCTTGGTATTTTATTATTAATTCAGATTAAAAACTCAGAGTATTTTATACTCACTTTTTTGGCTTTTGCTGTCTTTTTTGAAATGTTTGCAATTTATTTAAACCGAAAAAAACAAAAGAAGAGAGAAGAAAAAAATGAAAAAATATTTCTGCTAGAAGCTATGATAGGCACAACAAAAAACGGATACACAGGTTTTTTGTTTATTAATCTTTTCAATTTTGTAAATTTAACAAGGCTAGATTTTTCATCATATGCTATTCACTGGTTAATTTTAATTGCCTTAATTACAACGTTATTAATCATTATTTTTTACGTTTCTAATTATGTGTTACCAGAAAAAGCAGAAGAATTATTGCAAGAAACTTATCCAGAATATAAATTAGTAAAAAACTTGTAACATATTCTTATTTTCAACTACTTATACACTAACTAAACCAAGTATTTTATGATTTCACATTTTTTAAAGCTAGAGTGGAAACAGTATTTTAGATCTGCTCATTGGCAAAAAGGGATAGCCATAAAAGTAATTATGGTGTTTTTTGCTTTATACTTTATAGTATCTTTCTTAGCTGTTGGTGTTGGAGGTTATTATCTTCTTAAAAAAGAATTTCCAGATCAAGATCCTTTACAAATGGTAAATGCCTATTTATTATATGCTTTTTTAGGTGATTTGGTAGTAAGGTATTTAATGCAAAAGTTACCTGTAATGAATATTAAGCCTTTTTTAATTTTACCCATTAAAAAAAGCAAATTGGTTCATTATGTTTTAGGTAAATCGTCTTTTTCTGCATTTAATATTTTTGGGTTGTTTTTTTACGTTCCTTTTTCAATAGTATTAATAAATGAAGGCTATACTACTTCTGGTGTTTTAGGATGGTTGTTTTTTATTATTTTACTAACTCAAGCAAACAATTTTTTAAACTTTTTAATTAATAAAAACAACAAAGCATTTGCAATTATAGCCTCTCTTTTAGCTCTTTTTATTGGTTTACAAAAATTTGATGTTTTTGATATAACTGTTTATGGAGGTCAGCTTTTTGATGCCATTTATGCATCACCTATTTATGCGCTATTAGGCGTTTTATTAGTTGTGGTTTTATATAATTTAAATTATAAACAACTAAGAAATCAAGTGTATTTAGATGAAGCAGTTTCACAAAAAGTAGTAGAAGCAAAATCAGCAGATTTATCTTTTGCGAATAGATTGGGTGATGTAGCTCCGTTTATAAAAAACGATATGCGTTTAATTTGGAGAAACAAAAGAACCAAAACAGTGTTTTTAATGTCTTTTTTGTTTCTTTTTTATGGTTTAATCTTTTTTACACAAGAAACCTATCAAAAAATGCCAGCAATGTTAATGTTTGCATCACTTTTTGTTACTGGAGGTTTTACGTTTAATTATGGTCAATTTATTCCTGCTTGGGATAGTGCACATTACAAAATGTTAATGAGTCAAGGATTTAGATATCGTAAATTTTTAGAATCGAAATGGATTTTAATGGTTGTTATGACTTCAATTCTATACTTCTTAAGTATCCCTTATTTATATTTTGGATTAGATATTTTTTTAATGATTACTTGTGGTGCCATTTTTAACATTGGCTTTAATTCATTGTTCTTATTGTTTGCAGGTTCTTTTAATAGAAAAAGAATCGATTTAAATAGAAGTGGATTTGGTAACACACAAGGTACTAGTGCTACACAATTTATTGTCATTATTCCTTTAATGTTGTTTCCGATGTTAGTGTTTTGGTTACTCAATAAATTTGTAGGTGGTAATTCAGGTTATATTGCTGTTGCAGCAATTGGTGTTTTATGTTTATTGTTAAAAAACTATGCCATGAACTTTATAGAAAAAAAATATATAAAAGATAAATATGTAATGATAAATGCTTTTGGTAAAGAAGCTTAATAATCAACTAAACAAAATAAGATGATAACAATAGATTCAGTTTCAAAAAAATACGGAAAAGCAGAAGTGCTAAATGTAGCTTCTTTAGAAATACCAACAGGACAAAGTTTTGGTTTGGTAGGTAATAATGGTGCAGGAAAAACCACTTTGTTTAATATATTATTAGATTTAATTAGACCTACAACAGGTGCAATAATAAATAACGATATTCAGGTAAATACAAGCGAAGCTTGGAAAAACTTTACAGGCTCATTTATAGATGAATCTTTTTTAATTGGCTATTTAACTCCAGAAGAATATTTCGATTTTATAGGAGAGTTAAGAGGTATGAACAAAGCAGATATCAATACATTTTTAGCACAATTTGATGAGTTTTTTAATGGGGAAATTCTTGGAAAGAAAAAGTATTTAAGAGATTTAAGTAAAGGAAACCAAAAGAAAGCAGGTATAGTAGCTTCTATGATGGGTAACCCACAAGTAGTTATTCTAGATGAGCCTTTTGCTAATTTAGACCCAACTACACAAATTAGATTAAAAAAGATCATTAAAACATTAACAGAAAATAGAGAGATTACTGTTTTAATTTCTAGTCACGATTTAACTCACGTTACAGAAGTTTGTGAAAGAATTGTAGTTTTAGATAAAGGACAAGTTGTCAAAGACATTGAAACATCAGAGGCTACTTTAAAAGAATTAGAGAGCTATTTTGCTGTTTAATTAGACTATTCTTTTATAATCACTATTTTTACACTCTTATTTATACTAATTTCAATAGATTTTAGTTGTAAATAAGAGTTTTTGTTTTGTGATACCAAATTTTAATTTAGATTTATCAGTGTGAAAAACACCTCAAAAATATTTTTCTTTTTATTACTTGTTTTGGTCGTCTTTGCATGTGGGCCAAAAAAAGACACTATTATTCGTAGAAACTATCAAGCTTTAGTTACTAAATACAACGTTTTATTTAATGGTAAAGAAGCTTTAAATCAAGGCATAGAAGAACTTAATGAAAACTATAAAGACGATTGGTTTGAGAGATTACCCATAGAACCAATAGCTTTTGAAGAAGATAAAATTATAGCTCCTACGTTTAGTAATGGTCCAGGAACAGGATTTAACAATACAAATAATACCGATAAAAAACCAAGCACTCCTTTTGAAAAAGCAGAAGAAAAAGCTGTAAAAGCCATACAGAAACATGGCATGAATATTAATGGTATAGAAAGAAATAGACAAATAGATGATGCTTATTTATTATTAGGTAAAGCTCGCTATTATCAACAAAGATTTATACCAGCTATAGAGGCTTTTAATTATGTAATAGCAAAATACCCAAATGCAAATTTAATTGCAGAAACAAAAATTTGGAGAGCCAAAGCAAACATTAGAAATGATTTTGAAGATACTGCTATAGAAAGCATGAAATTGTTGCTAATAATAAAGGATACTTTAGAAGCAGATTGGTCTAATGAAATTAAAGAGAAAGGCTATACAGCAATGGCTATGGCTTATGTTAAAAGCGATAGTTTACAAAAAGCTAAAGAGAGTCTTAAATTAGCTACAAGAACATTAGATAATACTACTCAAGCTGCAAGAAACTTGTTTATACTGGGTCAAATGTATGCTGATGAGAATAAAAAAGATTCAGCAAGTCAAGTATTTAAGAGGTTAGTCAATTTTAAAAAAGCACCTTATAAATATAGAATACATGCAAATATAGAATTGGCTAGAAATACATCAAATGATTCTACTTCTGCAATAGTTTTAAAAACGTTAGATAAACTTATTAAAGACAGAGATAATAGGCCTTATTTAGATGAATTATATTATCAAAAAGCATTATTACATGAGAGAAATGATAGTATTGGTTTAGCGTTATCAAATTACAAAAAGTCTTTAAGAGCTAAAGATGGTAGTGATAAACAGAAGACATTTACTTTCGAAAAATTAGGGAATTTAAATTTTAAAGATGCAAACTATCAATTAGCAAGTGCTTATTATGATAGTATCTTACAGATTTCTACAGACAGTTTAGATCTAAGAATTAGACGTATTAAAAGAAAACATAAAAACTTAGCATCTTTAATTAACTTTGAAAATATTGTAGATAAAAACGATAGCATTATTAGAATTGCATCAATGACCCAAGAAGAACAAAAACAGTTTTTTGAAGGGTATGTTGCAAAAATTAAAAAAGCAGATGAAGATGCAGCTCAGCTTCGTTTAAATCAATTGGCTTTTGGAAATAGTGGTAACAGTTTAGGTTCTTCTAAAAAAGGAAGTTGGTATTTTTATAATAGTCAATCTTTAAATTTTGGTAAAACAGAATTTATAAAAAACTGGGGAGTTAGAAAGTTAGAAGATAATTGGAGATGGTCAGATAAAGCAACAATTGGTGGTGTAAAAGAAAATGTTGAAAATAAAAATCTAGTTAATGCTAGGTATGATGTAAACACCTATTTAAAAAGTATACCTTCAAGAACATCAACTATAGATACATTAAAGTTAGATAGAAATCAGGCTTTGTATGAGTTAGGATTAATTTATAAAGAGCAATTTAAAAATAACGACCTTGCAATTAAAAGATTAGAAAGAGTCAATAAATTAAATCCAGCTAAAGAATTAATTTTACCTATTAATTGGCATTTATATCAAATTTATAATAATACAGGTAATAAAGATAAAGCAGCAATTCATAAAAAAGTAATTTTAGAAGATTATGCAGAAACTAAATTTGCTCAAATTATAAATAACCCAAATGCCGATTTAAAAGAAGAAATTGAAGTTAGTGAAGTAGAAAGTACTTATAAAGATTACTACTATCTATATAAAGACGATAAATTTGAAGAAGCTGTAACTAAAATTAATGAATATCTCCCATCAATTCAACAATCAGAATTATTACCAAAATTCGAGTTGTTAAAAGCGTTAGCTATAGGTAAATATAAAGATAAAGAAGCCTATAAAAAATCTCTTGAGTTTGTTTCTGTTAGCTATGGTAATACAGAACAAGGTAAAAGAGCAAAGGCTATTTTAGATAAATTGACAAGTAAATAATTAGCAAAATGGAAAGAAATGTAATTGCTAAAAAAACAACAATTACTGGAGATATTTCTTCTGAAGGAGATTTTAGAATAGATGGTATCTTAGAAGGTACTTTAAAAACTAATGGAAGAGTTATTATTGGCTCTGGTGGTTTTGTAAATGGCAATGTAGATGCTTTAAATGCAGATATAGAAGGTAAAATTTCTGGAAAGTTAGAAGTAAAAAAAACACTAACAGTAAAAGCTGCTGCAGATATATCAGGAGAAGTTATAGTTGGTAAGCTTTCAATTGAGCCAGGAGCTGCATTTAACGCAACTTGTGTCATGAGAGTTGTACCAGAAGAAGATAAAAAACAAAATGAAACCAATAAAAAGGGAGAAAAACAACAAAACAAAAAGCAACAAACTAAAGCAAAAAAAACCTTTAAATAAAGCATTACAATTATCTGGTGCTGGTTTACAAATGGGGCTAACCATTTATTTAGGTTTTTTGTTAGGTGAGTGGTTAGATAAAGTCTTTGAAAAAAATTTCTTAACAGAAACCATAACTTTACTATCTATCTTTTTAGCTATGTATTCATTAATAAAACAAGCGAATAGAATTAATGATTAAAACTATTTTTTTATACAGTTTTATATTCTTCACACTCTTTTTTGTTTCTTTTTCTTTACACAATTACTTTTTAGAAGAAAACCAAATTTTGTTACCCTTTTCTCTTAAAAAAGTGTATTTATTTCATTTAGGTTTTTCTATGCTTATTTGCATAAATTTTAAACTACTTTCTTCTGTTAATAAAATTGCAGATCAATTAGGATTTATATATTTAGGAACTTTATTATTAAAAATAGTTTTGTTTAGCATAATCTTTTATCAATCAATATTTACAGAAGAAGAGCTAAGTAAAATATCTAGAATTTCCTTGTTAATTCCTGCTTTAATTTTTTTATTAACAGAGGCTATTTTTGTGGCTAAAATTTTGAATAAAAGAGATATATCAAAAATACCTTAAAAAAGGGTTTGTAGTTTTGAATTATTACGTACCTTTGCGCCGAATTTAGAAAGCGTATTTTTACAATGAAGATTGCACAAAAAACAATCAAATTTCTTACAATAGCAATGGTAGCCTTTTTTACAGCTACAACTTTTGCTTCTGGTACAGATAAAAAACACGACGATCAAAATGATGGAGGACGTGTAAATACGAAAGAAGAAGTAGAAGCTTATATTCTACATCACATTAAAGATTCTCACGATTTTTCTTTGTTTTCATATACAGGTGACAATGGAGAAAGACATCATTTCGGATTTCCATTACCAATTATTTTATGGACAAGTGAAGGGTTAGTTACTTTCATGTCTTCAGAATTTCATCACAATGATGATGGTCATGTAATTGTTGAAAAGAAAGGATTAAAATTCGCTAAAGTTCATTCTAAAATTTATGAATTAGATGAAAGTGCTTCTTCAATTAATTTTGACGAGACTCATCATCCAACAAACGCTCATAAAGTTTTAGATTTTTCGATTACTAAAAGTGTAGTAGGTATTTTATTTATAGGATTATTGTTATTGTTCTGGTTTTCTAGATTGGCAAAACAATATAAAACAAAAAAAGTGCCAACAGGGTTTGCAAGAGTTTTAGAGCCTTTAGTAATTTATGTTCGTGATGAAATTGCAAAACCAAATATTGGAGAAAAACATTACAGAAGATTTACAGGATATTTATTAACAGTATTCTTTTTTATATGGGTATTAAACTTATTAGGTTTAACTCCATTTGGATTTAATGTAACAGGTCAATTAGCAGTTACTGCTTGTTTAGCCATTTTTACATTAGTTATTTACACAGTAAGTGGTACAAAAGGATATTGGATGCATATGGTTTGGATGCCAGGTGTACCAGTATTAATTCGTCCAGTTTTAGCGATTATAGAATTAGCTGGTGCGTTATTAATTAAACCATTTTCATTATTGGTTCGTTTGTTTGCGAACATTTCAGCAGGTCATATTGTGGTAATGAGCTTAATTGCAATTATGTTTACACTAAAAGAATCTTTAGGGGTTGTTGGTGCAACAGGGTTGTCATTAGTATTATCATTTTTTATAACATTAATTGAGGTTTTAGTGGCTTTCTTACAAGCTTATATTTTTACAATGCTTTCAGCATTATTTATAGGTATGGCTGTAGAAGATCATGATGAGCATCATTAATAAAAGTTTGTTTAATTTAATATAAATACATTTATTATGTACAATTTAATTGGAGCAGGATTAATCGTAATCGGAGCAGGAATTGGATTAGGTCAAATTGGTGGAAAAGCAATGGAAGGTATTGCTCGTCAGCCAGAAGCAACTGGTAAAATCCAAACAGCAATGATTATTATCGCTGCATTATTAGAAGGTTTAGCTTTTGGTGCATTATTCTTAGGAAAATAATCCAAACAAAAAACAAAAAAACACAATTCTGTAACGGTTGGTTACAGAATGTGTTTTTAAAATTAAACAAAGAAAAAAAATTATATAATTAGTTTATAGAATGGAAACTTTATTAAACGATTTTTCACCAGGGTTATTTGTAGTATCAACTATCTTATTATTAGCTTTAATTGGGTTAATGGTAAAATTTGCTTGGAAACCAATTTTAAACTCTTTAGAAGAAAGAGAATCTGGTATAGAAGATGCTTTAGCAGCAGCAGAAAATGCTCGTAAAGAAATGCAAAACTTACAAGCTGATAATGAAAGGTTAGTAAAAGAAGCTAGAGCAGAAAGAGATGCAATGATGAAAGAAGCTAGAGATATCAGAGATAAAATGATAGCTGAAGCTAAAGAAGATGCTAAAGAAGTTACAACAAAATTAATAGAAAATGCACAAGCATCTATTCAGCAAGAAAAGCAAGCAGCTTTAGCTGAATTAAAGAAAAATGTAGCAGAATTATCTATAGGTATTGCAGAAACTGTAATTAAAAAAGAATTGTCTTCTAAAAAAGATCAACTTAAATTAGTTGAAGAAACTTTAAAAGACGTTACTTTAAACTAAAAGTATGAAAGACGCAAGAACAGCATTACGTTACGCAAAAGCTATTTTAAATCTTGCTAAAGATTCAAAAGACGAATCTGCTGTAAATGAAGATATGCAGTTAATTGCAAGTACAATATCTGAAAACAATGAGTTAGACGTTGTTTTAAAAAGTCCTGTTATAAAATCTGCAGATAAAATGAATGTTTTAAATGCAATGTTTTCTAATAAAATAAGCAACATAACATTAGGTCTTTTTAATTTATTGCAAGAAAATAAAAGAATATCTATGTTAGAGTTAATTGCAAAGCAATACTCTATCATATATGATCATGATAAACATACACAAGTAGCTAAAGTTACAACAGCTGTTCCTATCACAAAAGATATTGAAGAGAAAGTTTTAGCTAAAATTGTTGCTTTAACTGGCAATAAAGCAAATTTAGAAAACGTAGTTAATCCAGATATTTTAGGAGGATTTATTTTAAGAGTTGGAGATGTGCAGTATGATGCAAGTATCTCTAATCACTTAAATGAATTAAAAAAAAATTTCGACAATAACGATTACATACCAAAAATTTAATTATACATCAAATTAGAAAAGATGGCAAGTATTAAACCAGCTGAAGTATCAGCAATATTAAAAGAACAATTAACAAACTTCGAAGCACAAGCTTCATTAAGTGAAGTAGGAACTGTATTACAAGTGGGTGATGGTATTGCTCGTGTTTATGGTTTATCTAATGTGCAATATGGAGAGTTAGTTGAATTCGAAAACGGACTAGAAGGTATTGTACTTAACTTAGAAGAAGACAATGCAGGTGTTGTATTATTAGGAGCATCTACTTCTATAAAAGAAGGTTCTACTGTTAAACGTACTGAAAGAATTGCTTCTTTAAGAGCAGGTGAAGGTATTGTTGGTAGAGTTGTAGACACTTTAGGAAGTCCAATTGATGGTAAAGGTCCTATTAAAGGTGAAACTTTTGAAATGCCATTAGAGCGTAAAGCTCCTGGTGTTATCTATAGAGAGCCAGTAACAGAACCATTACAAACTGGTATTAAATCTATTGATGCTATGATTCCTGTTGGTAGAGGTCAACGTGAGTTAATTATTGGAGACCGTCAAACTGGTAAATCTACTGTAGCTATTGATACAATCTTAAATCAAAAAGAATTTTTTGACGCTGGTAACCCAGTGTATTGTATCTATGTAGCAGTTGGTCAAAAAGCATCTACTGTTGCTGCAATTGCTAACATGTTAGAAGAAAAAGGAGCATTAGCTTATACTACTATTGTTGCTGCAAATGCATCAGACCCTGCACCAATGCAAGTTTATGCGCCATTTGCAGGAGCTGCGATTGGAGAATATTTTAGAGATACAGGTAGACCAGCATTAATTATTTATGATGATTTATCTAAACAAGCTGTAGCTTATAGAGAGGTTTCTTTATTATTAAGAAGACCTCCAGGACGTGAGGCTTATCCTGGTGATGTATTCTATTTACACTCGAGATTATTAGAAAGAGCTGCAAAAGTTATTAATGATGATACTATTGCTGCACAAATGAATGATATACCAGCTTCTTTAGTAGGTAAGATTAAGGGTGGTGGTTCTTTAACTGCATTACCAATTATTGAAACTCAAGCAGGAGACGTATCAGCATATATCCCAACAAACGTAATTTCTATTACAGATGGGCAAATCTTCTTAGAATCAGATTTATTTAACTCTGGTGTTCGTCCAGCAATTAACGTAGGTATTTCTGTATCACGTGTTGGAGGTAATGCACAGATTAAATCTATGAAAAAAGTATCTGGTACTTTAAAATTAGATCAAGCTCAGTTCCGTGAATTAGAAGCTTTTGCAAAATTTGGTTCAGATTTAGATGCTGCTACAATGAACGTGATTTCTAAAGGACAACGTAATGTTGAAATTTTAAAGCAAGCACAAAACGATCCTTTTACTGTAGAAGATCAAATTGCAATTATCTATGCAGGTTCTAAGAATTTATTAAAAGATGTTCCTGTAAATCAGGTTAAAAACTTTGAAAGAAATTACATCGATTATTTAAACGCAAAACATAGAGATATTTTAGATGTTTTAAAATCAGGTAAATTAACTGATGAAGCAACTTCTACTTTAGAAGCTGCAGCAAAAGAAATATCTAAACAATTTGCATAAATAGAAGTTAGTTTTTAGAAATAAATACTAGAAACTAATAACTAATACCTAAAGTATGGCAAACTTAAAAGAAATACGTAATAGAATTACTTCTATTAAATCAACAATGCAGATTACATCTGCCATGAAAATGGTATCTGCTGCAAAGTTGAAAAAAGCTCAAGATGCTATTGTAGCTATGAGACCATATTCGTCTAAGTTAACTGAATTATTACAAAATTTAAGCGCAACTTTAGATGGTGATACTGGTGGAGCATATTCTAAACAAAGAGAAGTTTCCAAAGTATTGTTAGTAGTTGTAACCTCTAATAGAGGTTTGTGTGGTGGGTTTAATTCATCTATAACAAAAGAAGTTGTAAAAACTATTTCAGAAAAATATACTGATGTTTCTGTAGATTTATTTGCCATAGGTAAAAAAGGTGCAGATGTATTATCTAAAGAGTACAATGTAGTTGCTACTAGAAATGATATTTATGACGAATTAACTTTTGATAATGTAGCAGGTATTGCAGAAAAGTTAATGAACTTATTTGCTGAAGGAACTTATGATAAGATTGAGTTGGTTTATAATCAATTTAAAAATGCAGCTACTCAATTACCTCAAGTAGAGCAATTTTTACCAATAAAGCCAATTGAAGGTGGTGAAGCAATTACAAATTCTGATTATATTTTTGAACCATCAAAACTAGAAATTGTTGAAGCTTTAATACCAAAGTCATTAAAGACTCAATTATATAAAGCCATTAGAGATAGTTTTGCTTCTGAACATGGTGCACGTATGACAGCTATGCATAAAGCAACTGATAATGCTACAGATTTAAGAGACGAATTATTATTAACGTATAATAAAGCACGTCAAGCAGCAATTACTAATGAAATTTTAGAAATTGTTGGTGGAGCTGAAGCACTTAATAACTAATAGAATCTAAATATCTATAAAAAAAAGCGAATCAATTTTGATTCGCTTTTTTTGTTTTAATCAACTGATAGTCAGATGTTAGTGTTTGTTTAGAATTTTTGGCATACAATTTGAATATTTATAGGCATAACCATAAAACGAAGGCTTATGAAGACGCTAAAATTACTTTTAACATTATTAATTACAGGAGTACTATTTACTTCATGTACAGCAATAATCACTGACGATGTTATTATTGAACCATCATTAGAAAATGTTGTTTCTGGTTATGATTTATGGTATGTAGATTATCATAGAACTACAGGAAATGGAGATGTGCCTTATGTTTCAAGAGCATTTACATTATCATTTATAAACGGTATATTATACGCAAATAATAATATTGTAGATATTGGAAGAACAGGAAATGGATTAGGAATTGATGTGGGAACATATAGTACATTTAATGGCTATTTAGAAACTTCACATGATATTGATGGTTTTCATGATTTTGATATCACTGTTTTATCAAACAATGAAATTAGATTGTATAATTTTAATCAGAATGTAAGCTATTATTTAATAGGTTATAACGTTAATAATTTTGATTATGACAAACTGTTTTATGAAAACATAGAATACTTTTTACAAGAGTATGTAGCTTGGGAAAAAGTAGACGCTAGAGGGGGTACTCCAAATGCTTTTGATGATGAAAATTATTTACAATTTACACCAGAAAATATAACAACTTTTTATAGTTCTCAAGACAACTTTGGCACACAAGTTGATTATATTAATTGGGATTATGTAGGAGCTTATGAAGTGTTTGATGTTAATGGTTATGAAGATCTAAAAATTTTAACATTGAATTATGATAATGGAGATATAGAAGAGTTTGAATTAAGCGTTGTTAATGATGGTAGAATAAGTTTATATCATTACAATTCAGAAACTACGTATGACTTTGCAGGCAGAGGATTTGTTCAGTATTTAAAAGGTAAAAAGAATGTTAAAACTGCTAAAGATATTGTAAGGAATAACAATAGAAAACGTACTAAAGTAGAAAGAAAAACAAAGAATAAAAGAAATTAAAAATAAAGTTTGGTTAGTTGATTTTTGATTGGCTATTTCTCAGATAGCCAATTGAAAGAGAAACCACCCTGAGGAGGGTGGTTTTTTCTTTGTTAATAATTGATGAAAATTTTACATAATTAACTAAACACATAGCAAGTTGTTTTCATAATTTTAAAGAGAAATAAATTATCATTCAAATGAAAACAGTATTTATTACAGGAGCCACCTCTGGTATAGGCAAAGCAACAGCAGAGTTATTTGCAAAAAATAAGGTTAGGTTGGTTTTATGTGGCAGAAGAAAAGAAAGATTAGAAGAGCTTAAAACAAACTTAAGTAAGCTTACCCAAGTAACTACTTTACAGTTTGACGTTTCTAAGAGAGAAGAAGTTAAAAACGCAATAGCATCAATTCCAGAGGAATTTAAAAAAATAGATATTTTAATAAATAATGCAGGTAATGCACATGGCTTATCAACGATACAAGAGGGTAGTATTGATGATTGGGAAGCTATGTTAGACATTAATGTAAAAGGATTGCTTTATGTATCTAAAGCTATTATTCCTCAAATGATAGAAAACAATTCAGGGTTTATTGTAAATATTGGCTCTACAGCAGGAAAAGAAGTGTATAGGAATGGAAACGTATATTGTGCTTCTAAGTTCGCTGTTAATGCTTTAAATAAGTCTATGAGACTAGATTTAAACGAATACAACATTAGAGTTTCAGGTATTCATCCAGGATTAGTAGAAACCGAGTTTTCTGATGTTCGTTTTAAAGGTGATTCAGATAGAGCAAAAACAGTGTATCAAGGTTATAAAGCTTTGCAAGCAGAAGATATTGCAGACATAATTCATTTTGTAGTTACAAGGCCTTATCATGTGAATATAGAAGACTTAGTTGTATATCCAACAGCGCAAGCAAGTGCTACAATAATAAATAAAAAATAAAATGAAACCTTCATCAAAAATTATTATTGGTTGCATGTCTTGGGGAAAATGGGGTAAACAATTTTCTACCAAAGATCAAATTGACATGATTCAGTTTTGTTTAGAAAATGGTAACTCATTTTTTGATCATGCAGATTTGTATGGAGATTATACTACTGAATCTGAATTTGGTAATGCATTACAAGAAGGTAATTTTAAAAGGGATGATTTACATATTATTACAAAATGTGGCATCCAAAATCCTGGACAAACTAGAAACAATAGTGTAAAGCATTATAATTATGCAAAAGATTATATTATTTGGAGTGCAGAACAATCGTTAAAAAACCTAAAAATAGATTATTTAGATACTTTTTTACTGCATAGACCAAGTCCATTAATGAATCCTTCTGAAATAGCTGAAGCTATTACTCAACTTAAAGAAAGAGGTAAGATTAAAAACTTTGGAGTTTCTAATTTTACACCAAGTCAAGTAGATTTATTAAATCAAAAAATAAATGTTTCTGTAAATCAAATAGAATTTTCTTTAACTCAAAATGCAGCAATGTCAAATTGTAGTTTAGATCAAATGCAATTAAAAGGCATACAGCCTATGAGTTGGAGTCCTTTAGGGTCTGTTTTTAAAGAAGATAATTCACAAACAAATCGAATTAAAGTGGTTTTAAAAAAGCTATCAGAAAAATATAATGCATCAGAAGACACTTTACTGTTAGCTTGGATTTTAAAACATCCATCAAAAGTATCTCCAGTAATTGGTACAACAAATAAGCAAAGAATACAGCAAGCAAATTTTGCATTAACCATAAATTTAGAGTTAGAAGATTGGTTTTTACTTTGGGAAGCAAGTAGAGGTAAAGAAGTAGATTAGAATGATTAATAAAAGATTGCTTATTAAAAATTTACTTTCTCATAATGATGAGAATAGTTTCTATGATAAAAAGCAAAAAATAACGCTAAGCTCTAAAGAAGGAAAAGCAAAATTTCTAAAACATATATGCGCCTTATCTAACTCAAATCCAGAGAATAATTCATACATAATAATTGGTGTTAGTGATGAAGAAAATACAATTATAGGAGTAGATTTTTTTGACGATAGTAAAATTCAAAATTTGGTAAATGCGTATTTAGTAAATCCGCCAAAAATTCAATATGAAAATGTTCCTTTTCCAAGATTACCTAGACATAAAGTTGTGGGTTTGGTTACAATATACCCTAACCATAAAATATCTTCTCTATTAAAAAATGCATGGAAATATAGAAGAAAAACTATTTTTTATAGAAGAGGCAGTAACTCTATGTCTTTCTTAGGTTCAGATTTTCAACTTAAAAATACTAATAAATCTATAGTTGAATCCATTGAAAATAATGCAAGAAATAATATAGAGCTCACCTTAAATGGTGTGTTTGATTTTATGAATAATCATAAAGAAATTTATAATCCACAATACAAAGTTTTTAACGAGCAATTTGTGTTATGTTGGGCTGGAGAAAAAAAACTAATTAACGATAAAGAGTTTTTTTCTAGGGTAGATATTGAATTGATTAATGAACAAGTTCGTTTATTTTTTTCGGCTTTAGATGATGTGCAAATAACTTACAACAATCACTCATTTATAGTTACAGAATATATTTTAATTGGTATAGATAATTTACAGAAACATTACCCTTTAGAAAAAACAGTAATACATTTTAAAAATAATGGAAAGCACGATATCAAAACAGAGTTTTTGTTTGATCCACCAAAATATGACGCAGTTATAATACAGCATATTTATACCAATGCAATCGCAATTGTTTCTAAAATTATTGCAAAAAAGAAATTATCTGTACTAGATCATGAAGATGTTTTTAGATTGCCTAACAATCTTTTGTTGTGTTTTTTAAACGGATTTTTAGATGCAGCAGAGCAGCTTAGAAAAGCTAAAAATTATATTAAAAATCTAGAAGACAAAACCACTTACATTAAATATAAAGAGGCTATGAGAGTAATTCGAAAAGTAAAGTATAGTTAATATTTATCAAAAAAGCCATTTAAAAACTCCCCATTATTTTTTACAATTATTTTACAAGTTGGTATTTTTCTAGACAGATTTTTTAAATTGATAATATCTTCTTGAGAGCTAGCATCACTTAAAAACAGTTCTTCTAAAGATTTATTATTTAGGTTTAATAAACCTTTGGTTGTAATATTTGTTTCATGAACCTGTAACTCTTTTAAGCTTATCATATGATTAAAATAAGAGATACTTTTATCTGTAATATTAGTTTCTTTTAGTCTTAAATATTCTAAATTACTTAGGCTAATTAAATGTGCTATACCTTTATCTGAAATACTAGTAAAAGTTAAATTTATGTTGTTTATAGAATTACAAGTACTTAGATATTTTAAACCTTCGTCATTAATATTTGTACCATTTAAAGACACAGATTCTAAACTTGAAAAGAGAGCAAGTTTTTTAAACTCTTTCATATTTTCAACTTGTTTATAAAGTGTTTCAAATGCAAAATGTTTACGTTTTGATTTGAAAAATTCTCCTGCGATTTCTATTAATGCTCCTTTTTTACCCATATAAATAAAAATGAGATTTGAGATCTATTTTAGGATGCCATTTTTTTCTCATATTTTAGTTTTTAATTATTAGTTGTGATTTAAATTTTCAATTTATAAACTTAAACTTTATTCAACTAAAATAGAATATTTCTGATAAAACATAAAAACACAGCTCAAAAGAGAAAGATTTCTATTCTACTATATTTTTTAAAATAGATTTTTAGATGCAGTAGATAAGTTTAATCAACTAATTAATAATTTTAAAAGTGAAGTTTCAATATTGATGAAATCCAAAAAACCTTGGCCAACAAAAGCTGTAATGCAGCAAATTTATGAAGCTAATCTTTGGGGTAAAAATGGAGATGATTTTTATTCTGGAGAAGGTTCTCATCATCCTAACATTGTTGTTCCTTATGTGAAAGCTGTCAGCTCTTTTTTAACCTCATTTAAAAGCCCTATAACTATTTGCGATTTGGGTTGTGGAGATTTTAATATTGGTAGTCAATTGTTGTCTCTTTCTAAAGAATATTTTGCAGTAGATATTGTTCCAAAATTAATAGAACATCTTAAAAAACAATATCTACAAAAAGAGGTTAGTTTTTTTTGTTTAGACATTGCAAAAGACGAATTACCAAAAGCAGATTGTGTTATTGTTAGACAAGTGCTACAACACCTATCTAATAAAGAAATAAAAGAAATTGTTTCTAAATTATATGATTATAAATATGTGATTTTAACAGAGCATTTGCCAATAGGAGAGTTTGAAGCCAATAAAGATATTATTTCTGGACAAGGCATTCGTTTAAAGAAAAAAAGCGGATTAGATATTACAAAATCACCTTTTAATTTTAAGTTTAAAAAGACAGTTGTTTTAAATAATTTTGATTTAGAAAACAATAAAGGAAAAATTGTAACGACACTTTTTGAACTATGAAAAATACATATAACAAATAAATAACACTGTATATATACCCAAATAAAATCTATAAAAATTACGCTGTTTTAAATACTCTTTATTGTCTGGATACAGGTTGCCAAAAAGCCCTTTTACTTCCTTTATAAACAGAGGTTTTATGTTGATAAGCCAATGATCTGTTTGATAGACAATCTTTCTAAATTTACTCCTATAATAGGTCATAGGTAATCCCCAAAGAATAAATAAAATCAACCAAATATGTTCTTTTAAAAAAGCCATCATTTTTTAGGAAACCAAGGTATAAATGCGTTTGTTTTTTCTATGTA
>Ga0209137_1000975_pt1 | contig 28276 bp, 23 predicted proteins | sample SaaInl5LU_22_DNA_FD_184642 | JGI IMG/M metagenome (GOLD analysis project Ga0209137, IMG submission 184642) | Marine microbial communities from expanding oxygen minimum zones in the Saanich Inlet - ESP_105LU_22_DNA (SPAdes) (version 2) | ecosystem: Environmental > Aquatic > Marine > Intertidal...
CTCCGTGCTGCACTGCCACTCCCGAGACGGGCCAAAAATGACGCCTTCTGCTCAAAATCCGAAGGCGCTAATGGCACTTTGAGACAGCTGTTCTCTAGCGCCAATAAAGCACCAGTCAACGCCGCCATACCACTCGCAGAAGAGGCAATTCCACTGCTGTGTGGAAAGGTGTTGGTGGTTTTGATATCGAAATGAAACGCCTCAAGCAATGGCATATACTTGACAATTCGGTCAAAAAATTGCTGAATTTTTGGAACGAAAGAAGGCTGTGGCTGCCCATCAAATAACACCGCAATCGAAAACCCTGATGTTTCCTTTTTTTTAAAATGCAAATGAGTTTGTGTGACACAATGGTCCAAAGTAAAACTAATGCTTGCATTTTTTGGCAATTGATCTCCGTATTTACCCCAGTACTTGACCAAAGCAATATTGCTGGGCGCCTGATAGGCCAAAACCCCAGAATCAGGTTTTGGGCCATACGGCTTTGATAAAAAGTGCTCTTCTGACGTCATAGCAATGTCTTTTGCTTGGCAAAGATAACCAAAACAGAGCAGTCCGGACCGGGCTTAATAAAGAAGATGTTTGAGCCCATTATTACGCCATGAGGCTTGATGCTGGTGGCTAACGAAATGAACTTTTAACTCCGCTTGATGGGCATGGTCTACAAAAAAAATCTTTTTGTGGGCTTGGTGGGCATAATCTGTGAAGTGCCAAAATCCCTCATTACCCTTGGCTTGATGATCATAGACCACTTTGAATACCAAGAGATCAGCTTGGTGGGCATATTCTGTAACAAAAACCTTTACCTGAGCCTGGTGGGCATACGCTACACTGTATAATTTCTGAGCGATTGCCTCAATGGGTGTCAAACTCATGACGGCACCAAATAGCGCACAGGACAATTGTTGTTGGATTCCTTTCATCTTGACAAGTTACGCCATTGTGTGTGTGGATCCAAAAAAAAGCCCGGGCGCATTGCCTGGGCTTTTGTGCGGCTGAAGGGAGTCGAACCCCCACGCCTTGCGGCACTAGATCCTAAGTCTAGCATGTCTACCAATTCCATCACAGCCGCAATGGATTTTCCTGCTTAGGACGGCAAATATACACAAGTTTTATAATTAACAAATACGCCCTATTTAAAAATTATGACTTTTCGTAACTTCGGCTCCACCAAAGAAAAACAACATGAAAAGCGCCGCAGGTTATATCGAAACACACAAGGACCGATTTTTGAGTGAACTTATTGAATTGCTCAAAATCCCTTCTATAAGTGCCGACCCAAAATTCAAACAACAAGTTACTCAGACCGCTGAGCAAGTCAAAACTGCTTTGGAAGAGGCGGGATGTGATCATGTGGCCATTCATCAGACCCCAGGCAATCCTATTGTTTATGGCGAAAAACTGTTAGATCCTGAATTGCCAACAATTTTGGTTTATGGCCATTATGACGTACAGCCGCCGGACCCCATTGACCTTTGGGACAGCCCACCTTTTGACCCGATAATCAAAACCACAGCATTACACCCCGATGGCGCAATTTTTGCTCGTGGTGCCTGCGACGACAAAGGCCAAATGTATATGCATGTCAAGGCTCTTGAATACATGACCGCCACCGATCAATTGCCTTGTAATGTTAAATTTATGATCGAAGGGGAGGAAGAAGTCGGAAGTAAAAACCTCACAGATTTTGTTTTAAACAACAAAGAGCAGTTAGCCAATGACATTATATTGATCAGCGATACCGGAATGATCGCCAACGATATACCTTCGATCACTACTGGACTGCGCGGGCTGTCTTATGTCGAAGTTGAAGTAACGGGGCCAAATCGAGATCTACACAGTGGACTTTATGGGGGGGCAGTGGCAAATCCCATTAATGTTTTGAGCAAAATGATTGCTTCGCTGCATGACGAAAAAAACCACATCACCATTCCTGGATTCTATGACGATGTTGCAGAACTTTCTGAACTTGAGCGCGCTGAAATGGCTAAAGCCCCTTTTGATCTAGAGGCCTACCGCAAGTCATTAGACATCGAAGAGGTCTATGGCGAGCAAGGGTACTCCACCAACGAGCGTAATGCCATACGACCGACTCTAGACGTCAATGGTATTTGGGGCGGCTATATGGGTGAAGGAGCCAAAACAGTCATTGCCAGTAAGGCTTACGCCAAAATCAGTATGAGGCTAGTGCCTCATCAAAACTGGGAGACAATTTCGGCGCTATTTGCCGCACATTTCAAAGCTATTGCCCCCAAGGGTGTCCGTGTAAAAGTGTCTATTCATCATGGTGGACAGGGCTATGTCACGCCTATTGATCATATAGGATATCAAGCAGCGTCGATGGCTTATGAAAGTACTTTTGGAAAAAAACCAGTGCCTCAGCGCAGTGGAGGCAGTATTCCCATAGTGTCCCTTTTCGAATCGGCTTTAGGTCAAAAAACTATTTTAATGGGTTTCGGTCTTGACAGCGATGCCATTCACTCGCCGAACGAGCATTTCGGGCTTTGGAACTATTTTAAAGGCATAGAAACCATTCCGCAGTTCTATCACCACTTCGTCGCACTGCATCGGAAACAGTAATAAAAACCCTATATTTTTTTGACATATTGAGTCACTAATACGATAGTTTGCCCCCCAACCTTACCTTCTATAAAGGTGCCGTTATCGGGGTCAAGGGAAATCCTTCTGACCGCTGTCCCTTGCTTGGCGACCATACTACTGCCTTTGACTTTGAGGTCTTTAATCAGAACTACAGAATCACCAGGCGACAACAAAACTCCATTGACATCACGATGTTGGATAGAAGACTGGTGGTCTTGCCCATCCCCTGAGGCTCCAGCCCAATGGGCCGTCTCTGGATCCAGATACATCATATCAATCAAATCCTGAGGCCAGCCGCGATCTTTGATGCGTTGCAGTATGCGCCAAGCCAAGACTTGTATCGCCGGCTCAGGGTGCCAAATTGCATCATTAAGACAACGCCAATGATGTTCATCATGCTCAGATCCCTCGAGATCAGACAGACATTTTTGACACAATAACGCATGGCTTGTAATATCTGAAACGGGTGAATCAGGAACAGAATAGCCTTTTAAGTCTTGGTCATTTTGACAAAGTTCGCACTGGCTTGAACGCTCAAAAAGTAATTTTTCAATAGACATTATCATATTGTTTTATGGTTCTAAAAAGTCAATGCCTCACAAGCCCGATCGTCGTGCTATTGGTTGGCGTTAGTGTCGAGATAACGCTTTATCCCTCGAGCAAAATAGGCTGCGGATTCAGGACATTCTCGGACCCAAAGTTCTGGCTCTATGATCTCTAATTCCGAAACCATAGGTTGACCACGTTGATCCCAAACAATATCTACCCGACCATAAGCTGGAACCGGATCACAAAGCGCCATGACTTTTTCGGCAAGCGCAATTTCCGAGTCTCTCGCTTGATATGGGTGAACAGTACCGCCAAAATCGTCTTGAACGCGAAAATCTCCTGACTTGGCTTTCTTGAGGATCGCGTGGGTATAAATTCCGTCAAAAACCATCAGTGAAATTTCGCCCTTAGTCGTGATGCTCTCAACAAACCCTTGTACCAACATATCTCTCTGCCCCACCAATTCTTCGAATAACAATTGTGCCTTGGGCCATTCTTCTTGAGTCCATTTATAAGTCAGATAACCTCCTCCTGCAATGGCTGGTTTGACCACGACCGCCTCCCAGTTATTGTTTTTAGCCAGCAGTTCAAGAGGTAATGGATGGCTCTTGTCTACAAAAATTGTTGGCACTATAGGAATCCCCCACTGGTCCAGGTCCTTCAGATAATGCTTGTCAATATTCCAAGCGATCAAATTCATAGGATTGACGAGCTTGGTGTGGGCCTGAACCGCTTGTAACCAGGGCCAAAACTCATCAAAACGTTCAAAGTAATCCCAAATTGTTCTGAAGACAATGGCCTTGGTTTGCGACCAGTCATAATCTGGGTTGTCCCAATAGGTCCTCTCTACTTTCAGACCTTTCGCTTCGAGTGCTGCTTTTAGGTATTGGTACTCCAAAAGAATATTATCCGTGTAAGCACTCACCACTTCAGGCCGGTCATAAGCCTTGCAAGTCAAAACAGTAACATCGACCATAGATTCTCTGATTAAGCTTTCGAAGTTATTTTTATTTTTTCATATGGACTAAAAAAGCCAGTATCTTTATGTAAAACTTTTTGATATGAAACGATTTATCATTGGCGTATTTTGCCTGGTCTGGTCAATCAGTTCGGGCCAAAACGATCCCGAAGCTGTAGCAGCCATTAAGCGCGTTATGAAAGCACAAGAGGTCGCCTGGAGTCAGCACGACATCGAAGGTTTTATGGCAGGATATTGGCAGAGCGATGCGCTGAAATTTTTTGGCAGTAACGGGATCACCAGTGGCTGGACCAACACACTTAACAATTATCTGAAATCTTATCCGACGCCGAAAGACTCTGGCATTCTAACCTTTACTCTTGAAGATATCAGCTCAATAAATCCTGATGCGTATTGGGTCATGGGACGTTATCACTTGGCTAGAGACAAGGGTGAAGCGAGAGGCACTTTCATGATCATATTCAAGAATATAGATGGTCAGTGGCGCATTGTCGCGGACATGAGTTGTGGTTAGGGGGCGAATAAAGCACAAGACTTAAAACAATTTTTGTCTCTGATTTTTGGGCAAACGAGCGACCACCAAATCATAGGAATCATCGATCCATTGCATCAAGTCCTTTGGATTTAATGGCGGTCTGACCTCAATGGTGTTCCAATGCGCCTTGTTCATATGGTAACCAGGCAAGACCAAGCCGTCATATTGCACCCTTAATTCTAGTGCAATTTCTGGTGCACACTTTAAGTTGATCCTCAAAGGGTATGCGTCTAAAGCGAATAAGGCAAACATTTTATCGCCCACTTTAAACACCAGGGTGTCTGCGTCAAAAGGAAAAGACTCGGTCACTGCTTTTTTTGCCAAACAATAGGCTCTGAGTTGCTCTACATCAACCATCCTGTCATTGGTTTTTGTGCTGTAACACATACAAAAGTGGCCGGGACAAGGTGGCATCATTTTCAATTGCTGCAGTCTGCAATTCAAGGAGGTATCGGCCGTCAATAACGGCATCAGGCACATATATGAATTCGGTAATGGTCGCTCCGTAACGCGGGGTGTCTGGCATTTGCCAAAATGCGCGATGCGCCAATAACGCGCCTTGGTCCTGTTCAGGATCCACAGAGGGCAAATCGATCAATAGATGCATCACACCCATCTCTGCCAATGCCTTTGCTGCTTTTGGTTCCAAAAATGGCCAGTGCGTATGGTCGTACTTCGTGGTCTGTTTTTTTGTGCTGTTTGGTAGTGTTCTGATCACCACCGCTTGAGGAGCCTCTTCACTAATACCAGAGAGAATGTCTTGAGCAGTCAACACCAAATCATTTCCGACTTTGGTTGGTGTCACACTGATCACATCTGTGATGAAAAACGACTCTTTGAGCACACCCTCAACCGAATGGAACGCCTCTGTTATATGCCCCAAACACTCTGTGTGGGTGCCATGAGCATGGGGATTGAACATCAAGTCATTAAAATTGACCGCGGCACCCTCTGCCACACTACCGGTCCAGTCCTCTAATGTTACAGCCTGTCTTTTTGGCTTGTCTATATACCAAGCTGATGCCTGGGGTTGACCATTGGTCTTGATGGCCATAGAAAGATCTATTGCTTGACTGGTGTCAATCCAATAAGGCTCATTTCCAATCTCCAGATGTAACTTCATTCCTCTAAATTTAATAAGAATAGATCACTTGCAATTCCATCAGACAAAAATTTTCCCTTTCGGGTGACCACCAAACATTCTTGAACAAAAGTCAAAACTCCTGATTTCAAGTGCTTTTGTGCCTCTTGATACAGGCCATGGCGAACCTTTGGGCCAAAATTTTCCTCAATTTCATTCAAATTAATGCCCGAGGCAGTGCGCAATCGAGTCATCACGTATTCATTGAAGTGATCAACAGGCCTTAGGACCTCAACCGACGACGGCAGTTCATTATTGTTGACATCTCTGATGTAGTAAATATTATGCGCCTTATTCCAGCTTCTTTTTTTCTGATCATAGCTATGAGCAGACGGACCAATTCCGATATAAGGTTGGCCAGACCAATAGGCCATATTATTTTTTGACGCAAAACCTGGTCGCCCAAAATTTGAAAACTCATAGTTGATGTAATCATTTTGCTCAGCCCAGTCCAATAAGGCAAAATAATGTGCCTGGGCCTGAACCTCATCTAAAGGCGCCATTTGGCCCTTCTTGATCAATACATCCATGGCTGTCTGGGGCTCTTGGGTGAGGGCATAGCACGAAATATGAGGAACACCAACCGATTGAACAATGTCGAGATTGTATTGCCAGTCTGCCATAGTTTGCTCAGGCAGACCGTAAATAAGATCTATGCTGTAATTTTGATATATCTGGGCCGTGGCATGGAGGGCCTTGATGGCCTGGTCCATATTGTGTGCCCGATTCATTATTGATAAATCATGACCTTTAAAGGATTGAATGCCCAAACTCAAACGATTGACTCCAGCGGCTCTAAAATCGAGTAATTTCTTTGAGTCAATATCATCTGGATTGGCTTCTAATGTCACTTCAACATCCCGCTCGATTCTATAATGACTGTAGGCGAGATCGATAATATCACTAATTTCTTTGGCCGTCAGTAGCGAGGGTGTGCCACCACCAAAATAAATCGTTTTAATCGGTGCAACTTGCTCATCAGCGCGCATCACCAACTCTCGTTGCATGGCCAAAATCATTTGATCCTTTTGCTTTAACGACGTTGAAAAATGAAAATCACAATAGTGACAGGCCTGCTTGCAAAAAGGTATATGGAAATAAAGACCGGCCATAATCGCAAACTTAACCGACTCGGTCTTCGTTTTGTTTGATAAACGCGGACCACCCTGAGTAAGTCGCCCCTGTGGTGATGGACCCTGAATTATAAAAATGGCATACTGCTGCCGCTAAACCATCGGTACTGTCAAGGTTTTTGGGCAATTCCTTGAGGTGCAGCAAACTCTGAAGCATTTTAGCGACTTGCTCTTTGGAGGCATTGCCGTTGCCCGTAATGGCCATTTTGATTTTTTTGGGAGAATATTCTGTAATCGGAACTTCGCGACTCAAGCCCGCGGCCATGGCAACGCCCTGTGCTCTCCCCAATTTGAGCATCGATTGTACGTTCTTGCCGAAAAACGGTGCTTCAATTGCAATCTCATCCGGATTGTAGGTATCGATTAGAGAAATAGTGCGCTCAAAAATGTGTTTGAGTTTGACATAATGATCATCATACTGAGATAATTTCAATTCATTCAACTGCATGAATTCCATTGACTTCCCCACCACCTTAATGAGACCAAAACCCATAATGGTTGTTCCTGGATCAATGCCTAATATGATGCGTTCGCTCGCCATGTCGTTGAAATGTTTCTTATTTTAGCCAAGGATGAATCACTTGTCTCACAAACTTAAGGAATATGCCTGGTATGCCCTAAAGGTTTTGACCTTGATTGCAGCGGCCATGATCGTCATCACCAAATGGCATGAGACGCCTTCCTATATGGCTGAATCTATGACTCAAGTATTTACTGCAGAGCGACTGCCGTTGTTCGTCCTTATTTTGAATTTGGCCCTGCTCAATTGGATGCTGGAGATTGCCAAATGGCAATACAGCGTCCATGAGTTGCAACAACTCAAATTTAAGACCGCTGCCAAGCAGTGTTTTATGGCCTTTCATTGGGCAGTCATCACCCCGAGTCGCATAGGCGAATACGGAGCAAAAGCCGCATTTTATCCGCCGCCGCAGCGGCCCCGAATCTTCGCCATCCAAGCTTATATCCATGGCACCCAACTGTCGGCAACTTTACTCTTTGGCCTTTGCAGTGTTTTGATCAGCCGGCCCTTCTGGCCTTGGCCAGAAGGGCAATTACTTGATACTATGACGCCTTTGCTGGCCGTCAGCATCGCAGTCCTGGCACTTTTTGTCTGGGCTAAGAAAAAACAAATTAGCCCACGCTTCTTCAGCAAACAAAACTGGCAACTCCCCCTAAAAGATTTTTTGGTGCTACTGAGTCTATCAATTCTGCGCTATAGCACTTTTAGCGTCATGTTCGTCCTGGTTTTTCAACTCATGGGAGCTGATCTTTCATTTTTTTCCGGACTTTCTGCGGTGGCTTGCCTTTATTTATTTCAGGCATTGATTCCCGTTTTCGCCCTTTTCGATGTGGTGATCCGAAGTGGTATAGCCCTCATCATTTTTAGCCCAATGGGGCTTGAGCCAGTGGTGATTTTAAGTGCCGTTTCCCTACAATGGGTTTTGAGCACTCTTGGACCGTTGATTCTGGGCGCGCTTTGGCAATTCTTACCCTCTAAAAATCATCGATGGGCCTAATTACAGTCATGTGCATCATGCCTTATGCCACGCTGATGTTGCTGTTGGTAGCTCACGACAGAAAACAAAAAAAAAGCACGCCCGTCCCAGCAGCTGATTTAAAGGCCAAATTCAGCATCATTGTCCCCATGCGCAACGAAGCCAAAAATCTCTTAGCATTGTGGGATGGACTCAACCAGCAAAACTACCCGATTGATCATTTTGAAGTGATCTTTGTCAATGATCAGTCTACAGACGATGGGCCAATAATCCTTTCAGCACTTTTAACAAAAAGTCAGCTAGATGCTCAGCTGTTGCATACTTATGGGACCAGCTTTTCTCCCAAAAAACAAGCCCTCGTTCAGGGCATCAACCAAAGTCGTTATCCTTGGATCATTACCCTTGATGCGGATACCACTATGGGTCGGGACTGGCTCAATGCTTATAATGATCTGATCGCAACTCAAAGTCCAGATTTTATCGCTGGACCAGTGGCCCTTACCGGCGGCCATGATTTACTATTCGACTTACAGGATGCAGAATTTAGCGCGCTTCAACTCGTCACGAATTACACCTTTCAAAACGACCCCGTTCTATGCAACGGTGCTAACTTAGCATTTAAATCATCTGTTTTTGAGGCGCTTAACGGCTACAAGGGCAATGAACACATCGCCTCTGGCGACGATGTTTTTCTTCTTCGGAAAGTTGCGCTACACCCCACATATCGTGCGGTGTTCATGAACGACGATCGTGGACTGGTATGGACCAAAGGCGCTGAAACATGGCGCAAATTATGGTTCCAGCGCATGCGGTGGGCTTCCAAAACAAGAGCTATTGGCTCTTGGCGCCTTTCCGCCATAGCCATTTTGGTTTTGGGCACTAATGTTGGTGTGCTCGCTCTTTTCTTTGCTGCCGTATTGGGCCTTGCAAGTTGGACAATATTCATGGTGACAGTATCAGTCAAGATAGTGGTTGATTTCTTGACATGGCGCCAAAAACAGCAGCAACGCTCCTGCTTAGTTATGGTCATCAACACCACACTTGGAGCCCTCACCTACCCTTTACTCACACTATTTCTAGGGGCATTAAGTTATCGGGGGCGTTACACATGGAAGGATCGGCAATTTTGAACAACCCCTATTTATTTTAAGGTCAACTCAAAAGCATAACTAATTTGGACGGGCAATCCGCGCTTAATTGCTGGAGTCAGCTCCTGTCCTGCAAGATCATTTTGGCTTTTTTCTGCAATGGCTTGCAATTCGGGATATTGATCCACGAATGCTTCATCAAATTTTAATCTAGGCAGGCCATCAGCAGACACCATTATAGAAACACCAACCCGCTGTTGTCCTTTGTGTAGAGACAAGCTTGTTTCTTGGGTCACGAATTTTTGTATGCTTTGGGTGATGACTGAGAGGAAACAAACCTCCTGATCTTCTTTTTCTAGAACCGCACTGCAAACCCCAAAGGTTGGATAAGTATCCACACTTTGCCAATCGATTTCTGCAAGCTCAATGGCTAGGGTATCCTCGAGATTGATGCGCTGCTTAATCACTATATCGCAACTGCAGCAAACCAAAAAGCACAATATATTTAGAGTTATTCTCATTGCTCAAAACAGACTAAAAAACATGGAACGCTGAGCAAAGTTACTGCCCTCATTCTATTATCACTGCGGCATAATTATTCAGAGAATTCCTCAAGATAAGTTTTACTTTTTATTATCTTGTATCACGAATTTAACTGAAGGTTTAATCGCCCTAATAAACGAATTTATGAAGATTTTAGTGATTGAAGATGACAAAATTGCACAATTAGGCATCAAGAAAATTTTTGGGGCTGCCCAAGATACTGTCGAAATCTATATTTCAGAAAATGGAGAAGAAGGACTTGACTTTCTCAAAAATCATCCAGAAAGTCTTCCTGATTTCATCCTCTTAGATTTGAACATGCCTAAAATGAATGGTGTTGAATTTCTGAAAATAACCTCCAATCACGATGTCTTCAAAAATATTCCAGTAGTTGTGCACACGACCTCAAACAACAAAGCTGATGTTGAGACTTGTAGGCAATTAGGCATCGCCGGGTATTTTGTCAAAAGTGTGGATTATGCCCAGTATAAATCAAATCTGCAAATCATTTTAGCCTATTGGTCGCAGTCAGAACAAATCAATAAATTATGAAAGGATTTATCTTTAGTTATTTGACCGATTATGTTGAAGAATCGTTCGGTTTAGCGTTGGTAGATGAGTTGCTCACTGAAATTGATCTGCCCTCCAAAGGAATATATGTAGCTTATGAAAGCTATGCTTTTAGTGAGCTCGTTGCTCTTGTCAGTGCAGTGTCAGAAAAAAAACAAATCCCTTTAGAAGATCTTTTAGAGGGCTTTGGAAGGTTCGTTTTCCCCCATCTGATCACACGGCACGATTACATCATTACCGACTATTCCAATCCTCTAGATCTGATCGCTGGTATAGAAAATCACATTCATATAGAAGTTCGGAAGCTTTATGAGGACGCTGAATTGCCCAAATTCACCAATGTCCTTCAAACCAAAAATAAGTTGGTCATCAATTACACCTCCCAGCGTGAATTGGCGCATTTCGCCATTGGACTGATCAAAGAAACCTTGGGTCATTTTAATAAGCAAGGGGCGATCAGTATGGAGAAACTCACTAATCAAGACCATACCACCCAATTCACCATTGAAATTCATGAGCAATAGCGAAATAGACATATTAAGGCGTGCCCTAGCCCGAGAAAAACTCGCAAAACAAAAAGCAGAAAAAATTGTTGAAGACAGAATTCGGGCGCTCTATGTGGATAATCTTGAGTTAAGCAACAAGCTCCTCAAACAAGAAATTTCCTCTAATCATCTACTTGAAGATCTGATTGATGCAGTGGTCGTCATTGACCTTGAGGGCAATATCTTAAAAATAAATAAGGCGGCCTATGATCTGATTGACATGGCCGACAATAATAAGTTGGCGCACATTAACGACTTTCAATCCGTCAACAGCAAGCGCCTTTTTAAATTCATTAACCACCTGGTCAAAACAGAGCAATCTCGAGCAGTACTTTTTCCTTTTACCTCTCAAAATGGAAACTTTAAGATCGCAAAAATTAAGGCAAGCATCCTCAAATCTCCCGATGGAGAAATTGCGGCCATCCAAACAATTTGCAATGATGTGACCGAAGAAGAAGGACTTAAAAAGTTGGCCAAGGAAAACGAACGCATTGCCAATCTCGAAAAAGAAATTTTTCAGGACATTTTATCTAAAGACAATATTTTTGACATCGGCTGGGCCATGGTCAAGTCGATGAGCCAATACCTCAGGTCGGATGATGTCATTTTTTATGCCAATATCGAAAACAAGCTGATTCAGGTCGCCAGTGCTGCACACAAATCCGCTCAGAATGGCACGGTAGACCAACCTTTGGTTCTGAATTTTGGAGAAGGGGTCGTCGGCGGTGTCGCTCAATCGATGGTTGGAAGGATCATTCATGACACCTCTTTAGTTCCTGAGTATATTGTCGATAAAGAACGGCGTTTTTCTTCGATTACTGTTCCAATCATTTTAGAAGATCAACTCGTAGGTATTATTGATTCTGAGGCGATTGATAAGAACCACTACAACGAAGAACAGTTTGCATTCTTAACCAAGATAGGTTCGTATATCGGACTGCGCATCCGAAATGCTGTTATTCAATACGAGAATACTTTAAAGGACAAAAAAATCCAAACCTCGACAGAACGCCTTCAAATGATTGTGGAGAACTTCAACCAGGCCGTTGTTTATGAAGGAACCGATGCCAAGATCAAATACGTCAATCAAAAATTTCTTGATCTTTTTGATTTGGACGTCAGCATAAATGATGTTGTCGGTATGGATTGCCAATATGCCCGATCCATTTTGTCGCCAAAATTTAAATCCCAAAATGAATTTTCTCCAAGAATCGATGCGATACTTAAGGCACAAGTCCCAATAGATCGCGAATTATTATTTGGCCAGGATGGCCGAATGATAGAGCGGTCCTACAGACCAATTATCAATAATAGTGTTCTTGACGGGCATTTATGGAGCTATGTTGACAATACAATAGAGCATAGATTCAACGCCAATATCAGCTTCGAACGGCAGAAATATGCCCGAATTATTGCCAATATGGAAATCGGGCTTCTTGAAGTCGATAACGAAGACCGCATATTAGTGGCGAACGACGCCTTTTGTAAGATGACTGGTTATACATTAGAAGAATTGATTGGTCAAAAAGGATACGATGTCTTGGTCACTAAAGAAGAAGCGCAAAGGATCAAAGAAATTAATAGATCAAGACTTGAAGGTGCTTCAAGTGTCTATGAAATTGAATACCTCACAAAAAGCGGGGATATCAAATACATGCTGATCAGTGGTGGCCCAAATATTGATATTTCAGGAAAAACAATAGGTTCCATAGGTTGTCATTTAGACATCAGTAAAATAAAGGAACTTGAAAAGCTCAGAACCCAGCTGATCAATACACTTAGTGTCAGTAACGATGAATTGCGTAATTATGCGCATGTTGTCTCACACGATCTCAAAACCCCACTGCGCTCTATTTCAGCTGGGATTAATTGGCTAAGAGAAGATAATGAAAAGGTCTTTGACCAGACGAGTCTGTCTTATTTTGAAATCATTGAAGATGCGCTCAATAAAATGGATCAACTGATTTCTGATACTTTAAAGTATGCTGAAATACGGCACGACCCAGAACGTGAAGAAGTGGATCTTAAGGAGGTTACACGCGATATCATGACAAATTTAATGTTGCGGTATCCAGAAGTTGAACTGAGTCAACACAATCTTCCAACGATTCAATTTAACCGAACAAAAATTCATCAGGTTTTTCAAAATATCATTGAAAATGCCTGTAAATATAGTGACCATAATAAAGATTCCTTTGTGCGCATAAGTGGCCGGGAGAACGAGGGGTTTATAGAATTTTGGATTGAAGACAATGGGATTGGCATCGATATAGAACACAAAAATAATGTTTTTGACATCTTCAGAAAAATCGGCAGTAATGACCATGACTCCAGCGGGATCGGCCTCTCTATTGTCAAAAAAATCATCGACACTGCCGGAGGCAAAATATGGTTCGAATCAGAGGTCGGTATCGGCACAATCTTTAAAATCTATTTACCAGAATCTCAAAAAGTTAAATAATAAAATGAATCTTTTTAATTCAATTTGTCATGCAAAATATTAGTTACAAAGTATTCTGTTTCATATTTTTTGGAACAATCTTTAATTTTTCCGTAATAAGTCAGGAACTTTACGACGACCCCTATCAATGGAAAATTCCAGGTGGAAAGTATGTTGATCCCGTGTCATTTTTTTCTCTACACGGTTATGTCAACGCACTCTACGCAGGACCATCTGAACAATGGATGGAAGGGTATTTTAACGGTATCGGTGTCCCTGGTCAAATGAATATACCCATTACGAACGTTAGTTCATTCACCCAAGATGCAGCATTATGGATTGGCTCAGAATTGACCGACGACATCTCTGTGGTGATCGAACTGCACTTGCACAATACAGGTACTGGCCACCACCGCGAATTTGAGGGCACCAGTGACCCGGTAAATGTGCGCGCAGATGTCGGCCTTGTCGTTACTGAGGCCAATTTGCGACTGAAACTTATTGAAAATTACCTGGCAGTATCTGCTGGAACCTTTTGGAGTGTCTTTGGTATTCAAAATAAAGACTGGCTCAGTGCTCAGAATTTATTCAGCATGATGCCCTTGGCCTCTGGCGCATATCTCACGCATTACAACGAAAGAGGCCTCCGGCTGGATGGCTATGTCAATAAGGGGGACTGGGGCTTGAACTATGTCTTCTCAGTTGGCAATGGAAACAAGTTATGGGATTTTGAGGGCTACAGCCACATAGACCTCAATGAAAATAAAGCCATCAATTCAAGAGTTTCTGTTTTTCCTGGATTTGGCGAACAATTAAATTTTGGTGTGAGTTATGGTAAAGGGCTGATCTTTGAACAAAGTTTGGTCGCTTATCCCGCAGCAGGTCTCTATGACAGCGAGTTTGAAGCTTGGGGCATAGATGTTACTGGGAATTATAAAGGTTTTGCCTTAAGATCTTACCTGATTTCCTCTACGGAAACATACACAAGTGATCAAGACAAGACCGAGCTAGACCATACAGGATTTATGGCAGAATTGAGCTACGACATAGATACAAAAGGAAAATTTGGCGTGCAGACCATAAGGCCTAAATTTCGCTTTGACACATTGGATAAGAGTGAGTTTGTGACTCCAGAATCTGATGTCTATCGCACATTATCTGCAGGAGTCAATATTGAAATCAAGCAAAATGTTGTTCTCTCTGTTGATTACAATTGGCTTGAAGAAAAGTACAACGTATTAGACAACAACCGAATGGTGGCCAGGATTTCGGCAAATTTCTAAGACCACAGCGAGCAATTACAATAAACCCCAACCCTGAATGCGTAAGTTTTTAACTTTTATACTCATCTCTTTCAGCTGTTTCAGTGCTCAAAGCCAGATAAGCTTGCCGTTTAGAGAGGAGGCTAACATTTCTGTTGATTTGTATTGGTCAAAGGGGTTCGACCTGATCAGTGACAGTAGATTTGGCATGGCAAAAGAATTGATCGACGACCTGTTGGCGTCCTCAGTGGGGAAATGCGACATGTTTGACCAAGATTTTGCGCTATTCAAGGCGGCATTAGTGACTCAGGACAAATCCCTTGCCGAAAATGCCTTTACAGAATTAATCCTCAACAGCCTGCTTCTTGAAATCAATAGGCTCGATTCTATCGAATCTGTATCACTTAGAAAAAAGAGTGTGGTTAATTTATTCAAGGAATTGATCTCTATTCAAAAATACATCAAAGCCTATGACTTTGCCGCTTATAAAACTTTGGTCATCTGCTTTAGACGACTCAATCAATTGAGCGGTGATCAAGAAAAATTAAAATCATACATCAAGTCTTTTGAATTGATATCAAAACTCAAAGAAAGCTGTTGAATACAAAGCTTAACATATCAAATAAGAGATTTCTAAGAAATTACATCAACGAAATTATTTTCGGCATCATACTCTTTTCGGTAGCGCTTCTCGCTATTTCTATGATCACTGTTACCCAAAAAGATTCCCTCAAATCCGATTTAATATTAAAATCGACCTTTTTACGTGATGCCATCATTGAACAAAGTCAGCTCAATTTTCTCTTAAATGACTCCATCGCTTTTTCCGAACTTCATGAAGAAGTTTTTGAAAATAGTCAGGAGGTCATCAAGGTAAGCTTTTATAATGCGCAGAAAAAATTAATTTGGGGCCCTCCAAGTCTCGTCCTTTCGCAAAGTCTTTTGGACATTGATTACAACCAAGGCTATCTCGAAGAACATCAATCAATTATCTTGAATTTTATTGTGGCCGACAATACCAAAGAGACTATTGGTTACATGCAATTTAACTGCAGTACTTCAAAAATAAATTCTGAGATTGCAGAACTCCAAAATCGCTTCTTGGGATTTGCTTCTGTCTTGATTATTCTCGTACTGGCCATCTCTGTATGGTCGAGGACAAAACTTCTATCATTGAATAGACATCAGGCAATGTCTCAGGCTAGTCTTGAAATGATCGAAAGGAATAATAGACAGCTACAAATTGAAAATAAAATACTCGAAATTATCTCTGACCAAAGAGACTTGGGTTTGATCGGCATTAAAATCCTTAAGATTATTGCTGACTACCTCAAGACAGACCGGATTGTTCTCTTTGCCCATCTAGACAATGAGTTGATAAAAGTGGCGTCTTTAAAGGAGGACGCTTATGGGAAAGCTCAAAATAAAACTATTGATAAATTAGCTCTTGGACAAGGCGTATGCGGCTCGGTAGCCCTGAGTCGCAAAGCACAAATTATAGGGAACACTGCTGATGTTTCCGAGTACATAGCAGATGGCGAAAATATGCTTTCTGAAATTACTGCTCCGATTATTTTTGACGGCGAACTATTTGGCATTATTGACGCAGAGCATCCTGAAAAAAACTTTTTCACTCAAAATCAACTAGAATTCTTGACAAAAATCAGCACTGTCATTGGAATAGGATTAAAAAATTCTCTTGCCAGAATACAGATTGAAAAAAAAGACGCGGCACTAAAAACATCAGCAGAACGGCTAGAAAATTTGATTGAGAGTCTCCCACGAGGAATTGCGTTTGAAAATAACCATGGCGAAATTGCACATCTGAATCAAAAATTTATTTCGCTTATGGGGTTAACTCAAAAACCTGAAGAGCTCTTAGGGATGCATTGCAATGAAGCACGCAAAATGCTCTCGTCAATTTTTGAAAATCCGGATGATTTTATTGAGCGTACAGAAGCAATCATCATGAACAGAAAAATTGTTGCTGATGATACGCTCAAACTTTTGGATGGTCGATCACTCACGCGGCATTTTGCGCCAGTTCATCAAGATGGCGAATTCATTGGTAACTTATGGGCTTATGCCGATAATACTATTGAAACTAGATTTTTTGAAAATCTCAATTTCGAACGTGAAAAATACATGAACATCATCGCCAATATGGAATTAGGTTTGTTAGAGGTGGATAACGACGATAGAATTTTGACCGCCAATAATGCCTTTTGCAGCATGACCCAATATCTCGAGCATGAGCTCATCGGAAAAATAGGCTACGAAGTATTGGTTAGTGAACCTGAGGCCGAGCGCATCAAGACCATGAATGCCAAAAGAATTGACGGTGAATCCAATATTTATGAAATAAAGTATCTGACAAAAAATAAAGAGGAACGTTACATGCTGGTTAGTGGCGGACCAAACCGAGACATTCAAGGAAATGTGATCGGCTCTCTTGGTGTTCATCTCGACATCACTAAACTCAAAGAATTAGAAGCCCTTCGAGAAGACCTCATTAAAGATTTAACGGCAAGTAATGACGAATTAAGTAATTATGCGCACGTCGTATCACATGACCTCAAAACTCCATTAAGGTCTATATCTGCCGCCATGGCATGGCTCAAAGAGGATAACACACAGAACTTAGACGAAATGAGTTTTTCTTATTTAGAAATTGTCGACGATTCCTTGTTAAAAATGGAGAAAATCATATCAGATACCTTAAGGTATTCGGAACTCAAAAAAGAATTGGCTCCAGAAATAATGGTTGACCTCAATCATTTAGTCAATCATTTAATCAGCGATCTCAACAAGATTTACCCCGATTCCAAAATTCAAATAGAAGGGACGTTGCCTCAACTTTTGCTCAATGAAACTAAAGCCCTACAGGTTTTTCAGAACATCTTAGATAATGCCTGTAAATACAGAGACCCCAATAGAGCGTCTCGGGTGACAGTGCGTTGCCGTGAGATGCTCAGTTTTTTTCAATTCGAAATACAAGACAATGGCATTGGCATACCTGAAGAATCAGCACATCATGTATTTGAAATCTTTCAAAAACTCAATAACAATGCAGATTCAAATGGAATTGGCATGTCCATCGTTAAAAAAATCATCGAATCCTATGGTGGGAAGGTGTGGTTAGAATCTCAAGTGGGGCAGGGAACAACAGTTATGATTCAGCTTCCGCAATCTATGAGTGGTCAAGGTTAAGCAGGGCTTAGATGCCCTATTCATTTGATTTTAAGATTTTAAGCCTGTGTTTTCCGTATCGGGTCTGTACCTCGGCGATATATAATCCCACAGGTAAGCCTGACATCAAGTAGCGCCCTAGGACATCTTTATTGGCGTGTATTAACTGCCCTGACCTATTGTAAAGTACTACTTTGAGTATTTCTGTGCGATTCAAGCCAAAAATTTCAAAGGAATCCTTTACTGGATTTGGCCAGATAAAAAGTTTATCCGAGCGCCCCGTTAACGAAGGAGCTGCCAAGATTTGTGCTAAATCATTGACCCAAATTTCCCCTGAACTGGTCCCTAAATAGAGGCGGTCCTGATTGGATTCAATCGCAATAATCGGGCTATTGAGGTTTAGGTTAAAAGCGGCTGACCAACCGCCGATGGTCTCATTCCACCAATACAAGCGCCCACTATTGGTCCCTAACCACAGCACCCCTAGATGCACTTTTAATACGCGTACATGGGTCTGGGCTGGTAATCCCTGACTCTGATCCGCCCAAGTTTGACTGATCAAATCCCACGTTTGAACTCCAGATTGACGCCCCGCCAACCATAATCGATCGTCAAGCACCTCAACGCCTACAGGATCCGCCACAGGCATTTCATTGGAGAGCGGCTCCCAGCTAAAACCTGTATCGCTTGAGCGATAAATCCCTTGAGAAAACAAGGCTATATCATCATTTAAATAACTGTCTAAATCAATAACCGATGACTCGCTCAGGCCGGTAGTTTGGGTCGACCAACTCGATGCCTCATTATCCGATCGGAAAATTCCAGCATCCCTTGTCCCCGCTAATAAAATGTTTTGATTTAAAGAAAAACACTCCACCCAAATTGCCTCAAGACCAGAATTAGCCGCATTAAAAGTCCATCCATTATCCACAGATTTAAATGCCCCTAATAAATCTGTTCCCACTAAGACCTTATTGTCCCAGGTGAGCATACTTCTATTTTCTACAGTCCAAATACTGCTGATACGACTCCATTGATTCCCCCCTGAACTTGTCGCAAAAAACCCTGATCCGTTGCTGCCTACTAACATTTGATTCCCACTGAATCCTATGGTGCCTATTGGGGGATTGAAGGAAAGGGTACTCGCGGCTTCCCACGGGTCCGCATCATAATTTCTGCGATAAATCCGACCACTTTTTCCTCCTATGTAAAAATAATCAGCACCACTGAGGCAGGACCACAGTGAATTTTCACTCAGCCCTTGATTGAAAACAGACCAAGTGTCACCCTGATCATCAGAAACGTGAACTCCTGATAGACCCACTGCGTAAAGCCTTGAACCGCGATGATCAAAAAACTTAATGGACGGCAAATTTATTCCTAAAGGCACCCACTGATTACCTTGATCGACAGAGACAAATACCCCAGAATTGAGTGTAGCAGCAAAAATTTTATTTTGAAAGCTATGGACCGCCATAATATCCAGCTCGGGCAGTCCATTGTTAATCGGCACCCAATTTAGCCCTAAGTCATCAGAGGCAAATAAGCCAGATTTATAGGTGCCCGCATAAATCCGACTCCCGTCAGTTTCAAAGAAATAGACATTATTGGCTGTAAACCCATTGATTGCCAAACTCCAAGTTGCCCCAAAATCAGTAGATCGATAGATCCCCTCTCCATAAGTACCCACAATCATGACGTTATTGAGCAATAACACATCTTTTACATACTTGCCTAAAAGTTCAGATCCAGCCGACTGCCAAGTCTCTTCAGTGGGAGACCAACGAAATAAACCATAATCCGTACCTACATAAACAGTGTCTTGAATCTCAACAAGGCACTTAGTATCGTGGCTACTTAAACCAGTGTTGACCCAAGACCAACTCGAGCCTTGGTCTTGTGAATACAGCACTCCACCACCTGAGGCCGCGTAAATCGTAGTCCCCACCTGAATCATATCTCTAATGTAACCTCCTGGCGGGGAATTTATACTTTGCCACTGAGCAATGAGTGTTCCTTGAGTCAAAAAGAGCACCAAAACGGCATGAAGAATTAATCGCATGGCTAAATTTAAACAAAAAAAGCCCTTCCAAACGGAAAAGCTTCTCATTGGTCTATTTCTAAACCACAAGTCACATTTAAGTGACTCAACACAACATTTTAAATACTCACTTTTGTGAATACGTTGCGGTCTGGACGAGACTCGAACTCGCGACCCCCTGCGTGACAGGCAGGTATTCTAACCAACTGAACTACCAGACCAATTGACCAATCTCTTTTACGAGAGTTCCACTACAGTGGAAATTACAGTAATTGTTACTCATTTGAGCGGTGGCAAATATACACCGCATTTTTATTTTCACAAACAAATTAACCAAAAAATGAATGCGTCACGCAAACTTCTGTCGAGCCACCAAAAAACGCGTAAATACAGAGGCAAAACCGAGGTTTATATCAGCAGGAACATACTGAATTTTATATTGTGCACAGATCAACTCTAAGGTTTTAAAATAGGCTTTAACTGATGATTGATAAGCGCTTTGAACTTGCTGTGGATAAAGCTGAACAATTTGGCCGGTCTCCACGTCCTTAAACTTTCTGGGCCTTTGATCAAAATCAAATAAAACCTCACTTTTACCATCAAAGACATGCATCAAAATCACCTGGTGGTTCTTGAATTTTAGATGTTGCAGTGCATCAAAAATGGCCTCAGCATTTGGCTGGTTTTGCAACATATCACTAAAAATAACCACCAAAGATCTCTGAGGTAATTGTTGTGCCAATTGATTCAGGTGTTTTGCCGTTTTTGTACCATCCGATTCAAGCTTGGGCCGCAATGCATCACTAAGGTATTGTAAGAGCATTTGATGATGGCGCTCGCTGGACTTGTCTAAAGTGTGCTGGTGAATATTAGATCCATAAATACTCAAGCCTACAGCATCTCGTTGCTTTTTTGACATATTCATTAGTGCAGCGCATCCCAAAACTGAAAAGCCTATTTTATTGAGCTGCTCCAGACGCAAAGCCTCCATAGCGGGATAATACATACTGCTGCTGGCATCTAAAACTAAATGACACCTGAGGTTTGTTTCCTCATCGAAGCGCTTGGTGTACAACTTATCTGTCTTTGCAAATAACTTCCAATCAATAAATCGGGTGCTTTCGCCAGAATTATAACTCTTGTGTTCGGCAAATTCAGCCGAGAAACCGTGAAAAGGACTTTTATGAAGTCCAGAAATAAATCCTTCAACAACCTGGTGTGCGAGTAATGCCAAATTTTGAAATTGCTGTATTTCTGAGTTGTTTTTGAGTAAAGGCATAAAGGAATTGATGAGGCAACACTTAAAACTAGTACACGCCTAAGATAAACAAAAAAAGACCCTCAACAGAGGGTCTTTTTTTAAAATGAGGCGTCTGAGTTTTACAACAAAGCGTCTAAAGCCTCAGCATATACATTTTTTGGCGCCACACCAACCTGACGTCCAACAAGCTCACCTTGATTGAAAATCAGAACAGTTGGGATATTTCTCACACCATATTTGGCAGCAAATTCTTGATGAGCATCAACGTCTAATTTGCCAACGACCGCTTTACCATCGTATTCATTGCTCAAATCATCTATGATCGGACCAACCATACGGCAAGGACCGCACCATGCAGCCCAAAAGTCTACCATAACCGGTTTGTCACTTTTAAGTACTGTTTCCTCGAAAGAGGCATCTGTTATTTCTAAAGCCATTATATAAGTTTTTATTGGTTTATTTAATTGCTGGTCAAAGGTAGCATTTTTGAATGGGTAAAAAACTCGCTTTCATCACTTTAATCAATGATGATATTGCGAGACTCAATATTTTAATTGAGTTTAAAATACACTTGATCCTGCGTTAATCTCTTGATCAGTTCTCTATTGATCAAAACCTTGGATTTACGACTCGATAACGACAAATGTACATTGTCTTCTTTGTCAAAGACCGACAAGTGAACGCTTTTAGTCCCTCGATGTTGTTCCACTACCTTTTTCAAACGATCAATATAGGCCTGATCAAGCACGTCAATAGGTATTGAAAACGTGATTTTTTTGGCTAAGGATTCCAAAACATCATGCAATAATTGGAAATGATTGAATTGTAAGCGAGGCTCTCCTCTTTTGCCCGTGTCGCGGTTGACCCAGCCCTCCTTGACATAAGCTTTGATGTACAAAAACGCATTAATTTTCAAAAAATGCCTGAACTTCAAATATTCTTCACCAAAAATTCGAAATTCATAACTATCGTCATAGTCTTCTAGGGTGAACAACCCCCATTCTTTACCTTGCCTGGTGACTCGGTGTTCGACACCAGATATGATGCCACCAAACGCTATTTCGCGATTGGTGAAAGGAATTAAGTCCTGACAATCAGCAACCTTAACATTGCAAAACTCTGTCATTTCTGTTCTGAACTCGTCTAGGGGGTGTCCTGAAATATAAATCCCAACAACTTCCTTTTCTTGCTTGAGTTTTTTTATGGCGCCCCAGGGTTCTGCTGCAGGCAATTCCGGTTCCGGTATTTGCACATCACTCGCAGCACCAAAAAGACTTACTTGAGAAGAATTCTGTGACTCTTGATATTTTGCAGCATAACGCAAGACCTTCTCATAAAAACAAACACCATCTCCCTCGTCGAACATATACTGTGCACGATGCGTGTCAAAACTATCAAAACCACCTGCCAAAATTAAATTCTCAAACGCCTTCTTATTGGCAGAGCGCAAATCAATCCTTTTGGACAAATCAAATATACTTTTATAGCGCTCCTTTTTTCGATTGGCCACAATGGTCTCGACAGCACTACTCCCGACCCCTTTTACCGCACCCATGCCAAAGCGAATAGCCCCCACATCATTGACCGTAAATTTATAGAAAGACTCATTTACATCTGGCCCTAAAACTGCCAATCCCATTCGGCGACATTCTTCCATAAAGAAGGTCACCTGTTTCATGTCATTCATATTATTGCTCAAGACTGCGGCCATATATTCTGCTGGATAATGGGCTTTGAGATAAGCTGTTTGGTAGGCTATCCATGCATAACAAGTCGAGTGACTCTTATTAAAGGCATAGCTCGCGAATGCCTCCCAATCCTTCCAAATTTTTTCCAAAACCTCTGCCGGATGATTCTTTTGTTCGGCTTGCTCAATGAACTTAGGTTTCATTTTGTCCAAGACAGCTTTTTGTTTTTTCCCCATGGCCTTCCGCAAGACATCTGCCTCACCTTTTGTGAATCCAGCCAGCTTTTGCGACAAGAGCATCACCTGTTCTTGATAAACCGTGATCCCATAAGTCTCCTTGAGATACCCCTCCATATCAGGCAGGTCATAACTTATCTCTTCCTCTCCATGCTTTCTGCGCACAAACGACGGAATGTACTCCATAGGCCCAGGTCGGTATAAAGCATTCATCGCGATCAAGTCGGCAAATACAGTAGGCTTGAGATCTTTCAAATGCTTTTGCATGCCCGGGGATTCATATTGAAAAATACCCACCGTATCTCCATTCTGGAAAAGGGCATAGGTTTTTTCGTCATCCAGAGGGAATGCATCAGGGTCAAGCTCTATACCGTGCTTGTGGCGGACCAGCTTGACCGTATCTTTGATTAGGGTCAGTGTTTTTAGCCCCAAAAAATCCATTTTCAACAGACCTGCATTCTCCACCACCGCATTGTCAAACTGGGTCACGTAGAGGTCCGAATCCTTGGCCGTGGCAATCGGCACAAAGTTGGTAATGTCGTCGGGAGTAATGATTACACCACAGGCATGAATCCCCGTATTGCGCACAGAACCCTCTAAAACGCGCGCCTGGTTAATGGTTTGAGCCCCCAGGTCATTTGCTTCCGAAAGTGAAACCAATTCAGTGACTTTAGGCACTTCATCAGCCCGAAATTTATTGCGCCAATCCTGTTGAGCGGTGTTAAAGATATTTTTGAGCTTACTCATATTCGGGATCAACTTAGCAATCCTGTCTGCCTCGTGTAGGGGTAAATCTAATACTCTTGCGGTATCCCGAATTGAACTTTTGGCCGCCATTGTGCCATAAGTAATGATTTGTGCCACTTGATTCGCCCCATATTTTTGAATGACATAATCCATCACCCGGCTACGGCCCTCATCGTCAAAATCAATATCAATATCAGGCAAACTTACCCTATCGGGGTTCAAAAATCGCTCAAAAAGCAAATCGTACTTTATAGGGTCAATATTGGTAATCCATAGGCAATAGGCTACAGCACTACCCGCAGCTGACCCCCGTCCTGGCCCTACAGAAACATCCATCTTTCTGGCCTGGGCAATAAAATCCTGAACAATCAAGAAATACCCAGGATAACCCGTATTTTCGATAACACTCAATTCAAAATTCAAGCGCTCTTCAATTTCTGGTGTCCAATCAGGGTAGCGTTTTTTAGCGCCCTCAAAAGTCAAGTATTTTAAATAAGCATTTTCTCCTCTTTTGCCCTGATCCTGGGCATCTTCTGGATCCAAAAATTCTTCAGGTATATCGAATTTCGGTAATAATACATCCCGAAATAATGAAAAGGGTTCAATCTTATTGATGATCTCAGTAATGCTCTCAATGGCCTGTGGTCGGTCCGCGAAGAGTTGCTTCATCTCCTTTGACGACTTGAAGTAATACTCCTGATTTGGGAGGCCATAACGTGTGCCGCGCCCCTTTCCAATTGGCGTAAGTTGTTTTTCGCCATCCTTGACACACAATAAAATATCATGTGCATTGGCATCTTCCTTGCCGATATAATAAGTGTTATTAGTCGCCACTAATCGAATCCCATGCTTCTGAGCCAGTTCAAACAGAACTTCATTGGCCCGTTCTTCATCTTCTTGACCATGGCGCATGACCTCCACATACAAGTCCGCACCAAATTGACTTTGCCACCATAACAGTGCTTCCTCTGCCTGAGTTGTACCAATATTGAGAATTTTTGATGGCACTTCGCCGTATAAATTTCCCGTCAAGACAATGAGGTCCTCCTTGTACTGTTCGACAATGGCTTTATCTATTCGTGGAACATAATAAAAGCCATCGGTAAAGGCCTTAGACGACATTTTTGCCAAATTGTGATAGCCCTTTTTGGTTTTTGCCAAAAAAACAATTTGATACCCGTTGTCTTTAAAAGCTTTATTGGTATGGTCCTCACAGACAAAAAATTCACAACCAACAATTGCTTTAAGAGGTTGCTGATGAGGCTCTGCCTCAATTGACTTATTGTATTGCTCAACCTGCTGCAAAAAATGAAATGCTCCCATCATATTGCCCGTATCGGTCAAAGCCACAGCAGGCATATCAGCAGCGACTGCGGCCTTGATCAAGTCTTGTGTGGATGAGGTCGATTGGAGGATGGAAAATTGCGAATGATTATGCAAATGCGCAAATGGCCACTGACCCATCAAATCAAGATCTGCTCCCGGATCTGGATTGATCGGTGTACTTTCGGCCTTAGGAACATCGAGTGAACGTATTTTTTTTGATGCCTTTTTTAGATTGACGTGTTTGAGTCCCTCAGCCTCAATGGGCAAAGGTTGCGCCTGAATAAAACCCTCAAAAAAATCAGTATATTTTTGTTCGATTTCATGCTTGAAATAACCCCTTCTGACCAGCTCAAGAAAGCAACGTGTCGTGGCCTCAACATCTGCCGTGGCATTGTGAGCTTCAGCAAAACTCTGGTCAAATAAAAACTGATGCAATTCAGTAAGTGTGGGCAGCTTATAACGCCCACCGCGACCTCCAGGGATTTGGCAAAGCTGTGCGGTAACTTCAGTACAAGTGTCTAGTATTGCTTTGCCCTCAAACTGATCAAACAATCCCGCCCTAAAAAATTCACAACCAACAATATTCAGATCAAAATTGATGTTTTGTCCCACCACAAAAACCGCTTGATCCAAAACGCTCTTGAAACGAAGCAAAACTTCATCTAAAGGTAAGCCCTTCTGATCTGCGAGCTGGGTAGAAATACCATGAATGCGCTCGCTATCGTAAGGGATGTCAAAACCCTTTGGCTGAATCAAATAATCTTGGTGCTCAATAAGTTCACCATTCCTATCATGCAGCTGCCAGGCAATCTGAACACAACGTGGCCAATTATCAGTTGCGCTGACTGGGGCGTTATAACGCTTTGGGAGGCCCGTCGTCTCGGTGTCAAAAATTAAAAACATAGCTTTGTTTAGGAGTAAAAATGAGCGTGCTCTAAATTAAGAATTACACCTACATGGTCGAGATAAAGTTGTAAACATTAGCGGAGAATTATACAAAAAAAGACCAAGCGGCGCTTGGTCTTTTTCATTTGGAGCTCTATAAGTTTGGGGCTCATAAAACTTGGGGCATTATAAGTATTGGGGCATATTGATTTTAAAGTTTCTTATTTAATAGTTCACTTCGAAAACACCTTGGGTAATCTCAGTAGCACCAACATTAAAGGAGAAAGTAGCTTTAAGTGTTTTGGCTGATCTATTGTGTGACAGAATGGTGATTGACCCATTGTTGGCATTTTGCGTGATGAGACCTTCGATCATCGTTGCGGCAAATCCACCACTGGTAAGATCATAGTCCCCTGCGCCCACAGTAATCGGCACACGCACTATCAATGAAGATCCGCCTTTCTGTCCTTCGACAAGGATATAGTTCCCTGTATCGATAGCGTTGACCACAACAGGGTTGAATAACCCAGTGTCTATTATTGCGGAAAAAGTACCGTCTGACTCGGCAGCGATTTCTGTTTCCTGACCACCTACAACCACATCGACGAACATACCATTATTGACATAGACGGTATCAATCCCGGGCATTACGGCCATAAAATTAAAACGTCCTGCAATGGTCCCACAAGAAGCACAACGGTCCGTGATTTCAACAGACCCAGTTCCTGTTCCCTGGGTGGTGTATACATTTCCGTTAGTGTCTGTATAAGTCGCATAATGACCAGTTGAACCATTCAAATCAAAAGCATTGGCTGTCGAGTTTCCAAGGAAAATTTTGATCATTCGACTGTCCGAAGACGTTTCTATAGTCACACTGCCGTCTTCATTGGTATTGCCTATTGCGTATAGCGCGTTGAAACTTTTGTCATCGACCATTGCCTGAACAGTAGTCTGATTGTCTTGAATATTCTCACAACTAGTTAAAGTGACAACAGCAAGGGCGAAAAGTAGGATAAAACGTGTCATAATTTCTGAGGTATTAGCAAGCTTATTATTTGTTTGTGCTTGATTAGTTTTTTTCAACACTGTAAAATTGCGACTAAAACATCAATAACACCGACAAATGACATATTTATTCGATGAAATACATGTAATTTTAACATTTCAGCAAAAATTTAGGGTAAAATCGATCATATTTTGTGTATTTCGTCTATAATAAAATACCGTTTATCGATATTATTGAGCAAAAAAAATCTCAAAACACATCAAAAAGAGAATGATTTAATGAGCCATATTGGCCACTATTTAAGAAACTTCATCACCCCGGTAGTTCCAGAAAAAATAAAAACTAAATACCATTTGAAGACTAAATGGGCTTGGCTTAGACTGTGGTCCACAAAATCCTCCTTCATTTTACTTAAAATAAACCGGGTCACACGCTGAATTTCACTAGAAATCATATACATTTGCACCCTCAAAAAATTATAACCAGAGGTCGGGTACCTCAAAAATTAATTCGTATGCCAGTAAAAATTAGATTACAACGTCACGGTAAAAAAGGAAAACCATTCTATTGGATCGTTGCCGCTGACAGTCGCTCAAAAAGAGATGGACGTTACTTAGAGAAATTAGGAACGTACAATCCAAACACTAACCCTGCATCAATCGACTTGAATATTGATCAGTCTGTTTCATGGCTTCAAAAAGGAGCTCAACCAACAGATACAGCTCGTGCGATATTATCGTACACTGGGGTTCTTTTGAAAAAACACCTTGTAGATGGTGTGACAAAAGGTGCTTTGACTCCAGAGCAAGTAGAAGAAAAATTCAATGCGTGGGTAGCTGAAAAGGCGTCTGCGATTGATCAAAAGAAAAACAAATTAGCAGACTCAAAAGCACAAGCTAAAGCATCTGCATTGGAAGCTGAGAAAGCAGTGAACGAAGCACGTATCGCCGCCGCAGTTGTCGTAGAAGAAGTTGCTGCTGAAGAAGCTGCACCAGAAGTTGCTGCTGAAGAAGCT
>Ga0209137_1000976_pt1 | contig 28246 bp, 26 predicted proteins | sample SaaInl5LU_22_DNA_FD_184642 | JGI IMG/M metagenome (GOLD analysis project Ga0209137, IMG submission 184642) | Marine microbial communities from expanding oxygen minimum zones in the Saanich Inlet - ESP_105LU_22_DNA (SPAdes) (version 2) | ecosystem: Environmental > Aquatic > Marine > Intertidal...
CCAATCATGTTTTTAAATCTAAACATCCTTGGGAAGGAATTGGTTTGCCAGAAGCACTACAATTAGTGGTAAACAAAAGTATTTCTTTTTTAAAATAATTAAAAGTGGAGCATATCGGATTCGAACCGATCGCCTCTACGCTGCCAGCGTAGCGCTCTAGCCAAATGAGCTAATGCCCCAAATTTTATTTTAAACCACTAAGTACTAAAACAGGAAATTGAGAAATATGAAAATCTTTTTTTAAGACCATATTCTTCTCCCAGAGTTTTCCAAAAAAACCACGCCTACGTCTTACAACACAGAGCATATCTGGGTTTGTTGTTTTATAATGTTCTAAAACACCTTGGTAAGTTGTTGGGTTTTCAGATTTTGTGGTACTAGTTACTATATTTTTTAACTCGATAGTAACATCAAAATCGCCTTCATTATAAAAAGGTGTTTTTACTAATAACAAATTTACTACTGAATTAAAATCGTCTTTCACGGTTTTTAAAGTTGTTAAGGCTTCTTTCTTTTTAATAATTGCAGATTTTAGTGCTAATAAAATAGACGAAATAGGCTTAAACACATAGCCTTCTGGTATTATTAAGGCAGGAATATTAGTTTGTTTTATAATTTTACCAGATGTTTTACCTAAATACACTTCGTCTTTAATAGAATTTGTTCTGGGCTCTAAAATTATTAGATCTATATCAAAAGCTTTACAAACCAAATCTATGGTGTTAATCAATTTTCCTTTAAAAGTTTTTGTTACAATCTCTACACCTTTGTGTTCTATTTGTGCTACATGGTGCTCTAAAAACGCTTTGCTTTCTCTTTCTATAATATGGTCTACTTTTATCATCGTTCCTGCTTTAGTATACACATTATAAACTTGAACAACATAAAGCTTAGCACCTGTTGCGCTGGCAAAATCTACAGCGTATTGTAGATGGCTTTTAGCGTTCTTTGACGATCCTACAGGAACTAAAATATTTTTCATGGTGTAATTTTAATAAGTATTTAGGATACAAAAATACAGTTTTTATACTAAATCTTCCGACCTTCGCTAAGACTAAAAATTAAATTCATTTTGAGTACAAATATTAGCTTAAAACATATTAATAAATTAGCTATTCCTGCACTTATATCTGGTGTTTCGGAGCCAATACTCTCTTTAACAGATACTGCAATTGTTAGAAATGTAGATTTTAATGCTACAGAGTCTTTAGCTGCTGTAGGTATTGTTTCTGTCTTTTTATCGATGTTAATATGGGTTTTTGGGCAAACAAGAAGTTCTATTTCTTCAATAGTTTCACAATATTTAGGAGCGAATAAGTTAGATAAAGTTAAAAACCTTCCAGCTCAAGCTATATTTATTATTACCTCTTTAAGCGTGTTAATTATTATTGGCACTTATCCGTTTGCAGAGTCTATTTTTAAACTTTATAACGCTTCAGATATTATTTTAGATTACTCGGTGTCCTACTATAGAATTCGTGTTTTTGGTTTTCCTTTTACACTATTTACAATTGCTGTTTTTGGTGTTTTTAGGGGTTTGCAGAACACGTATTACCCAATGGTAATTGCTATAATTGGTGCATTGGCCAATATTATATTAGATTTTGTTTTAGTATATGGAATAGCAGATGTTATTCCTGCAATGCATATTGAAGGTGCAGCCTATGCAAGTGTTATAGCACAGTTTTCAATGGCATTACTTTCCGCTTACTATTTACTTAAAAAAACAGATATTCCATTATTAATAAGCTTTCCTTTTAATAAAGAGATTAAGCGTTTTTTAATAATGATTGGTAATTTAATTATAAGAACATTAGCTCTAAATGTTACCTTGTATTTTGCAACAAGATATGCAACTAGTTATGGTGCAGAATACATTGCAGCCTACACTATAGCAATAAACTTATGGTTTTTAGGAGCTTTCTTAATCGATGGTTATGCGAGTGCAGGTAATATTTTATCAGGAAAATTATTAGGTGGAAAAGAGTATAGTAAACTCATAACTTTAAGTAACAAATTAATTAAATTTGGTGTTATTGTTGGATTAATAATAGCTGTTATAGGTGCCGTAATGTATTATCCTATCGGTCATGTTTTTACTAAAGACCCACAAGTTTTAAAACAATTTTATAATGTGTTTTGGATTGTTTTAGTTATGCAACCATTGTGTGCTTTAGCCTTTATTTTCGATGGTATGTTTAAAGGCTTAGGCAAAATGAAAGACCTTAGAAACCTTCTTATATTTTCTACATTTCTTGTATTTTTACCATTATTATACTTTTTTGATCAAAATAATTTAAAATTAACGGGTATTTTTATAGCACTCACCTTTTGGATTTTAGCTCGAGGTTTGCCATTAATAATAAAATTTAGAAAAGAATTTTTACCACTATCACAAAAGAATTAACTTTGGTGTTTTAGCATTATAAATTTATGGAAATATTAAATTATTTAGGAGGACAAGGTTTTTTTGCAATATTAGCTTTCGTTCTCATTATAATATACTTAGTTAACAGATACAGAAACCGTAGATAATGGGAAACATACGTATTACAAAGCTTTTCTCTTTCGAAACTGGCCACGCACTTTATGGTTACGATGGAAAATGTAAAAATGTACATGGACACAGTTATAAGTTGTCTGTAACCGTTTTTGGAAGACCAATATCAGATAACACAAACGTTAAGTTTGGTATGGTAATAGATTTTACAGATTTAAAAAAAATTGTGAAAGAAGAAATCGTTGAGGTTTTTGACCATGCAACGGTTTTTAATAAAAATACACCACACGTAGAATTAGCTAAAGAACTTAGTGATAGAGGGCACAACGTATTATTGGTAGATTACCAACCAACAAGCGAAATGATGGTTATTGATTTTGCTAAAAAAATTAAAAAACGTTTACCAGAAAACATACAACTACATTCTTTAAAACTACAAGAAACGGACAGTTCTTATGCAGAGTGGTATGCGAGTGAAAACTAAAAAAATAATTTAGGCGTTACCTAAAGGTCAGGCTTTCGGCAGTCGCTCTCTAAGAGGAGCTTCAACAAAGCCTCAATCCTTAACGCGTTTACTTTTATATTCTTTAACTAAAAACAAAGGCAATTGTTTATTTAATAAGTGGTTTTTGCCTTTGTAGGAATTAATTATATTTACAACATGCAAATTCCTAAAGGAAAGAAAATATATTTTGCTTCAGATAATCATCTAGGTGCTCCAACAAAAGAGCAATCGTTTCCTCGTGAACAAAAATTTGTAGCTTGGTTAGATCACATAAAAGAAGACGCAGCAGCAATTTTTCTATTAGGCGATTTGTTCGATATGTGGATGGAATATAAAACTGTTGTTCCTAAAGGTTTTACAAGAACACTTGGCAAGTTAGCAGAAATTAGCGATTCTGGAATTCCTATTTATTATTTTGTAGGAAACCATGATTTATGGATGAATGGTTATTTTGAAGAAGAACTAAACATTCCCGTATACCACAAACCACAAGAATATACTTTTAATACTACTACTTTTTTTATTGGTCATGGCGATGGTTTAGGACCAGGAGATAAGGGTTATAAACGTATGAAAAAGGTGTTTACCAATCCGTTTTTTCAATGGTTATACCGTTGGATTCATCCAGATTTTGGAGTGCGAATTGCGCAATACCTATCTGTAAAAAATAAATTAATTTCTGGAGACGATGATGCTAAATTTTTAGGTGAAGATAACGAGTGGTTAGCACAATATTGTAAACGTAAATTAGAAACCAAACATAGAGATTTCTTTGTTTTTGGGCACAGACATTTACCTTTAGATATTAAATTAAACGACACCTCAAGATATATAAACTTAGGCGATTGGGTTAGCTATTATACTTACGCTGTTTTTAATGGTGAAACTATGGAACTTAAAGAATATTAATTAAACAAGGCTTCTAAAGTCATAATATCAATTTTCTCATCTGGATACAAATTGTTTTGTTTTTCAAAACTTTTTAAAGCTTCTGCTGTAATACTTTCATAAACACCATCTAAAGGAATTGCAAATCCTTTTTTAACTAATAGTTTTTGTAATTCGTAAACAAATGCACTTTTTTCGCCAGTTAACATAGCTTTTACTGGCATCATTTTCAATAACATTTGTTTTTCTTTTAAAGCACGTTTTGCTTTATTATAATCTGTAACAGAAAGGCCTTTAGTTTCAAAATTTTTAATATCCTCGTTAGTTAAGCCTTGGCTTTTTAATTCTTCAGACTGTTGTAAAATAGCTTTATAATAGTTTACTTTTGCTACTTTCTTTCCGAATTCTGCAACAGCTAGTTTGGTTTCTTCATCGTCATTTTCAGGACTTCTTACATCAATTTTATTTACACTCCATTGCATTTGCATATAATTATTTGCAGCTTCTACAGCATTATAATAATTAAAAACAGTTTCTTGATCATGATAATTTACATCAAAGCCTTTTGCTATTTTTATATTAGCGTTATCAGGATGAAAACGTTGGTAATCTTTGTATTCTGAATAAGCAAATATTAGAACAATAACAGCTAGAATAAAGAGTAGTATTTTTTTCATTAGTTACTTAAATAGGTTGATTAAGTGCATTAACTGTAGGCAAAGATAAGAGAATTTTAGAGGTAATTAATATTAATCGTTAGCCTCGAAGTCTTTAGTTAAATCTAATTTCCTAAATGTTGGAGAGACTAAAGCAGTTGTTATAACAGTAATTAGCGTCATGGTGCCACCAAATACAACAGCAGTTGCTGTTCCCATAAGTTTTGCAGTTACACCACTCTCGAAAGCACCAAGCTCGTTAGAAGAGCCAACAAACATGGAGTTTACTGAAGACACGCGACCACGCATGTTATCTGGTGTTTTAAGCTGAAGAATGGTTTGTCTAATTACCATAGAAACACCATCTGTTACACCACTAAAAAACAAGGCAACTACCGAAATCCAGAAAGAAGTAGATAACCCAAAAACAATAATACAGATACCAAAACCAAAAATAGCAACTAGTAATTTTACACCTGCATTTTTACTAATAGGAATGTAAGCGGTTACCAACATGGTTAAAAACGCACCTACAGAAGGCGCAGCTACTAAAATACCAAAACCTCTTGGACCAACTTTTAAAATATCTTGTGCAAAAACTGCTAAAAGTGCTACAGCTCCTCCAAATAATACAGAAACCATATCTAGAGTTAATGCGCCTAAAATAGCTTTGGTTTTAAACACATAGTTAACACCTTCTTTTAAGCTTTGTAAAATAGGTTCGCCTATTTTAGTGTTTAATATTGGTTTTTTAGAAATTTTAAACACTAGTAATAGTGAGGTTATTACTAAAATAAAAATAACACATAGCGACCAATGCACACCTAACCAACTAATAGCGAAACCAGCAAAAGCTACACCTAAGACTCTAGACATTTGCCAAGTAGAACTACTCCAAGTGGCAGCATTAGGATAGGTTTTTTTTGGGACAATTAAAGCAATAAGAGAAAAAATAATAGGACCAAAAAATGAACGTAAAAAACCACCAAAAAACACCAATGCATATATAGAATATAAAATAACATTAGTAGACCAAGTCTCTGATATTTCTTTAGTTGTTAACCAAAACAAACCAAAGCTAATAACCGAAAAAGCTCCAATACATATTGCTAATAGGTTTCTTTTTTCGCTTTGGTCTACAATGTGTCCAGCAAATAATGCCATGGTAAAAGCAGGAATAATTTCCATTAAACCAATAATTCCCAGAGATAAAGGGTCTTTTGTTAAAGCATACACTTGCCATTCTATAACGACAAATTGCATAGACCAAGCAAAAACTAGAAAAAAGCGCATGAGCAAAAAGAGGTTAAATTCCTTAAAGCGAAGTGCAGCGTATGGATCGTTTTTGGTCATTAAAGCGTATGATTTTTTTTGTATTTAGAACAAAAGTATAATAAGGATTGGTCTTATCTTAGTTTTTCTTTATTAACGTAAACTCCACACGCCTATTTTTTGCTCTATTGTCTTCTGAAGCGTTTTCAATTAAAGGTTTAGAGCTTCCAAACCCAAACCATTTAATTCTTTCGGGTTTTAATCCTTTATTAATTAAGTAATTTGAAACTGATTTTGCCCGTTGTAAAGACAATACATCGTTTCTTTTACTTAGCCCAACGTTATCTGTATGTCCATAGATTTCGATATTGAGATTTTTATTTTCTTTTAAATGAAGGGCTAATTTATCTAACTCTTCAATAGAGCTGTTTAGTAATTCGTCTTTATCAAAATCGAATAATATGGTTTTAAAAGTGTAGGTTGTTTCTGGTTTAAAAGGAATAGTTTTAGATTTTATTTTTTCTTTGACTCTAGGCACTTCTACTTTTACTTTATTTTTTGAATTTTCAATTGAAACGTCATCTATATAATAATAAGAAAAATTGTGTGGAGCCTTTTTAATTAATCTATTCTTTTTAGTTTTTATATTTGAACTAAAATTTCCAATTGAAAAATAATTTTCGAAACCTTGTGCAGTAAAAACATAGTTAATTTTAATCCAACCTTTGGTTTCTTCATAAAATTCTATTTTATCACTTTCCAAAAACTTGTAGTTTTTATTCGTGATTTTTTTTGGCCTAATTTGCTTTTCGCACCAATTTGAATGATGACAGTTAACTAGTTTTTCTTCTGTAAATAATATATTTAATTGTTTAATACTATGTGTTGATTTTTCTGCCAAGCTTACATAAAATGTTACATTATATTTTTCGCCTTTAATGAGTTTTTTATCTAAACTTCCTTGAATATATTCTCTGTAATTTTCTTCTGCATAAACATAAATTCCAGCATAACCATTTCCTGTTCTAGCTGTTTGATTTCCATTATAGGTCTTTATGTTTTCAAGACCTCTTTCTGTTTTACAAATTGTATAATAATCTGTGCTTCCTGCGTTTGGAGTTGACCAATAATGAACATTTCCATTAAAATAACCTATTCTAAAAGGACATTGATTGTACTCTTCAAAACTTGGATTTAACACTAAATTTTGAGCATTAATACTTAAGTAGAAAAAAAGAAAAAATAACATTATGTTTTGTTTCATATATAATGAAACGTGTTTTTTATATAATTGTTTCGTTCTTTAAATGAAAAACGATTGAAGAATCTCAACTATAATTATAGATTCTTCGCTAAACTTTGAATTAGATTGTTATTCTTTAATATCACGCAACTTCAATTGTAAAGACACATGACCTTTCCATTCATTTTCATCTATAGAATAAGCCGCTTTAAAAGTCTTTTTATTTTTAGTAAGATTTAGCTTGTCTCCAAGACCAAAACCAATACACACTATTTTATCGCTATTAGGTTGTTTTACGGTTAGTCGCAAATGCTTATCATCCTCTCCAACACATTTACCATAACCAGTGTCTTGAAGATTATCACTCATAAATACTGGTGACATATTTCCTGGACCAAATGGCGCAAACTGGCTTAAAATTCTATAAAATTTTGGTGTGATGTCGTGAAGCTCTATTTGAGTATCTATACTAATCTCTGCAGTAAGCAATCTCTTGTCGATTGTGCTTTCTACAACGTCTTCAAATTTTTGTTTAAAGGCTTCGTAGTTTTCTTCTTTAAGTGTTAAACCTGCTGCATATTTGTGGCCTCCAAACTGCTCTATATATTCTGAACAAGCTTCTAATGCATTGTAAACATCGAATCCTTTTACAGAACGTGCTGAAGCAGCCAACATATTGCCACTTTTAGTAAAAACTAAGGTTGGTCTATAGTAAGTTTCTATTAATCTACTAGCAACAATACCAATAACACCTTTATGCCAGTCTTGGCTATAAACAACAGTAGTAAACCTTTCTTGTTCTTTTTGCGTTTCAATATGCTCAAGAGCTTCAATTGTAATTTGTTTATCTGCTTCACGTCTATCTGTATTAAAATCCTCTATTTCTTTAGCGTATACTTCTGCTGTTTGTACATTAGTTTCTGTTAATAAATCTACTGCATATTGTCCATGTTTCATTCGTCCAGCAGCATTTATTCTTGGTGCAATAATAAATACAACATCTGTAATGGTTAGTGTTTCTTTTTTAATTTGATTGATGATGGCTTTAAATCCAGCTCTAGGTTGCGTATTAATAACTTGTAAGCCAAAATAAGCCAAAATTCTATTTTCTCCAGTTATAGGAACAATATCTGCTCCAATGGCTGTAGCAACTAAATCAAGATATTCTACTAAATCATCAATGGTTTTTCCTTTTTTTGAAGCTAATGCTTGAATGAGTTTAAAACCAACACCACAGCCACATAATTCTTTATAAGGATAGTTACAATCGTTTTGTTTTGGGTCTAAAACAGCAACGGCATTTGGGACTTGTTCTCCTGGTCTGTGGTGATCACAGATTATAAAATCAATGTTTTTTTCTCTCGCATAATTAATTTTATCTATAGCTTTTATGCCGCAATCTAATGCTATAATTAAGGTAAAATTATTGTCTTCGGCAAAATCTATACCTTGAAAAGAAATACCATAACCTTCATTATAACGATCTGGAATATATGTGGCAACATTTGGATATTCGCTTTTTAAATAGGAAGACATTAACGATACAGCAGTAGTGCCATCCACATCATAATCGCCATAAACCAGTATATTTTCGTTGCTCTCTATTGCTTTTTGGATGCGTTCTACTGCTTTTTGCATATCCTTCATTAAAAAAGGATCATGCAAATGGTTTAAACTAGGTCTAAAAAAATCTTTGGCTTGCTCATAAGTTTCTATACTTCTTTGTACTAAAAGAGAAGCAATAGATTCTTCAATTTGAAGAGCATGCTGTAAAAACCGTACTGTTTCAAGATTTGGTTTTGGTTTTAGTGTCCAGCGCATAGTTTAGTTAAAAGTGAATGGTTGAAAGTAAATAGTTAGCTATCTCAAAATCTAAGCGTTATGAAAATGAATTTGTGTTTCTACATTAGCAAATTGACGAAACATTTCCATAACACCACAATATTTTTCTACTGAAAGATTAACGGCTTTTGTTATTTTTTCCTCTTCTAAATCTTTCCCATAAAAATGATAATCTACGTTTACTGTGTGGTAAGTTTTTGGGTGCTCGTTTGTAAGTTTTGCTTGAACTTCAATTTTAAAGTCAGCAAATTTGGTTTTCATTTTTTCAGCAATAGAAACTACATCTAAACCAGAACATGCAGCTAAAGAAGATAGCATTACAGCTTTTGGTCCTAAAGGTTTGTAAGGGTCGTTACTATTTTCAGACTGACCTAAATTAAAGGTATAACCATTTGGGTTATCGCTTTCAAAAATCATGTTTTCTTTCCAAACAGTTGTTACTTTGTGTGACATATTGAAGATTTTTTCGTTTATTGATACTTTCAAAAATACTATTTAATATATAAAATATGCCATTAGTTACACCATTAGATGTAGAGCACGATTTAGAAACTAAAAAACTAGCCGAGTTTTTTAATGAAACTTTAGGGTTTTGCCCAAACTCTGTTTTAACTATGCAACGTAGACCAGCCATTTCTAAAGCGTTTATAAATTTAAATATGGCAGTAATGGCAAACGAAGGCAAAGTAACTTCAGCATTAAAGCGTATGATTGCTTGGGTAAGTAGTAACAGTACAGGTTGTCGTTATTGTCAAGCACATGCCATTCGTGCTGCAGAGCGTTATGGCGCAGAGCAAGAACAGTTGGATAATATCTGGGAATACAGAACGCATCCTGCTTTTAACGAAGCTGAGCGTGCTGCATTAGATTTTTCTTTAGCTGCCTCTCAAGTACCAAATGCTGTTGATGAAAACATAAAAAAACGTTTACATGAGCATTGGACAGAAGGTGAGATTGTAGAAATGTTAGGTGTTATTTCTTTATTTGGTTACTTAAACCGTTGGAACGATTCTATGGGAACAACGCTTGAAGGTGATGCTATAGATAGTGGAAACCAATACTTAGGAAAACATGGTTTTGAGGTTGGGAAGCATGTTTAGACTTCTTGGATTATTAGATTTTTAGAGCGCCTCGCTTTTACATATTTGAAATTAAACCTTGCTAGAGATAGTTAGGTTTTATTTATAAAAATTCATATCATCCAAATACTGCCAAACATTTTCTGGTAATAATGGTTTAACGTTTTTTCCTTCTTTTATAGCATTTCTAATTAATGTTGAAGAGATTTCTATAATTGGAGCTTCTATTCTGTGAATTTTTTTATGGTTATTAAACTGAGTATCTACTTTACCATTAGAAATTCTAGGATACACATAAATATTATGGTTTTCTAGTATTATTTCGTAGTTTTTCCATTTATGAAAACTCTTTAAATTGTCTTCTCCCATTATTAAAGAAAAGGCATAGTCTGGATACTTTTCTTGTAAGTAGGTAAGTGTATTTATGGTATAGTTTGGTTGTGGTAAAGTAAACTCGATATTACTTTCTTTTAACTTTGTATAATCTTTTGTAGCAAGATATACCATTTCTAAACGCTGGAAATTATCTAAGAGTGTGCTTTTCTTTTTAAAGGGATTGTGTGGTGTTACTACAAACCATATTTGGTCTAAATCGCTATTTTCAACTAATTGATTAGCAATAATTAAATGTCCAATATGTATTGGATTAAAAGAACCAAAATAAAGACCAATATTCATTGTAATTTACTTTTTAGTTCCGCTATTTAAAAAACCTTCAACAGTGTCTTCAGCTTCTTTTAAAGCTTTTTCTAAATTATCGTTTTCAATAATAACATCAAAAAGAGGAGCAGTTGCAAGCTCTGCACTTGCTTTTGCTACACGCATGTTTATTTTATCGTCGCTTTCGGTTTTTCTGTTTTTAAGTCTAATTTTAAGCTCGTCTATACTTGGTGGTTTTACAAAAACAGCTAACGTTTGTTCTGGGAACTTTCGTTTTATACGTAATCCACCAGAAACATCAATATCGAAAATAACGTTTTTACCTAAAGCCCAAAGACGTTCGACTTCGGTTTTTAAAGTGCCGTAAAAATTATCTCTGTACACTTCTTCCCATTCAAGAAAATCGTCATGTTTTATGTGCTGTTTAAACTCGTGAGCAGACATAAAATAATAATCTTCAGCATGTACTTCTGTGCCACGTTTTTCTCGAGAGGTTGCAGAAATAGAGAACGCTAAATTTAAAGCCTCTTGTTTTAATAAATGCCTAACTATTGTTGTTTTTCCAGAGCCTGATGGTGCAGAGAATACTATAAGTTTGCCTTGTGCCATCTTATAAAACGTTAAGTAATTGTTCTTTAATTTTTTCTAATTCGTCTTTCATTTGTACCACTAATTGTTGCATTGGTGCATAATTACTTTTAGAACCAATGGTATTAATCTCGCGTCCCATTTCTTGACCAATAAAGGCTAATTTTTTACCATTAGAATCGCCAGAATTTAGTGTTTCTATAAAATAGTCTAGGTGGTTTTTTAAACGCACTTTTTCTTCAGTAATATCAAATTTTTCTGTGTAGTAAACCAATTCTTGCTCAAAACGGTTTTCGTCGTACTTTTCACGAAGGTCATCAACACCTTTTTTTAAGCGTTCGCGAACACCTTCCACACGGTCTGGATCCATTGTAACAACTTGATCTAATAAATGTTCAATGGTTTGTACACGGTTCTTAAAATCTGTTTCTAAAACTTTACCTTCATTTAAACGATAGTCTTTAATAGCAGCAATTGCAGTAACAATTTCTGCTTCAATGTGTTTCCACTCGTTATTATCTATTTCTTCACGTTCCGTATTTAAAGCATCTGGAAATCTAACAGCCATTTTTAATAACTCTTGATCACTACTTTCGCTTAATAATTCGCGTAATTGTTGCATGTATTGTTTTACAACAGGAGTGTTTATTTTAGTAGATGTGTCCTCTGCTGTCGCTTCTACATAAATTGAAAAATCTATTTTTCCACGTTCTAATTCTTTAGCCATTAATTTACGTAAATAGAGCTCTTTTTCTCTGTAAATTGAAGGCATTCTAGCATTCAAATCTAGATTTTTACTGTTAAGCGATTTTAGCTCAATGGTTATTTTTTTTGTTGGTAATTGTAAAACAGATTTACCATAGCCTGTCATTGAATGAATCATAAACTAATGTATAAAGTTGTGCAAAGATAATGAAAACAGAATCCTTAGAAAACTGTATTTTTGCATTTAAAATTCTCAAAAAATGTACAAAAAACAGTTCGAAATACGTTGGAGTGATGTTGATGCCAATAAACACTTAGCAAATTCTGCTTACACTAATTTTATGAGTCATACTAGAATGGCTTTTTTAATGGAATTTGGGTTTACTATGAAAGAATTGGCAATCCATAATATTGGACCAGTAGTTTTTTACGAGCACATGCATTATTTTAAAGAAGCATTTTTGGGACAGCCTATTACAGTTTCTTTAGAAGTTTCAGGACTTAGTGAAGATGGCGCTTTTTTTAAGTTCGATCACAATTTTTATAACCATAAAGGTGAAAACATAGCGTTTTGTGAAATGTTTGGTGCTTGGATTGATTTAAAAGCTAGAAAGATGACACATTTACCAAAAGCGCTTATGGATTTAGCCTATAAGTTTCCAAAAACAGAAGACTATAAATTTCTCACAAAAGAAGATACAAGAGCAAATGGTCGTAAGCCAAAAAACTTAAGCTAGTTTTTCTTTAGGTTTTTTAGTGACTAAATAGACACCTGCAAATATTAAAGCTGAAGCTATTAATTTTACAGGAGTAATACTATCACTTCCCATAATTATTGCAAATATTCCTGCAATTACTGGCTGTATGTATATAAATGTTGTTACAGTAGAGGCCTTTAAACTCCTAAGCGCTAATGGATTTAATAGATACGTGCCAAAAGTGGCACCAACAACAACAAAAAGTACAGAAAAAGTTATATATGGTGTAAATGTTGAAAACTGAGTAGCTACTAACTCGTTATATCCAAAAGGTATAATTAAGATTAATCCGAATAAAAACAGCCAGCGAATAAATGTAAATGGATGGTACTTGTAGGTTAGCTTTTTTACAATTATTATATAAATACTGTAAGAAATGGCATTAATAAAAACAAAAAGGTTGCCCAATAATACGTTGTCACCTTCTAGGTTAGATTTTCCATAGATACTTAAGACCAAAGCGCCTGTAAAACCTAAAATTACTCCAAAAATCTTTAAAGATGTTACCTGTTCTTTTAAGTAAAATGAAGACAAAACCAATACTATAATTGGAGTGGTTATCATTATTACAGAAGCATGAATTGGTGTTGTAAACTCTAGGCCTTTAAAAAAGCAAAGCATATTTATAGTAACACCAAAAACAGCAGCATAGAAAAAAGTTAAATAATCTTTACGCTCTATTTTTTCTCTGGGACCTAAGAAACTAAATAACCAAAATAAAGCTGTAGCACCAGCAACACGTAATAGTATAAAACCAAAGGGTTTCATGTAGCCACCAGCCATAACATCTTTAGCATATGTAAAATTTAAACCGTATAAAAGTTGCACTAAAAAAGCAGCAATAAGTGCCCAATATCTAGTTTTCATTTAAGGCGTTTTTTACTGCATCAACATTTTTTTTAGAGTTGCCTATGTAAATTTTATTTTTTAAAATAAACACTGGTCTGCTAAGAAAAGTATAGTGTTCTAAAATTAGATTTTTATAATCCGTTTCTGTTAACGTCTTGTTTTTTAAATCACGTTGTTTATATAACGTTGCTCTTTTACTAAAAAGTGCTTCATAACTTCCAGCCAAGTTTTTCATTTCATCAATCTGCTGCTCTGTTATAGCATCAGTTTTTATATTTTGTAGCACTACGTTTGCAGGTAAATCAAGTTCTTTTAATATGCGAATACAAGTACTACAAGATTTTAAATAATACACTATGTTAGTCATCGAGATCTAGGATTTTTTTCCGTGTAAACGAAAATCTAATTTTTAACTATGCAAATTAAATTCATTTAAAATAGTTTCTACTATATTTATAAAAAATTTGAATTATGGATTTTACTTTTGATGTTTTTTTAAAAACAAGAGGCTTTTTTAAGGCGTATTTAGAAGAGTTGTCTTTAGCACAATTAAATGCAATTCCTAAAGGGTTTAATAATAACATTATCTGGAATATTGGACACAGTATTGTTACTGAGCAAATACTAGTTTATAAATTATCTGGTTTAAAGCCAAATGTAAGTGATGCGCTTATAGAAAAGTATAAAAAAGGGACTAAACCAGATGGTAAAGCAACCCAAACAGATGTAGAGGAGTTGAAAGCGTTAGCTTTTTCTACAATAGAGCACACTAAAGCCGATTTTAGTTCTAAAGTTTTTAGTACTTATAAAGAGTATACCTTATCTACAACAGGAAACACGCTTACTAATGTTAATCAAGCCATACAATTTGCACTTATTCACGAAGGTATGCATGCAGGTTATATTTTAGCTTTGTTACGTGCTTTAAAAGTTTAAATACTTATCTGCAACTGTGTAAGGGATTGTAAATTCTATTACGTTATTTGTTGAGGTGTTAAATGTATCGTAAAGCACTATTACATCATCATCGCTAAACCCAAGATTATCTGGAAGCTTAAACATGTCGTTATTAAAAGCTTCAATACGGTCATTATCCGCAGAGAGTAATTCTTTATTGTAATACTTTTCGGCTAAAGTTGTAAATGCTGAAACATCATTAATTAAATCTTTAGTTTCTAGTTCTTGTCCAGTGCTAACATCAAAATTATAGAATTTAAATACTAGATTACTGTGTGCACCACCAGTGTTAATACTAGAATTCATAGCAATAGAAACTAACGTTTCGCTTTTGTAAATTATTTCACCATCTATTAGTATTTCCCAAGGAGGCAAATTGGTATACAATGTTTTCCCAATTTGTGTTTTAAAATCTTTGTAGGCCTTTTTAAAATCTAGAATACTTTCTTCGGTACTTGTTTTTATATTAGAATCAGCCTCAATATTTAAGGCTGTATTTACAAATAGAATAAGTGAGGTATTAATTTGTTTAGCAGCTTCTGTCTTCCCTTCGGCCTTTGGTATATTTATTTCAATAGTGGTCTCATCTTCATCTATAATAGCCATTTCAGAGAAATCAAGAGTTATATCGTCTTTACATGAAATAGATATACTTGTTAAAAGGATAAGGCTAAAAGTTTTTATAAATCTGAAAGATAAATTGTTGAACATTGACAGAAGCTTTTAATACAATTTTAATACAACGAATTAAAGGTTATTTTTGTTGCAATCAAAAAAACTGAAAGTTATTTTAGTTCAATTACAATCTAACCATTATGAAATTTAATACTAAAACTATACATGGCAAACAACAATTCGATCCAGCTTATGGAGCAGTTATGCCACCTATATACCAAACCTCTACTTATGCACAAACGACTCCAGGAGGACATAAAGGGTTTGAATATTCTAGAACACACAACCCAACACATAAAGCTTTAGAAAATGCTTTTGCAAGTATAGAAAATGGTGAATTTGGTTTGGCTTTTGGTTCTGGTTTAGCAGCTATTGATGCTGTTTTGAAACTTCTAAAACCAGGTGATGAGGTTATTTCTACTAACGACTTGTATGGTGGTACTTACCGTTTGTTTACCGCTATTTTTGAAGGTTTTGGAATTAAGTTTCATTTTGTAGGTATGGAAAACGCCAATAATATTGAACCATTTGTAAACAATAAAACAAAATTGATTTGGGTAGAAACACCAACCAATCCCATGATAAATATTATAGATATTAGAGTGGCTGCCAAAATCGCTAAAAAACATGCTATTTTGTTAGCAGTTGATAATACATTTGCTACGCCTTATTTACAACAGCCGTTAGATTTAGGTGCAGATATAGTTATGCATTCTGCCACAAAATATATTGGTGGTCATAGCGATTTAGTTATGGGTGCACTTATTGTAAAAGAGAAGGTATTAGCAGATAAATTATATTTTATACAAAATGCTAGTGGTGCTATTTGCGGTCCACAAGATGCTTTTTTAGCCTTAAGAGGCATAAAAACACTTCATGTTAGAATGCAACGCCATTGCGAAAATGGTAAAGCTGTAGCAAAATATTTAGCATCGCACTCAAAAGTGGAGCAGGTGTATTGGCCAGGTTTTAAAAACCATTCAAATCATGCTATTGCTAAATCTCAAATGAAAGATTTTGGAGGTATGTTATCTTTTACCACTAAAGGGAATAATTATGATGAAGCTATTAAAATACTAGAAAAACTTAAAATTTTTACTTTAGCAGAATCTCTTGGAGGTGTAGAGTCTTTAGCTGGACATCCTGCAAGTATGACACATGCAAGCATACCAAAAGCAGAACGCGAAACAATAGGTGTTGTAGATTCTTTAATTAGATTAAGTGTTGGTATTGAAGATGAAGAAGACTTGATAAACGATTTAAAACAGGCTTTGGGATAAAATTAAAATGTTTAGCTAAAATAGCTTAGACTAACTACTCAAGCTATTTTGTTTTTATTAAATTAGCTCCAATTTTGCACACCTATCTATATTAATGAATGCAATTATAACTCTTTTCGGTTTTTTTAATGCTAAATTTTTATTGCTTAATCTAGTGGCTTTAGTAGCTGCTTTTTTTATAATCTCATCATTTATTAAAAACAAATTCTTTAGAAAAGTTTTCGCTATTATTTTTAGTATAATATCTGTGCTTCAAATCGTCTCTTTTTACATTACAAGAACATTTATTAGTTATAGTTTTATTATCCATTTTAACACTCGAGACATCGTTGGGATGAAAGATTTGTTTGGTTTTGAGATGCTTCTAGGATTGCTTCTTTTTGTGCTATTATTTGTTATTTATTATAAGTCGCTGGCTATTGTAAATTCAATAAATACTGGATTAAGAATAAAACTTTCAATAGTAAAAGTTTTAAAAGTATTTGGACTGGTTGTTTCAGTTTTAATAATGACCTTTAAAACGGGTGTTATACATGATGGTTACACGTTAATAAAAAATCTTAATGTAAATCACGAAAGTTTTAACAAAGAGCTTAGCAAGTTAAAAATGCAAGATTATGTTAAGCCAGAAAATTTGGTTGTTGGCGAAGCACAAAAGAATATTATTATTATTAGTTTAGAGTCTTTTGAAAAAGGCTATTTAAGCAATAAACATGCTAAATTAACTCCTAACCTTAGAGCTTTAAAAGCAGATAAGGATAATTGGTCTTATTTAGAATTGAATCAAAACCAAGGAAGCACTTGGACTAGTGGATCGCTTTATACTGCTATTACTGGTTTTCCTGCTTATTTTGGTACAGAGGCAAATAGTATTTTTCAAACAAGTTTTCGCTCGAGTATTACTGGCATATCTCATATTTTAAAAAAAGCAAACCATGATTTAATTTATGTAACCGATAATGCAGAAGTCTCTGGTACAAAAGACATGCTTTATGCATTAGATGTAGTTGAAATTATTGATCAAAAAAATTTAAATAGAAAAACAAAGGATAAAGATATTTTTGAATTAGCAAAACAAAGATTAAAGGAAAGTAAAACCAGGAATAAGCCATTTACACTTATAATGTCAACTTTAAGCACTCATTTTCCAAATGGTGTTTATGATGATAGAATGGAAGCCTATCTCCCACCACAAGCATCAGATTTAGAATTCATGGTTTCTGCTACAGATTACTTACTACAAGATTTTGTTACATTTCTTAAAACCGAAAATTTTTTAGATAATACGGTTGTTTATATTTTTCCAGATCATTTAAAAATGGGAAGTGATGCAATTTTTAAAGATACAGGAGATAGAGGTTTGTTTGTGTTAACGAATGCATCAAGTCAAAGAATAGCGCCTTATAAAACTAATAATTTTTTTCAAATTGATTTACCTAAACTAATATTAGATGGAGCACAAGTAAAGCATAATGCTAAGTTTCTTTCAGACTATATTTATATAGATAAAAACACCTACATAGAGAATAATATAACGCAACTAACAAGCTTAAACCTTTCTGGTTTTTCAAGATTAAAAAAAGAGCCCTACCTTATACCAGCAAAAACAGAGCATTATAATACATACATTCAAGATACTTCAAGGTTTATTGCTCACGCAGGTGGAGCTGTTGATAAGCAAACCTATACAAATTCACTCGAGGCATTAAACCTTAATTATAATAAAGGATTTAGGTTGTTTGAACTAGACATTAGAAAAACAAAAGATAACAAATTTGTAGCAGTACATTACTGGGAAGAGTGGGCAGAAAAAACAGGCTTTAAAGGAAGTTTACCTCCAAGTCATCAAGAGTTTTTAGAAAATAGATTACAGCCAGAATTCACACCATTAGATATGGATAGTATAAACCAATGGTTTAAAACTCATAATGATGCTATATTAGTTACCGATAAAATAAATACACCTAGAGCGTTTTCTAATAATTTTATAGATAAAAATCGCTTAATTATGGAGTTATTTACTTGGGAAGCTGTAAAAGAAGGTATTGCTTGTAATATTAAATCTGCTATGCCTTCACAACGTGTTTTAATGGATTTAGGACCAGATGTAGTTGTAAAATTTAAAGCTCACGGTGTAACAGATGTTGCTGTTTCTAGATATAATTTAGCTCAAGAAATAGATTTAATAAAAGAATTAAAACAAAACGGAATAAAAGTATACCTATATAACATAGGCGATTACAAAGAGATAAATGAAGATTATGTTGTAAAGTACGAAATGGATTACATCTACGGTATATATGCAGATGAATGGGAATTTAAGTAAATAAAGAAGATTTAGTCTAGGTAATAAATGTAACCAAAGTTTAGCCAAACTAACCAATCGTTGTATTTGTTGTATTCTAAATCATGATTTAAACCATCTACCCAATCGCTAAAGTAATACTGTCCACGTAAATCTAACATTAAATCTGAATCTGAATTTAATTTACAACGCACACCAATACTAGAAACAAGAGACCAAGTACTACCAGAGGAAGCATCAATTGGAACCTCATGAACAGCAGGATTAATTGCATACCAAGGACTGTAAAAATTTGCCATGTTAGTAACATTTCCACTACCATAAGTTGTACTTACTTTTGGGTTGAATGAAACAAAATGCGCACCAAAACTTACGAAAGGAGCAAACTTATAGGCGTAAGATTGAAAACCTCTAATGCTTAGAGGGAAATATTCTATCTGCATCCCAATATCAATATTATTAGCTTCACCCTTATGGCCTCTTAATTGCTGTGCTCCTATTCCTGTTCTTTCTGGTTTTACATACTCGCCAAAATGTTCAAGTTTAGTTTTATTATAAGAAATTTCAGTTCTTAATTTAAAGTGGTCATTAAAAAAATTATCTGTTGTGTAACAATTACAATCTGCTCTAAAAGAAAAATTTATGTAATGGACTAAACTAATACCAAAACCAGTATTTCCTGCATTAGTTTCAAATTCACTTCTTAATCCAAAATCAGATTTAAAAGCAACAGGTCCTGTTATTATGCCTACTTCATGAGAGAATCCTAACTGAGCAAAAGACATTTGAGCTGAAAGAACTATAATAAGTAGCTTAGCGAGTTATTTGGCTTTAAGCATAATTGTGTTATAGATTTAGAGGCGTTTAATTAACAAATATATAAAAAGACGATAAACAAACAAATTTAATAGACAAAATGCATAATATATATTTTTAATAAAGAAAATATGTATTTGCGAATTTTAAAAAAAATAAAGGTTTTTTTTAAAGATAATGTATATTTGTTGTACAATACAAACAACAATTTTATTAAAAATATAATTTACCAGTAGAATGGAAAATAAAATTCAAGCATTTTTAGATTCAGTAAAAGAAAAAAATGGTCATGAACCAGAATTTTTACAAGCTGTTCACGAGGTTGCAGAGACTGTAATCCCGTTTATTGAAGAAAATCCTAAGTATCAAGGAAAAATGTTATTAGAGCGTATGGTAGAACCAGAACGCACAATAATTTTTAGAGTACCATGGATAGACGATAAAGGAGAAATTCAAGTTAATAGAGCGTTTAGAGTAGAGTTTAACTCTGCTATTGGTCCATACAAAGGAGGTTTGCGTTTTCATCCATCTGTAAATTTAAGTATTCTTAAGTTTTTAGGTTTCGAACAAGTGTTTAAAAACGCTCTAACTACTTTACCTATGGGTGGAGGAAAAGGTGGAAGTGATTTTAATCCAAAAGGGAAGAGTGATAATGAGGTTATGCGTTTTTGTCAATCTTTCATGTCTGAGTTATTTCGTCATATAGGAGCAAATACAGATGTTCCTGCTGGAGACATTGGTGTTGGTGGTCGAGAAATAGGCTACATGTTTGGTCAGTATAAAAGATTACGAAACGAGTTTACAGGTGTTCTTACTGGAAAAGGAATAAGTTATGGAGGTTCTTTAATAAGACCAGAAGCTACAGGGTATGGTTGTGTTTACTTTGCAAAAAACATGTTAGCTACAAAAAACGATTCTTTTAAAGAAAAAACTGTTGTTATTTCTGGTTCTGGAAACGTAGCGCAATATGCTTGTGAGAAAGCTACACAATTAGGTGGTAAAGTTGTTACTATGTCTGACTCTTCAGGTTATATTTACGATGAGAACGGAATAGATGCAGAAAAATTAGCATTTATTATGGATCTTAAAAATGAAAAAAGAGGAAGAATTAGTGAATATGTAGATAAATATTCGTCTGCTAAATTCCATAAAGGCGAAAGACCTTGGAGTGTTAATTGTGATGTGGCTATGCCATGTGCAACCCAAAACGAATTGAATAAAGAAGAAGCACAAGCTTTAATACAAAATAAAGTAATAGTTGTAGCAGAAGGCGCAAATATGCCAACAACACCAGAAGCTATTGAAGCATTTCAAAAAGCAAAAGTGTTATTTTCTCCAGGTAAAGCATCTAACGCTGGAGGAGTTGCAACATCAGGTTTAGAGATGAGTCAAAACTCTTTAAGATATAACTGGACAAGAGAAGAGGTAGACGCTAAACTAAACCAGATTATGAATGATATTCATGAATCTTGTGTAACCTACGGAACACAAGAAGATGGTACTATAGATTATGTTAAAGGTGCTAATGTTGCAGGATTTGTTAAAGTAGCAGATGCCATGCTAGCACAAGGTGTAGTATAAAGAATGATGTAAATATTTAAAAAAGCTTCCTAAAACGGAAGCTTTTTTAGTTTTTGTATATATTTTTGCAATATTCTACGTTATAAAAAGGTAATTACAAGCTATGAAAATTAAATACCTATTATTAATATTATTGTTTCCAATAGTAATACATTCTCAAGATTATTCTAGAGACTGGAAAGGCTATTTTGCTTACCTAGACATAAAAGATATCTCTGTAGGATCTTCAAAAATATATGCAGCTGGTGAAAATGCCGTTTTTATATATGATACACAAACCAATGAAATTGATGAATTAACAACAATTAATGGTTTATCTGGTGAGACTATTTCTACTTTACATTATGTAGAAGAAAATAACCTACTGTTAATTGGTTTTGAAAACGGATTAATACAAGTCTATCTAGAATCTAGTCAAGAAGTTAAAAGTGTTGTCGATATACTAGATAAGCCTACCATCCCACCAACAGACAAAAGAATAAATCATTTTAATATATATAATGGTTTTGCATACATTTCTACCGATTATGGAATTTCAGTATACGATATTAATGCATTAGAGTTTGGTGATACTTATTTTTTTGGACCAAATGGTACCCAATTAAAAGTTAACCAAACTACTGTTTTGCAAAATAACATATATGCAGCTACAGCTATTGGATTGTTTCAAGCTGATGTAGATAACCCAAATTTAATAGATTCTCAACAGTGGCAACAAACAGGCGGAGCAAATTGGGTGAAAATTGAGTCTGTGGGAGAGCAAATTTTTATTGCAAGGAGCAATAAGCAGTTGTATGAAATAGTTAATAACACTCCGGTTTTAAGAACAACCTATACTGGTTTTATAAAAGATATAAGGGAATCTAACAACCAACTTTTAGTAACTATTTCAAATGCAGTATATCTTTATACAGCAGAACCTTTTAGTGAAGTTGCAGTTATTAGTGCAAGTGCAGACTTTCCTACTAATTTTAATTCTGCAATAATTAATGAGGATAATGACATTTTTATAGGAACAGACGGTGTTTTTGTTAGTAATAAAACAGCATATGGCATATTGAAAACTAATATTTCAGACCTCACTATTTTTGAAGAAATTCATCCTTCATGTCCATTATCAAACAACGCATTTACAATAGCAGCAGTGGCTAATAATGTTTGGGTAACTTATGGAGACTATACAATATCTTATAACCCATATCCATTAGGAAGAAAAGGTTTCAGCCATTTAAATGGAGAAGAATGGAACAATATCCCATACGACAGCATTTTTGGAGCATTAAACCTTAATAAAATTAATTTAAACCCATTAAATCCCAGTAAAGTATACATAAGCTCTTTTGGAAGCGGTTTACTTGAGGTTGAAAATAATATTCCAACAATTTTATATAATCCAGATAATAGTTCTTTCGTGTCTTCTTGGTCTGGAGGTATTGATATAAGAAATGCAGGCTCAATAATTAAAAATAATATTCTGTGGTGTACTAATGCAAAAATACTAACACCCTTAATATCTCATAATTTAGAAACCGGAGAATGGAAATCTTACGATTTCAGCGAAATTATTTTTAATAGTAATACTGAAATTGGATATGGATCGATAGACGTAGATAATGATGGTATTGTATGGGTAGGAGGACATAGAAAAGGGATTATTGGCTACAAACCAGAAACAGGTGAAATAAAGAATATTGAATCTGAAGAACAAAATATCCCATCGCCTACAATTAGAACAGTAAAAGTAGATAAGCAAAACCATATTTGGTTAGGAACAGGAAAAGGACTAAGAGTTATCTATGATACAGTAGATTTCTTTGAAAACCCTAATTACAATCCTTCGGAAATTATTGTTTTAGACAACGGTATAGCAAGTGAATTATTATTTCAACAGTTTGTTACAGATATTGAGGTAGATGGAGCTAATAATAAATGGGTAGCCACATTAAATACAGGAGCTTATTATTTCTCATCAGATGCTCAAGATAATATCTACCATTTTACAAAAAACAACTCACCATTACCATCTAATAATGTCTTAGATATAGCTTTAGATGAAACAAATGGTAGAGTATATATAGCCACAGATAAGGGTCTTGTTTCTTTTAATAGCGAAACTTCTGTTCCAGATGTAAATCTAAACGAAGCCTATGTGTACCCAAATCCAGTGAGGCCAAATTTTAATATTAACGATGAAAAAATTAAAATTAAAGGTGTAACCGGAAACGTAAATATTAAAATTACAGATATTGAAGGTAATTTAGTTACAGAGGCTGAAACCAGAACCAACACAAAATTTAGTGGAAATAATCTAGAAATAGATGGAGGTACTGCACTATGGAATGGAAAAAACATGTCTAATAGAACAGTAGCAACAGGTGTTTACATGGTTATGATTTCAGATTTAGATTCTTTTGAAACTAAAGTTCTAAAATTAATGGTAGTGAGATAATGTTGCTAACCACAAATGCCATTGTACTATCTAAACTAAAATTTCGAGATAACGATTTAATAATTAAATGCTATACCCAAAAAGAAGGGATTGTAAGTTACCTATTAAAAGGTGTATTAAAATCTAAAAAAGGATCCAAAACAGCTTATTATCAACTGTTAACACAGGTTCAAATAGTTACAGACACAAAACCTTCTAGGTCTCTTCAATATATAAAAGAAGTAAAAATTAATTATCTATATTCTACTTTACATACTAATGTGTTAAAAGGCGCTATTGTAATGTTTTTAGCAGAAGTACTTTCGAGTTCACTTCAAGAAGAAGAGCAGAATGACACGTTATTCAACTATTTAGAAGCAGCTTTACAATGGTTAGACACTCAAGATCAATTTTCAAACTTTCATTTATTATTTCTTTTAAATTTAACAAAGCATCTTGGTTTTTATCCAGATGTTTCAAAAATTGAAGCATCCTACTTTAATTTAGAAGATGGAAAATTTCAAGAAAATCAACAAAGTAAATATTCTGTTACTGGCGAAAATTTAACACTCTTAAAACGCCTTTTAGGCACAAATTTTGATGATCTTGACAAAGTAAAAATAAATGCTAAACAGAGGCAATCTTTTTTAAATCTTATTTTAATATATTTTGAACTACATTTGGGGAGTTTTAAAAAGCCAAAATCACAACAGATATTTAATGAAGTTTTTAGTTAAAAGCAGTAAGTATATTCTTTATTTTTTAGCGTTTTTTTGTCTGTGCTTTTATGCAGAAGCTCAGGAAATAACAGTATTAAATAAAAAAAGTAATGAACCAATACCAAGTGTTGCTATTTATAATAAATCAAAATCTAAAAGTGTTATTACAGATTTTTATGGTAAGGCAAATTTAGAGCTTTTTGAGGCTTCTGAGATTCTATATTTTAAGCACATATCTTATAATTTGTTTTTAGTTTCAAAATCTTTAATTTTAAACAAAAAAGTAGCATTAAATCCAAAATCACAAGGTTTAGATGAAATCGTGCTTTCTGCATCAAAGTTTAAAGAAAATAAAAGAGATATACCAAAAAAAATATCAAGTGTAAGCGCAAGAACAATTGCTTTCGAGAATCCTCAAACAAGTGCAGATCTTTTGCAGTCTACAGGACAAGTTTACATTCAAAAAAGCCAATTAGGTGGAGGAAGTCCAATAATTAGAGGTTTCTCGACCAATAGATTGCTTGTTACAGTAGATGGAGTTAGAATGAATAATGCTATTTTTAGAGGAGGAAACATACAAAATGTTATTTCTATAGACCCTTTTTCTATTCAAAATACAGAAGTTTCACTAGGAGCTGGTAATGTAATTTATGGAAGTGATGCAATAGGTGGTGTTATGAGTTTTTACACAAAAACTCCAAAAGTATCATATACAGATTCTATTTACTTAAAAACAAATGGAGTGTTAAGATATGCATCTGCCTCTCAAGAGAAAACAGCTCACTTAGATGTTAATTATGGATTTAAAAAATGGGCATTTATTACTAATGCAAGTTATACAGATTTTGGTGATTTAAGAATGGGAAGTCATGGTCCAGAAGATTACTTAAGACCAGATTTTGTGGTTACAAACAATAATGAAGATATAATTGTAGAAAATAACAACCAAAGTATTCAAAAATTTTCTGGTTACCATCAATATAATATCATGCAAAAAGCAAGATATGAGGCTAATGAAGATTTAGATTTTGATTTGGGAGTGTTTTACACTGCAACATCAAACACACCACGATATGATAGATTAATACGTTATAATGGTGATAATTTGAGATCTGCAGAATGGTATTATGGACCACAAAAATGGTTTATGACAAATTTAAATGTTACTAAATTAAGTAGTAACTCTAATCTTTTTGATAAAGTTAAAGCTACTATAGCTTATCAAAACTTTCAAGAAAGTAGAATAGACCGTAATTTTCAATCTGAAATTAGAAATGTTAGAGAGGAAGGTGTTGATGCCTTTTCTTTTAATTTAGATTTAGAAAAATCTTTAACAGATAAAACAGCCTTTTTTTACGGAGTAGAATACGTGCACAATACAATCCACTCTAATGGTTTTCAAGAAAATATTATAACAAATACTATAGAGCCTACGGTATCAAGATATCCAGATGGATCTACTTGGCAATCTGCAGCTGTTTATACTAGTTTAAAATATAAACCAAATAATAACGTAGTATTTCAAACCGGTTTACGCTTTAACAATGTCATTTCAAAAGCAAATTTTTCAAAAAATAACGTCTTCTTAAATTTACCTTTTACAGAAGCTAATAATAACTCTAGCGCACTTACTGGAACTGCAGGTGTAAGTTGGTCTCCAAACGAGCTGTTACAATGGAAACTTAATTTTTCTTCAGCATTTAGAGCGCCAAATATAGACGATATTGGTAAAGTATTCGATTCTGAACCTGGATCTGTAGTAGTACCAAATAACAATTTAAATCCCGAACACGCCTATGGTGGCGAATTAGGATTAAACTTGAATTTTAGTGATGTTGTAATTTTAGACACTGCAACATACTATACTTATCTTAATAATGCATTAGATAGAAGAGATACTGATTTAAATGGAGAAAGCGAGATATTTTATGATGGCGAATTAAGTAATATACAATCTATTCAAAATGTTACAAAATCTTGGATTTATGGTTTTGAGATAGGAGCAAAAATTAATTTTAGTGAAACTTTAAAGTTAACCTCTCAATATAATATTGTTGGAGGTACAGAGGAAACTGATGGATTAGAAGTGCCTGTAAGACACGTGTTTCCAAATTTTGGAAATACACATCTAATTTGGCAAAATAAAACGATTAAAGTAGATGCATTTATTAATTATAATGGTGCCTTATCTTTTAATCAATTAGCACCTTCAGAACGTTCTAAAGCATATTTATATGCTTTAGATAATGACGGAAACCCTTATTCTCCATCTTGGTATACTTTAAATTTTAGATTACAATACCAACTCAATAGAGCTACAAGTATTACTACTAGTTTAGAAAATATTACAGACCAACGTTATAGAACCTATTCTTCTGGAATTTCTGCTCCAGGAAGAAACCTAATAGTTGCATTAAAATATAAGCTTTAACAAATTATAGTATCGCTTAATTTTTATTAGTAGTTACTTTTTTATCGCTTTTTTACTAATTAGTGTGCCATTTGATAACTCTATTTGAGCAATATAAACAGAACTACTTAAACTAGAAAGATTGTAAATTTCTGTTTTTTTGTTTCCACGTAATTGATAAATAGTGCGACCTAGAACATCTAGAATTTTAACCGATTTTATAGTTGAATTTCCACTGTAAGAGAATTTTACATTATTATTCTCAAGTTCTATAATAGAAAAGTTGTTAGTAATAGCTTCAAAACTATTTGTATTTAATGTGTTATTTAAAAATACAATTTCAAAACGATCTTTGAAATCACCAACTTCAGATGTGAAAGTGTAGTTGTTATTAGATAAATCATGTGTTAGATTTAACAAATTATCTTTTAAATATATAGTGTTATTATTGAAGAAATCTCCTTGATAATGTGAAATAGAGATAGTATAAATGGTGGATGTATTGATAGTAGTGTATAATCCTAAAGGAATAACTTCATCTAAAGTTAAACTTTGTGTCGCTTTACCTTGAATAGCATATTTTTTAGTACTATTCTCAATAGTAGAATATAATATAGCACCAATTCCATTAGAAGTGCTTCTTCTTGCATCAAATCGGCCTCCATCATCTGCATTAGTTGCATTATCTTTATAACCAACAAGTATTTGACTAGCAATACCATTATCTGAGGTTAATAAAAGCCATAGTTTGTTTTCTTGACTAGACGCACTATTTGGTGTATTTGAAAATCTAAAAAACTGGTCATTATTACCAACTACTCTCATAGAATTTCTAAAAGTTACTGTACCTTGAGATATAGGGTCGTTGTTTTCAGTAGGATTAGTAGTTGTAGCATTTACAGCACCTGCATTATCATAATTAACAAAAAAGCCTTGCCCAGAAGGAATATAACGATTAGGTTCATCTGCAGCTGTAATTATGCCATCATTATTATTATCTCCACCAGCAGTTTGTCCAGTATCATTAATTATTGCATAATCCGAGCTTCCAAAATTAAAAGCTTGATTACCATTTATTGTACTAGATGGTGGTGTATCATGAGACCATAAGTAAACTGCACCATCTAAAGTTCCAGAAGTATTTGAAGCACTGTATGCATTTTCTGCCATAAACAAATCAAAATCTATAGCTGAAGGATATGGGTTGCCAATAAAGTTATTATTTGTGTCTCCATTTTCTGCATCATTTCTATCCATTCATCATCAGAACCAGATGTATTATACATAATTTCTGTAATCACAACATCAGCAGTTGGTGGTGCTTCGTTATCTGTAATTGTAATTGTATGTTGAGTGTTTGAACCTAGAGCAGCACTATTTCCTCCTGAAGGGTTTTGGAGGTTTAATACAATAGTTTCGTCACCTTCATAAATTAAATTGTCATTAGAAATAAAGATTGTAAGGCATTGGTTTACAGTACTATTTGCAGGAAAAGTTAATGTTTGTGGAAACGAAATTGCAGCTGGACTT
>Ga0209137_1000979_pt1 | contig 28230 bp, 25 predicted proteins | sample SaaInl5LU_22_DNA_FD_184642 | JGI IMG/M metagenome (GOLD analysis project Ga0209137, IMG submission 184642) | Marine microbial communities from expanding oxygen minimum zones in the Saanich Inlet - ESP_105LU_22_DNA (SPAdes) (version 2) | ecosystem: Environmental > Aquatic > Marine > Intertidal...
GTTTTATATCTATTTGCCTATATGCTTTTAAATATAGAGATGATAATGGTTTGTAGCTATAATGCCAAGGCTCGTATTTAAAACCTTTTCTATTTGGTAAATCTGTATACACTAAATAAAAACCGTAATTTTTTGCATTGGTATCCATCCATTCTTTAAGCTTACAATAGGCGCCATTATTGTGAAAATTGTTTTCTAATAATTTACCATTTGGCTGTTTTACATTAGTTTGGTAAATGTCTATATCTGTTCCCCAATGATGGCGAGAAGTTCCTGGAATTGTAGAGTATTCTATAATTTTTTTGATGTTTTCTGTTGGCGAAAGTCCTAGCGCTTCATTACTTGTAAACTTGCGTTCCCAAATGCGTTTTTGGTGTGCAAAGCCTCTGTAGCTAGATACTGCACCAATTTTAATATCGCTTTTTAGCGCTTCGGTTTGCATTTTCTTGAAAGCAATATAGGCTTCTTCTCTTAATTTAAAGCCTTCACCATAGAGTTTAGGTTTTCCTTTGCCTATTAATTCATCATCAGAAATTGAAGTTTGAGATAATACAAGTTGTGGTAGAATTATAATTACTAAAGCTATTAATATTGTAATTTTAAGAAGTGTTTTTCTGTTCATTTAATATTTGTGTTTTCAGCTTTATATTATTTGATGCCTTTTAAATTTAACTAAATTTACTAAAAAATATTGCAATGAATTTAAGCTTTAAAATTATTGATAAAAAAAATATTAATAGCATTATTCCGTTAATTCAAAAATTAACAAATAATACAAATTCTAACGACTTGTTAATTGAACGTTTTGCTGTAATGGTAAATGAGAACTACGAATGTGCTGGTGTTTTTGATGATAATAAACTAATTGGTATTTGTGGCATGTGGTTTCAAACCAGACATTATTGTGGGAAATCTATGGAAGTTGACCATGTATACATTGAGGAGGCGTACCAAAGTAAAGGTATAGGCAAACAATTTTTTAAGTGGCTGTACAATTATGCTCTATCTAAAGGCTGTACTACTTCAGAATTAAATACTTACGTTCAAAATTATCCTTCTCATAAATTTTACTACAATGAAGGTTTTGAAATTTTTGGATATCATTTTTATAAAACGTTATAATTTTCTTGTTTTAAATATAATAGTTTGTATATATTTGCTATCGGAAATGCGAGAGTAGCTCAGTTGGTAGAGCGTCAGCCTTCCAAGCTGAATGTCGCCAGTTCGAACCTGGTCTCTCGCTCAAAAAGCTTCATCACAACGATGAAGCTTTTTTATTTTAATGCATTTAGAAACGTATTTGTTTCAATTTCGTAGGCTTCTTTTTCGTATTCGAATATTCTTGCGTTTAAATTTCCTTTTAAAATAATATCGTTTCCTTTTACTTTAATATAACTGCCTTCTCTTAGTCCAATAACAGGTTGTGTATTAAATTTATGAAACTCTTTTATACGCGTCTCTCTCGTTTCTCCCATATGTTTGCTTCCTTTTATTGGGTCTAAGTAATGCGGATTAATATTAAAAGGCACAAAGCCTAAAGTTTTAAAACTTGGTGGATAAACAATAGGCATATCGTTAGTAGTATTCATGGTTAAGCCACAAATGTTGCTTCCAGCACTAGTTCCTAAATAAGGAATACCATTATTTACAGCTTCTTTTAGCGCATTTAGGCAGCCATTTTTATAGAGTTGGCTCACCAAAACAAAGGTGTTTCCGCCTCCTATATATATACCTTTAGCTTGTTTTATAGCTTCGGTTGCATTAGTAAATTCGTGTATTCCTTTTATAGTTTTGCCAATGGTTTTAAAAGGAACTTTTATTTTCTGGGTATAGTCTTCATGAGAAATTCCGCTTGGTCTTGCATATGGTATAAAGAGAATCTCATTAGTGTTTTTAAAATGGTTTTTTAATTCATTTAAAAGGTACTCTAATGGAACTCCACCATAAACAGTAGAAGTGCTGGCAATAATTATACTTTTCATTGTATTGAATTTGTTGTAAATTTATATAAACTATGTTTTAACAAAAGTTTAGAACTCCATTAAATTTTAATTAAGATAAAAAAAACGTTATTTACATTACTAAATCTACCATAAAATGAAACATTTCTTTCTTGTTTTTGCTTTTTTTGCCTCTTTCTCATTCTATGCACAAGACGACTCTCGTATTGAAGTTAAAGGAAAAATAATTGTAGATGTCGAAGATTTGGAAAATATTACTATTTACAACACGTCTTCTAATAAAGGAGCAGTAACAGATTCTATTGGGAATTTTAAAATTAAGGTCGCTTTAAACGATGAAATAAGAATTTCATCTGTGCAATTAATTCCTTTCACAACAAAAATTACAGATGCAGTTATACATACCAAAGTTTTAAAAATATATTTAAAAGAATACATAAACACTCTAGATGAAGTAGTGTTGTTACCATATGATTTAACAGGTGATTTGGCTACAGATGCCTTAGGTGCTAAGGTTTCAGACCCTATAGTTTTTAACTTTGAAAGTTTCGAAAATTTCGAAATGCCAGATGATTACCATTCAAAAGTAGATAATATTGCAATGGGAACGCAAAACGATCGTATTAGATATCAAGCAAATGGAATGGCAATAGTAGGATTATTAACGAATTGGATTTTTAAGAAAAAAAAGAATAAAAAAAAGGATGTAGATTCAAGATTAATAACACCAATCTCTAAAGTTTCAGAGGCATTTGAGCCTTTATATTTTATAGAAAATTATAATATTTCAGAAGCTAAAGTTCAAGCTTTTATAGGCTTTCTTGAACAGAATCAATTTAATGATACCTTGTTAGAGCCAAAAAACGAGTTAAAATTAATTGAGTATCTACATACGCAAAGTAAAGCTTTTTTAGCAATAGAAAATGGAGTTAAAAAGTAAACTGTTTTATATTTTAATCTTTACTTATGGAGCAAGTTTTTCTCAAAATATTACATTAGAAGGTGTTGTTGAAGGTGAAGAAGGTATCGAGAATATTCACGTAATAAACACTTCTCAGAAAAAATATACAATAACAAATGTTAAAGGTGCTTTTAAAATTGAAGCAAAACAGAGCGATACCATTTTACTTACATCAATACAATATAAGCCACTTACACATATTGTTACAATAGAAAATATTAATACTAAAACACTCTCCCTTTTTTTAGAAGTGCAAGTAAACGAACTCCCAGAAGCAGTAATAGGGTTTACACTTACAGGTGACTTAACTAAAGATGTTTTGAGTTCAGAAGCTAAAAGACCAATAGATTTTTACGATGTTGGTATTCCTGGTTACAAAGGTAAACTTAAAACTAAAAGTCAAAGATTACTTAGCGAAGCAACATCTGGTGGAGGATTTATTCCCTTAAACCCAATTTTGAATGGAATTTCTGGTCGTACAAAAGCACTTAAAAATAGAGTTAAATTAGAAGCTAATACCAAAATGATGAATGCTTTAAAAAATAGACTTTCTGAGGCTTTTTTTAAAGAAAACGAATTAAACGAAGATTTAAGAACAGAGTTTTTTTATTTCTGCGCAGAAGATGCTACATTCAAAGAGCGTTGTGAAACAAGCGATTTAGAAGCATTAAAATTTATGAAAGAAAAATACATTAAATACAAAGAAAATTTAGCCGAAAAAGAATAAATAGCAGCTTTTTGGAATGCTTTTTGACTTGTTTCTGTAAGTTTGTAATAGAAAATTAAACCATGAAAATTATTAAATCACTCTTAATATTAGCAATCATTACATCAATAGCTTTCGTAAGTGTACATAAATATTATGTTAGTATTACAAAAATTGAATATGTAAGTGAGAAGCAATCCTTACAAATTATTACACGTATTTTTATAGACGATCTCGAAAAACTCCTGAAAGAGCGATTTGATAATTCCATAGTTTTAAATTCAAACACTAACGAAGACCAAATAGATAATTATATAGAGAAGTATTTGCATTCTAGAATAGTAATTTTAATAAATGGGAAAGAGTCTACTTTAAATTTTATAGGTAAAGAATACTACGATGACGTAGTACAATGTTATATTGAAATCGAAAATGTAGCCTCTATTAAATCTTTCGAAATCGAAAACAAAGTACTTTTTGATTTGTTTAATGATCAAAAAAATATAGTACGCACTAAAATTAATGGCAAAAACAAATCCTTTATTCTAATACCAGAAAACGATAAAGGAATGTTAAACTTCTAAAAAAAAAAGAGGTTTAAATCTTAAAAATTGTTAAATTCAGCCTTTATTCTGAAAAACAACAATTTATATGAACAACTTAAAGTATTTCGTGCTATCTGCACTTTTTGTTACTGTTGGTGTATTCGCACAACAAGACCAAGAAAAAAAAGAGCCTCAACAAGGCCATAAAAACGAAAATAAATTCAAGCAACTTTACGAGGAGTTTTCTACGCCTAATATGTATCGTGCTGCATCTGGAGCTCCAGGTTCTGCATATTACCAGCAACAGGCAGATTACAAAATGGATTTAGTACTTGATGATGTTAATGCAAAATTATCTGGTTTCGAAACTATTACCTACACGAACAATTCACCAGATGTATTGAGTTATCTTTGGGTGCAATTAGACCAAAACATGCGTGCAAGAGATTCTAAAACACCTTTAATTGAAGGTAGTGGAGTAAGTCCAGTAGCACAAATCGGATCTTATGCTAATGATTACATGGGAGAAGGTTTCGATGGTGGTTTTAATATTGAAGAAGTAAAAGATACTAACGGAAAGCCTTTACAACACATGATTAATCGCACCATGATGCGAGTAGAAATGCCAAAGCCTTTAGCATCTGGTGAGCAATTTTCATTTTCAATAAAATGGTGGTACAACATTAACGATCATGTTAATGGAAGAGGACGTTCAGGTTACGAATATTTTAAAGAAGACGATAACAGAGCTTACGTTATTGCTCAATTCTATCCTAGAATGGCAGTTTATAATGATGTAGAAGGATGGCAAAATTCACAATTTTGGGGACGCGATGAATTTGCATTACCATTTGGGGATTTTGACGTAAATATTACTGTGCCTGCAGACCATATTTTAGATGGAACAGGAGTGCTTACAAACAGAAAAGAAGTCTACTCAAAAACAATGATGAAGCGCTATGAAGAAGCTAAAAAATCGTTTAAAGAGCCTGTAGTAATAGTAACTCAAGATGAGGTAATAGCTGCAGAAAAAACAAAATCTACAAAAACAAAAACTTGGAAATTAAGTGCTAAAAACGTACGTGATTTTGGATTTGCAACGTCTAGACGTTTTATTTTAGATATGATGGCTGTAGATATTAACGGTTCTACTAAAATGGCTGTTTCAATGTATCCAAAAGAAGGAAACCCATTATGGGAGCAATGGTCAACTAAAGCCGTTGCAAGTACCTTAAAATCATACTCACGTATGACTTTTGATTATCCTTACCACAAAGCCATTTCTGTTCATGCTAAAAATCAAGGTATGGAATATCCAATGATTTGCTGGAACTATGGTCGTCCAGATGCAGAAGGTAAATATAGTGATCGTACTAAATTTGGGATGATGTCTGTAATTATTCATGAAGTAGGACACAATTTTTTCCCAATGATTGTGAATAGTGATGAACGTCAATGGACATGGATGGATGAAGGTTTAAATACATTTGTACAATATGTGGCAGAGCAAGATTTTGGTAAATGGTATCCAGATGCATTATCACCAGGACAATCTGCTTATCCATCACGTCGTGGTCCTGCAGCAAATATTACACGTTATATGGGAGGAGATCAAAATTACATTGCTCCAATTATGACTAAAGGTTTAAATACATACCAATTTGGTAATAATGCTTATGGAAAGCCTGGAACTGCATTAAATATTCTTCGTGAAACTGTAATGGGAGAAGAGTTATTTGATTATTCTTTTAGAGAGTATTCTAAACGTTGGATGTTTAAACACCCAACACCAGAAGATTTTTTCCGTACAATGGAAGATGCTTCTGCAGTTGATTTAGATTGGTTCTGGAGAGGATGGTTTTACACAACAGATTATGTAGATATTGGAGTTAAAGAGGTTAAAAAATTCTATGTCACTACAAAGCCAAACAAAATTGGTGCAAACATGGCTAAACGTTATGGAATAGACGAAAAAGATTTAGTCTATTTTGTAGAAGAAGGAAGTGATGAATACACTGAAGGCATGACAAGTGAGAATGTTTCAGAAAAGTCAACGTCATTAAAAGAATATTTAATGGATAATTTTTCAGCTGCAGAACGTGCAACAATGAAAGAGCCTAAATATTTTTACAGTGTAACATTTAATAAACCAGGAGGCCTAGTAATGCCAATAATTGTTGAATATACATATGCAGACGGAACCAGTAAAACTGAAACGTATCCAGCTCAAATTTGGAGACTTAACGATAAAGAAGTAAGTAAAGCTATAGCTTCAGCTAAAGAAATTGTAAGTATAACTGTAGATCCTAAATTAGAAACAGCAGATGTAGATACATCAAACAACTCTTGGCCAAGAGAAGTTAAACAAGGAGAGTTTGATGAATTCAAAAATAAAGTTAAAAACTAAGCATTAGTTTTAAAAATCTAAAAAAAGCCTATTCAATTGAATAGGCTTTTTTTTATGCAGAAGCCTCATGTTTTTTTGAGGATTAAAACATTTTTTACTTAACATTGAATTTATTACATTTGCGCACAATAAAAACTAATCAAAATTAAAAACTAATATGGATAAAATGATGATTTACTTGCCACTAGCATTGGCAGTATTAGGCCTAATCTACATGGCAATTAAGCAAAAGTGGGTAATGAAGCAAGACGCAGGAGATGGAAAGATGAAAGAAATTTCAGATCATATCTACGAAGGTGCTTTAGCATTCTTAAATGCTGAATATAGATTACTTGCAATTTTTGTGGTTGTAGTAAGCGTTTTATTAGCAATTGTTTCTTTTGTCGTGCCAACTACACACATTCTTATAGTAGTTGCATTTATATTTGGAGCTATATTTTCTGCATTTGCAGGAAACATAGGAATGAAAATAGCAACAAAAACAAATGTAAGAACAACACAAGCAGCGCGTACTAGTTTACCAAAAGCATTAAGTATTTCTTTTGGAGGTGGAACAGTAATGGGACTTGGTGTTGCTGGTTTAGCTGTATTAGGTTTAACCTTATTTTTTATTGCATTCTTTCAGTTTTTTATGGGAGGTGTTTGGACAAATACCATGGATATGACTATCGTTCTTGAAACCTTAGCTGGTTTCTCTTTAGGAGCAGAGTCTATTGCATTATTTGCACGTGTTGGTGGAGGAATCTACACTAAAGCAGCAGATGTTGGTGCAGATTTAGTTGGTAAAGTTGAAGCTGGTATTCCAGAAGACGATCCAAGAAATCCTGCTACAATTGCAGATAATGTTGGAGATAATGTTGGTGATGTTGCTGGAATGGGAGCCGATTTATTTGGTTCTTATGTAGCAACAGTATTAGCAGCAATGGTTCTTGGTAACTACGTTATTAAAGATATGGGAGGAAATATTGGAGAAGATTTTGGAGGTATTGGTCCAATTTTATTACCAATGGCAATTGCTGGTGTAGGAATTATTATTTCTATTATAGGAACCATGTTAGTTAAAATTAGTAGTAATGATGCTAAAGAATCTCAAGTAATGGGAGCTTTAAATAAAGGAAACTGGGCATCTATACTATTAGTTGCTATTGCTTGTTTTGCTTTAGTAAAGTATATGTTACCAAGTGAAATTTCAATGGTCTTTTTTGGAGAGAATATAGATAAGTTAACTGGTAAAGCTATGCCAATAACTATCTCATCAATGCGAGTATTCTATGCAACACTTGTTGGTTTAGTAGTTGGAGCAGTTATTTCTGGAATTACAGAATATTATACAGGATTAGGTAAAAAACCAATCTTAAAAATTGTACAACAATCTTCTACAGGAGCAGGAACAAATATAATTGCAGGTTTAGCAACAGGAATGATTTCTACATTCCCATCAGTATTATTATTTGCAGGAGCTATTTGGGCTTCATATGCATTTGCAGGGTTTTATGGTGTGGCTTTAGCTGCATCAGCAATGATGGCTACAACAGCTATGCAATTAGCAATTGATGCTTTTGGACCTATTGCAGATAATGCGGGTGGTATTGCCGAAATGAGTGAGCAAGAACCAATTGTAAGAGAGCGTACAGATATTTTAGACTCTGTTGGTAATACAACAGCAGCAACAGGAAAAGGTTTTGCAATTGCTTCGGCTGCATTAACTTCTTTAGCCTTATTTGCAGCTTATGTAACCTTTACTGGAATCGACGGAATTAATATTTTTAAGGCACCAGTTTTAGCCATGTTATTTGTTGGTGGAATGGTACCAGTGGTATTCTCTGCTTTAGCAATGAATGCAGTAGGAAAAGCTGCTATGGAAATGGTAGAAGAAGTTCGTCGTCAGTTTAGAGACATTCCTGGAATTATGGAAGGGACTGGAAAACCAGAATACGATAAGTGTGTGGCCATTTCTACTAAAGCCTCTTTAAAAGAGATGATGTTACCAGGTATATTAACTATCGGTTTTCCATTAGTTATTGCTTTTGTGCCAATGCTATTTGGAATGAAAAATTTAGCAATAGCCGAAATGCTAGGAGGCTATATGGCAGGAGTTACAGTTTCTGGTGTACTTTGGGCAATTTTCCAAAATAATGCTGGTGGTGCTTGGGATAACGCTAAGAAATCTTTTGAAGCAGGAGTTGAGATAAACGGAGAAATGACTTATAAAGGTTCTGACGCACATAAAGCAGCAGTAACAGGAGATACAGTAGGAGATCCATTTAAAGACACTTCTGGACCATCTATGAATATATTAATTAAACTAACCTGTTTAATTGGATTAGTTATTGCGCCTATTTTAGGAGGACATGCAGAAGAAGGGATGGCTTTAAATAATTCTAACGTAGAAGTAATTAGAGAGATTTCTATTGAAACTGATGACAATGGAACAATGAAAGATGAGACAGCAAAAGCAACTGTAACTACCAAAATTACTAAAGATGGTAAAACTGAAATTACCGAAAAAACTTTTGAAGGCACTTTAGATGATGTTACTAATGAGGCTAGCGAATATGCTAATGCTGAAAAAGAAAAGGAAAGAAAATAATTTATTCTTTTAAATATTATATTTAAACCTGCTAATTAGTTTAGCAGGTTTTTTTATGCTTAATTTGAAGCTATGAGTTGGTTAAAAAAAGATCCCTTACAAATAATTGCGTTTCAAAGTTATGGAACAGACACACATTTCTATTTGCGTGGAAGAGCCTTACAAGACGAATCTATAGATTTAGAACAAGGTGGTTTTTTTAGGTTATTAATTAATACCTGGAAACGTATGGAAACGGATAAAGTAAAACACGTTGACATAAACATAAAATTACCAAATGGTATCATTTTAAACACTAAAAGCGATAAAAAAGGTTACTTTAAAGTTGAAGCCAATTTACAGGGATTAAAAACCTTAGCAAATAAAGAAGGCTGGTTAGCTTGCGAAGTGTCTTATAACAACATAAACATAAAACGGAACATACAAAACAGTAATTGTTTTCCAGCTGAGATATTAATACCATCTACTAAAGCAACTTTTGGTGTTGTAAGTGATATAGACGATACGATTTTACACACTGGAGTTGTATCTACTTTAAAGTGGAGACTGCTTTACAATACTATTTTTAAGTCTGCAAAAATGAGACTGCCTTTAAAAGGAGCAGCTGAGTTTTATCATTTACTACATAGAGGACAATCTGGTAAGAATGCTAATCCTATATTTTACGTTAGCCATAGTCCGTGGAATTTATACAGATATTTAGAGTTGTTTTTAAGACAAAATAATTTTCCCAAAGGTCCTATTTTACTCCGAAATTTTAGCGATATGCTAAAGCGTAAAGTAGTTGGTGATAAGCCGCAAAAACAAAAAGAAATACTAAATTTACTTAAAACCTATCCTAACTTACCTTTTATTTTAATTGGAGATAGTGGTGAGCATGATCCAGATATTTATATTGAACTTGCTAAGCAATTTCCAGAGCGTATTAAAGCTATTTATTTACGTAGTGTAAAACATAAAAAAAAAATAACACGTGTAAAAGTGTTGCTCGAACAGTATAAAACAACGCCTGCTTTATTGGTTAAAAGTAGTGAGCAAGCTATTGTTCATGCTCGTGACAAGGGATTTATTGTTTAAACTAATTTTATTTTATGTATTCTTTCCTTAGGTTTAGCTTGAAATAACAATTAAAATAAACCATTAATTTCAGCATCAATTTTATTAAGTATAAGCCCTAAGTCTTCAGGATTAGAGACAAAATCTAAGTCGTCTACATCTATAATTAGTAAATTACCTTTGTCATAACCATGAATCCAGGCTTCGTAACGTTCGTTAAGTCTACTTAAATAATCGATACTAATTGAGTTTTCATAATCACGACCACGTTTGTGAATTTGCGCTACTAAATTAGAGATAGAACTGCGTAAGTAGATTAATAAATCTGGACCTTGGACAAAACTTTCCATAAGATCAAAAAGTGAAGAATAGTTTTCAAAATCCCTATTGGTCATCAAGCCCATTGCATGAAGGTTTGGTGCAAAAATATGCGCATCTTCGTAAATGGTTCTGTCTTGAATAATATCTTTTCCGCTTTCGCGAATTTGTGCGACTTGGCGAAAACGACTGTTTAAAAAGTAAACTTGTAAATTAAAACTCCAGCGTTCCATTTGGTTGTAGAAATCATCTAAGTATGGATTGTCTACTACGTCTTCTAATTGTGCTTCCCATTTGTAATGTTTAGCAAGTAATTTTGTGAGCGTAGTTTTTCCAGCTCCAATGTTTCCGGCAATGGCAATGTGCATATTATTTTAATTTTAGTTGGTAAGTATACAGCGATTTATCTGTGTAAATATACACGAATTGATTGGTTACAAAAAACTGACTTATTAACAAATTTAAAATACTAATAGGTTTAATGGTTTCGGTGTTTTTTGCACTGTAAAATAATGTATTGTCTTTTTTTAGTATAATGTTTTCATTACACTCCTCAATGTTGGTATAACTAATGTTAGGTGTCTTTGAAACAAGGCTTCCAAAATAATTGTACTTGTAAATAAATTTCTTGGTAAGTAGCCAACACCAATTGTAGTTGCTTGCCATATCTATAATATTATCTTCTATAGGTAGTGTTTTTGCACGCATGGTATTATTTTTATAATCGTACAATTCTAATTGCATTAGGTCTTGATTAAAAACCCATATTGTATTATCGCTTCCTGTAGAAACATGAGATATGTTTTTATACGGTTTTGTTTGGTTAAAGTCTATTTTATAGATTTCAGCTAACCTATTATCTAAAATAATAACGGTATTAAATGCTTTATAAAATACATTAATTTTAAGTGGGTTAAAGCTATTTGCCGATGTTATTGGCCCTAATTGGAGATTACTATATTTTAGTAATTTATCCTCCTGCTTTTTTATTAATGAATTGTTTAAAGTGTAAAAAATAGTTCCAAAATTATCGATACCAACTATAGAATCGGCTTTAAAATTAATTTTGCTTTCAAGTTCTGCTTTTATAGTGTCTTGAGTAAAACCTGAAAAGTGAATAAAAAAAAGGAAATAAAGTAGTTGTTTCATTGCGAAGTGAAAAGTACAAAAATTGAACCACTTTTATAACAAATGTTTTGTATAGATTTAGGAGGTAAAATAAGAGGATGATTTTTTTGTGAAATATTTAACACTTTAAAATTAAACATTTTTTGCTTTTTCGCGTCTTACAGTAATTAACTGTATTTTTACAAAACAAATTTAAGAGATAAACACATGAAATTAAAAGCACTATTAACTTGTATTACTTTATGCCTAGCTGCATCTGTATTTGCTCAAGACGACTTTCAAGGTCAAGCAACCTACATGTCTAAAACAACCGTAGATATGGATGGTTGGGGAGGAAAAGAAATGAGCCCAGAACGTAAGAAAATGATTATGGACCGTATGAAAAGTATGTTCGAAAAAACGTTTCTACTTACTTTTAACAAAACAGAGTCTATTTATAAAGAAGAAGAGCAACTAGATACTCCAGGTGGAGGAAGAGGTATGATGATGAGTAAGGGAATGGGTTCTGGAACACAATACAAGAACCTAAAAGATGGTGTTGTACTCGAAGATAAAGAGTTTATGGGTAAACAGTTTCTAATAAGCGATAACTTAGAAAAGCTAGAGTGGAAAATGACAGGTGAAACCAAACAAATTGGTAAGTATATGTGTATGAAAGCAACCGCAATGAAGCCAGTAGACCAGACAGACTGGACTAAAATGCGAAGAAGAGATAGAGATAAAGATAAAAAGAAAGACGAAACTGAAGCAAAAGGAGATAGAACAGTAAGTACTTTTGGTAAAGACGATGCTAATAAAGCAGATAAGACAAAAGATAGTTCTGCTGTGGCATCTACAGAAAAAGAAACCACAACACTTACAATGGATGATATCGAGATTCCAAAAGAAGAAGAAGTTGTGGCTTGGTACACGATGCAAATTCCAGTAAATAATGGTCCTGGAGATTTTTGGGGATTACCAGGTTTAATTTTAGAAATCAATTCTGGTAGAACAACTATTTTATGTTCTAAAATTGTAATGAATCCTGAAGAAAAAATAGAGATAAAGAAGCCTTCTAAAGGTCAAGAGGTAACTAGAGCAGAATATACAGAAACTGTAACAAAAAAGATGGCAGAGATGCGTGAAATGTATGGTGGAAGAAACCGTGGAGGACGCGGAAAATAATTGAAAACACACCTTATAAAAAACAACCAAACCACATTTATGAAACATATATTCACGCTATTATTTTTAATAGTAGCAAGTACAACTTTTGCACAAGTTAAATACGAAGGCGTCGTAACAGATAGCTCTGGAGAACCTTTAGAATTCGCTAATGTTATTGCAATTAATAAAGAGTCTAAAGTTCTAGAATCTTATGCTGTAACTAATGATGCTGGAAAGTATAAATTAAGCTTAGGAAAAAACACAACGTATAGTATACAAGTTAGCTATATTGGTTTTACAACATTCGAAATAGAAGTAACAACAACAGAAGAAGCCTTAAGCAAAAACTTTAGTTTAGTTGAAGATAATACTCTAGATGAAGTAGAGCTGGTATACGAAATGCCAGTAACAATTAGTGGAGATACTATTACTTACAATGCAGATTCTTTTAAAAACGGAACAGAGCGAAAGTTAGGTGATGTTTTAAAAAAATTACCAGGAGTTGAGGTTAATGATGATGGAGAGATTGAAGTAGAAGGGAAAACTGTTGGAAAAGTAATGGTAGATGGTAAAGATTTTTTCGATGGAGACTCTAAACTTGCCACTAAAAATATTCCAGCAAATGCAATCGACAAAGTTCAGGTATTAAAAAATTATTCTAATAATAGTCAATTAAGTGGTGTAACCAATAATCAAGATAACGTTGCCATTAATATTAAACTTAAAGAAGGTAAAAAGAATTTCTGGTTCGGTACTGTTACAGCAGGTGTTGGAGACTCACCAGATGGCGAATTGTATTTAGCACAACCAAAATTATTTTATTACAGTCCAAAAAAGAGTATTAACGTTATTGGAGATATTAATAATATTGGTGAATTAGCATTGTCTAGACGAGATATTTTTAATTTTGGAGGCGGTTTTCAACAGCCAAGTCAACAAAGTGGTACAAATATAAATTTGGGAAGCAACGATTTAAGTTTTAGACAGCTACAAAACAATCAAGCAAAATCACTAAACACAAAGTTTGGTGCAGCTAACTTTAGTTACTCGCCAAACAGTTCATTAGATTTATCTGGTTTTGGAATTTTTGCAAGTAGTAGAATTGAGTTGCAAGAAAACAGTTCTGTTTTATATACTAATCAAGATTTTCGTATTCCAGACGAATTTACCCAAAGTAATACCAAGCAAAAAAGTGATTTAGGATTAATAAAGCTAAGTACTAAATACAAGCCAAATCCTAACAATCAATTAGATTATGATATTATTGGTCGTATGTCTAAAGATGAACAAATAAATGGAACGTTTTCTAATGTGGTTGGTTCTGTAAATCAGCTTGAAGATGCGACACCTTTTAGATTAAATCAAAATCTAAATTATTATTATACTCTAGACGAGACTAATATTTTTGCTTTATCTATTCAACATTTATTGCAAAATGAAGATCCTTTTTATAATGCATTATTAGAAAACGATCCTACAAATAATGATAATGGAACAGATCCAAACGATATGCTTCCAGACGAAGATTCTTATGATGCTACAGCTGAAGATTTAGGTTTCGATAGAACTCAAGTTAATTATAATGTTAATCAAGAGAAATTTGTAAAAACAAACCAGTTAGATGCAAAACTAGATTATTGGAACATTTTAAATAAAAAGAGCGATATTAACTTTACTTTAGGTACAATATTTAGCAATCAACAATTCGATTCAGATATTTTTCAAACGTTAGATAATGGTAACGAGTTAGATTCTAGTCCAAGTATAACAGGTATATCAGATGTTAACGATATAAAGTATACGTTTAGCGATGTGTATTTAGGAATGCACTATCGTTATAAAACAGGTAAATTTACTATAAGTCCTGGCTTATCTGCACATGCTTATGGAGTTAAAAATAATCAGTTTAATACAGAAACAACAGATAATTTTTTCAGATTATTACCAGATTTAAACGTAAGAGTACAATTAAAAACGTCTGAAAACCTAAACTTTTCATACCGTATGCAAACACAATTTACAGATGTTAATCAATTTGCTAGAGGTTTAGTATTAAATAATTACAATTCAACTTTTATTGGTAATGCTAATTTAGAGAATTCGTTATCACATAATTTAAACTTGAGCTATTTTAGTTTTAATATGTTTAATTATACTAATGTATTTGCATTTCTAAACTATAGTAAAAATATAGATAATGTAAGAACACAATCTATATTCCAGCCAGGTTCTGTAATTAGAAGTAGTACACCATTTAACTCTGGATTAGAAGATGAAACGTTTACTGCAAGTGGTCGTTTTCAAAGACGTTTTGGAAAGTTACAAGCCAGTATAAAAGGTAATTTTAATTATTCTAAATTTAATCAGTTTATAAATAATCAACTCTCTGTAAACAAGAATTTTTCTCAAACTTACACGCCAACCTTACGTTCTAACTTTAGAGAAGCACCAAATTTCGAACTAAGTTACAGGTATACTACTAGTGATAACAATCAAGGCGATAGAACTACAAAAATTATTACAAATGCACCATCTATAGAGTTTGATGCTTTAATATTTAAAAAGTTTACGTTTAGAACAGATTATGGTTATAATAGACAAACGGTTGGAGACAATACTAATAGTTTTGGTTTATGGAATGCGAATTTAATGTATAGAAAAGAAAACGACAGTAAATGGGAGTATGAGATTAAAGCAACTAATATATTAGATGTAGATTCAAGATTAAATAATAATGTTGGAGGATTCTCAGTAAGTACAAGTGAGTATTTTATACAACCTAGATTCTTAACGTTTAGAGCAATCTATAATTTATAGAATTTAAAAATACAGTTAAAGAAAAAGCGAGCATTTAGCTCGCTTTTTTTATACTTTAAAATAAACCTCTTCAAATGGAATTCTAAATCGTGGTCCATAAACACCTTCAGGTTTTCTAATACCACAACTAATAACCATATTAATTTCAGCACCTCTGGGTAAATCTAATATCTGTTTCACCTTCAAGGTGTCACTGCCTTCCATTGGGCAAGTATCGTAATTAATCTCACTCATACTCATCATAAAGTTCTGAGCAGCTAATCCAGCACTTTTATGCGCTACAATTCGCATATCACTAGATCTTACTTGTCTGTAAATAGGTTTAAAAAGACCTACAATTTGAAATGTAAAATATTTTAGCAATCCAAGAACACCTAAAAAATCTGTATAGATGGTTGGGATTATTTTTTTGTAATAATCTGTAGCCATTTTTTTGCGTTTTTGTTCTCGTCCTGTTAAATCTGGTTTGTTATAAACACTATTTAAAAAGCTAATGTTTGCCTTAGCACGTTGTTTCCATAAATCTTTTCTTGTAACAACTATAACTAACTGTTTTGCTGTTTTTGCTGCACTTTGGTTAAAGCAAGCTTTTGCTAATTGGTTTAGTTTAGTAGTGTCTGTAACATGATAAAATTCCCAAAGTTGTAAATTGCTACTAGTAGGCGCTAAAGAAGCATTGTAAATGCATTGTTTTACCTTCTCTGTGTCTATTTCTGTGTCTTGATAAGCTCTAATGGAACGTCTGTATGTAATGGCTTCTGTAACGTTTTTATTCATTTCACGATTTTTAATTGTTTCAAGGTAACACTATGTTATAAAATAAAAAAAGCCTATACTTTCGTATAGACTTTTAAAATGTGGGGAGAGCAGGATTCGAACCTGCGAAGACGTAGTCAGCAGATTTACAGTCTGCCCTCGTTGGCCGCTTGAGTATCTCCCCAAAAACGATTGCAAATATAATATTGTTTATCATACTCGCAAACGATTTTTTATCTTATTTTTTACAAGCCAAATTCGGCTTTTACTTTGTCTACATAATCTAATTTTTCCCAAGTAAATAATTCAACATCCACAGTAATATCTTCTCCATTTGGTTGAGAAAAAGTTTTAGAAACCGTTTCGTTTGTTCTTCCCATGTGACCATAAGCAGCGGTTTCGCTATACATAGGGTTTCGTAATTTTAAACGTGTTTCTATAGCAGAAGGTCTCATATCGAAAACCTTAGAAATCTTTTCAGAAATTTCACCATCTGTTAAATTAAATGGGCAAGTACCATAAGTATCTACAAAAATACCCATAGGCTCTACAACACCAATAGCATAAGAAACTTGTACTAATATTTCATCGCAAACACCTGCTGCTACTAGGTTTTTAGCAATATGTCTTGTTGCATAAGCAGCACTTCTATCGACCTTACTAGGATCTTTTCCGGAAAAAGCACCACCACCATGCGCACCTTTACCACCATAAGTATCTACAATAATTTTACGTCCTGTTAATCCTGTATCACCATGAGGTCCACCAATAACAAATTTTCCGGTAGGATTTATATGGTATTTAATATCGTTATTAAATAATATTTTAATGTCTTCTGGAAGTTTTGCAATAACTCTAGGAATTAAAATATCTACAATATCTTTTCTGATTTTTGCAAGCATAACTTCGTCATTAGTATTAAAATCGTCATGCTGTGTTGATACTACAATAGCATCAATACGCTGTGGCACATTATCATCACTATATTCTATGGTAACTTGACTTTTAGAGTCTGGTCTTAAATAAGTAATGTCTTTATTTTCACGACGCAATGCTGCTAATTCAATTAAAATTTTGTGAGATAAATCTAAAGCCAGAGGCATGTAGTTTTCAGTTTCATTGGTAGCATAACCGAACATCATACCTTGGTCTCCAGCACCTTGTTCTTCTTTTTTAGCGCGATCTACACCACGATTTATGTCTTCACTTTGTTCGTGAATGGCACTAAAAACACCACACGAATTCCCATCGAACATGTATTCACTTTTAGTATAACCAATTTTGTTTATAGTGTCTCGTGCTATTTTTTGCACATCTAAGTAAGTGTTAGATTTTACTTCTCCTGCAAGCACTACTTGTCCTGTAGTTACTAGCGTTTCGCAAGCTACTTTGGAGTCGCTATCGAAAGCTAAAAAGTGGTCTATTAATGCATCACTAATTTGGTCTGCAACTTTGTCTGGATGTCCTTCAGAAACACTTTCTGATGTAAATAAATACGCCATATTTTTTTTATTATATTTAAAGGATTTGACGAATGCGTCGAAGGTAGTTTACACTGCCTTTAGCATTTTTTATAGAGGTTGCAATCAGTCAAATCCGTCCTCAAAATTAATTTTAGCAAAAGTAAAAAAATTAAATGGATTGAAAATTTATTTCACATTTTTTAACTCAATCTTATTTAATTGGCGTTGTTGAAAGAATTTAAGTAATAATAATTTCCATACTTTTGCCAACTAACTAATTAATTTAATACATGAAGTATTTATTATCCGTTTATATTTTATTGCTTTCTTTTTATGCCTTTGGCCAAGAAGAAAAAAGCCCTTATACAATAGATGCTAATTATTTTTATGGAACAATTTTCGAGCACAATTCAGATATTGCACACTTAATTACAGGCCATCAAAGTGGTTTAATATTAAGTTTTAATCAGAAAACTTTTGGCAGAGAGGCTTGGGAGAGTAGATATAATTATCCAGATTTTGGTGTGTCTTTTATTTATCAAGACATGGCAAACGAATATCTTGGAGAAAATTATGGATTGTATGCACATTATAATTTCTACTTTTTAAAAAGAAACCTAAAACTTAGATTAGCACAAGGTATTGCTTACACAACAAACCCTTATGATAAGGTTACTAATTTTAGAAACAATGCTTATGGATCAGATTTATTAAGCTCTACTTATTTTCAATTAAACTACGATAAACAAAATATCTATAAAGGATTTGGATTGCAAGCAGGAATATCTATTATCCATTATTCTAATGCTAATTTTAAAGCACCAAATGCATCGACCAATACATTTACTTTTAATGTAGGCGCAAATTACATGTTTGGGTATGATAAACAACCAGAATATAAGGCACCTACTGAAGACAAACAATTTACAGAAAAAATAAAGTACAATTTTGCGATAAGAGGTGGTGTAAACGAAAGTGATGTAAATAATTCTGGACAGTATGCATTTTATATTCTATCAGCCTATGCAGATAAGCGTTTAAATAGAAAAAGTGCTATTCAATTAGGGACAGAAGTTTTCTTTTCTAACTTTTTAAAAGAATCTATAAAGTATTATGCTGTAGCTTTTCCTGAAGATAATGTAAGTGGAGATGAAGATTATAGACGCGTAGGTGTATTTATAGGTCATGAGTTATTTATTAATAAAATGTCTTTTGAAGCTCAACTAGGTTACTACGTCTATTATCCTTACGATTATGAAGGTCGTGTTTATAACAGAATAGGATTTAAACGTTATTTTGGAGATACGTTTTTTGGCGCGCTTACTTTAAAAGCTCATGGAGCAAAAGCAGAAGCAGTAGAATTTGGAATAGGAATTAGACTTTAATCTATTACATTAAAAAAAATGTTATAATAAACATTAAGTATGAAAAAAATATTATTCATTTTATCAATTTTAATACTTGCTTCTTGCAATAGCGAAAATGCACCAGATTGTATTCAAAATTCTGGAGACATTATTCAAAAAGAATTTACAGTCACAGCTTTTACGAAAGTTACCGTATTTCAACGAATAGAACTTATAGTAAAAGAAGGTCCAGAACACAAAGTTTTAGTCGAAACAGGAGAGTATTTAATGGATGACATTGAAGTAAAAGTTGAAAACGGAAAACTATTATTAATTAATAATAATGGTTGTAATTTAACACGTGAATATGGAATTACCAAAATATACGTTACAGCTCCAAACTTAACCGAAATAAGAAGCAGCACAGGTTTACCAACCAGAAGCGATGGTGTTTTAACCTATCCAAATATAACCTTGTTGTCAGAGGATTACTCTGGAGAATTTCATACCGTTGGTGTTTTTAATATGCATATTGAAAATAGTGCTCTAAACGTTATACTTAATAATTTATCAAGCTTAACTATTGAAGGTAATACAGATAATCTAAATATTCAGTTTGCATCTGGTGATGCGCGTTTTGAAGGTAGAAATTTTATTGCTCAAAATGTAGTAGTTGGACATCGTGGCACTAACGATATTATTGTAAATCCACAACAGTCTTTAACAGCCAACTTGGTAAGCACAGGAAATATTATTTCGGTAACAACACCTCCAAATTTAGATATTACAGAGCAATATACAGGACGAGTTATTTTTGAGTAATATATGCTTAAAACAAATGTTAAGTTTCTACTTGCTAAAAAGTTGAGTTCAAGATTCTGTACTTTAGTTTTAAAAATGATACATTTCTAGCGTGTCAAAATCTTTGATGCTTGATAATTTTAATAGAGGTTCTATTTCAATATCATACCAAGTTTCCTTAAACATTTCATTATTTTCTTCATTTTTATTTGTGTACTCTATAACTAGCTTCTTTTTCGTTAAAAAATCAATATACAATTCGCTTTTAATTATAGCGCCTCCATGAGTTGCATCGTAATTGATTAATTCGAAATGAGAATTTTTAAATCTAAAAGTATAGTTCCAAAAGCCATATCTGCCATGATTGTAGTTTGCAATTAGGTTTCCGTTTTTAATTTTAATAGATAATTGTGGTTGATAATAGACACCTCCATCTTCATTCTCAGATGAAAAGCAATCATAGTTTTTATCTGCAGTTCGATAACTATTGCCATTTTTTATTAATATAATTAGTCCTCGTCTATTTTGGTCTACTTTTTTTATCAAACCTATTCTTTACGATATTATTTTTATCTGTTTTTTTAATTATAATTACACAATCTACCTCATCATCATTATTTAAGTCTCCAAACTGTTTTTCAACCGCTACATATCCTTTAGGTATAAAATGAGAGAATTCGTTACGTTGTGCAGTACAATTAAAAATTGTTAAAAGTAGTAAGGGTAATATTCTTAAAAAATGATGCATTTGGTTGTAATTTTTATAATAAAACAGTAAAAAATTAGTTGCGGTTTTGTTGATAATTAACTAATTTAATAAATAGAAACGAACTGTTAAAAAGCCTATTGATTTTATGAGTACAAAAAGACATTGTCTTTAGTTATTAATGGTGTTGTATACTATTATTTTCCTTGTTATATAATGCTATCAAACCTAAAATTGGTCCTATTGCTAATAGTGTATAAATAAAGATGGGATTTATTGATTCCTGTAATGTATTAAGAAGCTGAATGCTAATTATGGTTATCGAGAACCCAATACAATTTACAATAGTAAGTGCAGTAGCTTTTATTTCTGCCGATGCATTTTTAGCTACTAATGTTGAGAAAAGTGGTGAGTCTGCTATAACAACCATTCCCCAAAAAAGCAGAAAACTAATAAACAAACTCTCAGATTTAGTTTCAAAGAGCAATGGAGAAACAAGACAACATACGCAGGATAATAATAATGTTAAGAAGGCTATTCGTTTGGCTCCAAATTTTTGCCCAAGATATCCACTAAGTACACAGGCAAAACCACCTATTCCTATTATTAGGAAAGACAATACAGGAATATTAAATACTGCTTCAGGATGTGCTTTACTATAGGTTTTTAGTATTATTGGTACAAATGCCCAGAAAGCATACAATTCCCACATGTGACCAAAATAACCAAAGGCTGCAGAACGAAATTTATGATTTTTAAAGACATCAAAAAAAGCTGATGCGTCTAACGTATTTCCTGGTTTGCGGTAAGGACCATCAGGAACCATAATAAATACCGATAAACCACCTAACACAGCAAGAGACGATGTTAAGATTAGTACAGATTGCCAGGGAAATGTATTGGTAATTGCTTTTGCTAAATGAGGAAATGCAGTGCCAACAACTAATGCGCCTACTAGAAAGCCAAGAGACTTGCCTAAACCTTTTTCATAATAATCTGCAGCTATTTTCATGCCTATAGGATAAATTCCTGCCAAAAAGACACCTGTAATAAAACGAAGAGAAACAATACTTGCTAAACTATGTCCATGCCATATTAATCCAACATTAAATAGTGAGCCAAGTAAAGCACAATAAAAAAATACTTTTGATGGCGAATAGCGGTCTGCAATAGTTAAAATAGCGAATCAGCAGTTCAAGGTGGAATAATACTTTTTACTTTCAATCCAGTTAATGGAGATACAGGAATAAGTTCAACAAATATAGCTGCTTTTAATGATGGTTCGGCTCTAACATATGCAGACATAGAAGGCTTAGATGCCTATGTAAATGTTCATTTAAGTGCTAATGATTTAGGGACGATTGTTGCCCAAGGCGATATAGGTCAAAACGAACTAACAGGAGAAACAAAAGTATACATGTTAGCTGAAAAAGATGTAGCTAATATTTCAGGAACAGCTACTTTTTACAAAAGAGTTAATGGGACTGCACTAGCTGTTTTAAATATTCAAAATACACCACTAAACGGAGTTCATCCTGCACATATACACAACAACGATGCTGCAACAGGAGGAGGTATAGCTTTTACGTTTAATGCTGTAGATGGTAATACAGGATTGAGTAGTACGCAAGTAGGAACTCTAGATGATAATACAGCAATTACTTATGATGATATTTTAACTTTTAATGGCTACATAAATGTACATCTTAGTGCAGCTCAACTAGGAACAATTGTATCACAAGGTAACATTGGCTCTAATGAATAATTAGTTTTATCAACAAATAATAAATGAAAGCTCATCAATTTTTGATGAGCTTTTTATTTTTAAATACGTTTTAAATTTTCTTCTAGATAGTTCTATAGTTTTGTAAGGTTTACTTAATTAAAGAAAAATGAATTTTGTTAATTTGCTTTTTTATGTGATGAGTAGTTTTTGAATGCGATGTACTAAATAAATCAGGGCACAATAGCTATGTTTAAATTTAAAAATTAAGCAGTTAACTCCATAAACATACTCTCTAAACTTGCGTTTTTCTGGTTTAGTTGTAAAATTTTCAATTCATTATCATGAGCAAAATCGAACACATGAGAACGCATATCGTCTTTTGTAGAGAAGGTGATTTCGTAAATAAAATCATGTGTGTTTTTAACGCTTTTTGCGTTTGGTAATTTTAGTAAAAATGCATCTTCCACTCTGTAATCGAACTCTACAATAACTATTTGTTCTTGTCCTTCGCGTAGTTCAGTTAGTTTTTTATTGGCTACAATTTCGCCTTTATTAATTATAATAACACGATCACACATCGCTTCAACTTCTTGCATGATATGAGTAGATAGAAATACGGTTTTTTCTTTACCTATGGATTTAATTAAGTCTCTAATAGCAACTAATTGATTAGGATCTAAACCAGTAGTAGGCTCGTCTAGTATTAAAACATCTGGATTATGCAGTAACGCATTTGCTAAACCAACACGCTGTCTATAACCTTTAGAAAGTTGACTTATTTTTTTGTGAGCCTCTGTAGCAAGGCCAGTAAGATTAATCACATCTTCAATTCTACTTTTATCTACTTTATAAACCTTTGCGTTAAAGTCCAAATATTCACGAACGTACTGTTCTAAATATAAAGGATTGTGCTCTGGCAAGTAGCCAACACTTTGTTGCACAAGTTTTGCATTGGTATTAATGTCGTGTCCGTTTACTGCTGCTTTGCCTTTTGTTGGATTTATAAAAGTGGTTAATATCTTCATCATAGTAGATTTACCAGCACCATTTGGACCAAGAAAGCCAACAATTTCAGGTTTGTCAATTTCAAAAGACACATTATGTAGTGCTTTTTGCTCACCATAAACCTTAGTTATATTTTCAACTTTTATAGACATCTTATATTCTTTCTTCAAAAATAAACATTCTGTAATTTATAAAGCACATTGTTAGTAAATCTTTAAATCTTTACTTAAAACCCTAAAATTCATGCTTTAGTATTTTTATTTGTGATTTAATTATTTACATTAGCACCATAATTACAATGAAAACAGTTCAAAATACATATTATAGCTGGTACTATTTCTTTTTTTGCAAAAAGAACGAGACTGCTTATATGTAATTGAAAAAACATATATTTTAAAAAAGTCTCGATGTACATCGAGACTTTTTTTATATCTAAAAACAAAAATAATTTGATTAAAACAGTAGCTATACAAGGCGTAAAAGGATCGTTTCACCATATTGTGTCGCAAGACTATTTTGGTGAGCAAACTGCTGTAAACGAGTGTTTGTCTTTTGATGAAACTGTAGAAGCTTTATTGTCTGGAAAAACCGAAGCCGCAATTATGGCTTTAGAGAATTCTATTGCAGGATCTATAATACCAAATTATGCGTTAATAGATGCTAATAATTTACACATAGTAGGTGAGCATTATCTAGACATTCAGCACAATTTAATGGCTTTGCCAAATCAAACAATTCAAGATATAAAAGAAGTGTATTCACATCCAATGGCATTATTGCAATGCAAAGCATTTTTTAAAAATTATCCACATATTAAGTTGGTTGAAGATAAAGATACAGCTGAAGTTGCACAACGTATTTCTAAAGGAAAGATAAAAGGAATTGCTGCAATAGCTAGTAGTCTGGCAGCTTCAATTTTTAAGTTAGATATTCTAGCAGAAAGTATCCAAACCATTAAACACAACGAAACCCGTTTTGCTATTGTTAGGCAAAATAATTCTGAAATTCCAAAAACTGAAATAAATAAAGCTTCTATTAAATTCGAACTCGATCATAAACGCGGAAGTTTGGCAGCAATTTTAAATGTAATGAGTGATTGTAAGCTTAATTTAACCAAAATACAATCACTTCCTAAAATTGAAACACCATGGTTGTACGCTTTTTTTGTAGATGTGACTTTTGACAGTTATAAAGATTTTGAAAAAGTAAAAACTATAATAGAAATAATGGCTACACATTTTAAGGTTTTAGGAGAATATAAAAACGCAAAATTATAATGGAAGTTGCAAACAGATTACATAGCGTTGAAGAATACTACTTTTCTAAGAAGTTAAAGGAAGTAAATAGCCTTAAATCTCATGGCAAGCCTATTATTAATTTGGGTATTGGTAGTCCAGATTTGCAACCTCCAAGCAATGTAATTACTGCAATAGCAAATAGTTTAAAAGAGGCTAATGCTCATAAATACCAAAGCTACCAGGGTTTGCCAGAATTAAGACAAGCTATTTCTGGTTTTTATAAAACACATTTCAACGTAACTCTTAATGCAGATGGAGAAGTGTTGCCTCTTATGGGAAGCAAGGAAGGTATTATGCATATTTCTATGGCTTTTTTAAACAAAGGAGATGCAGTTTTAATTCCAAATCCAGGATATCCAACCTATACCTCAGTTACTAAATTATTAGAAGCAAAGCCTGTTTTTTACAATTTAGATCAAAAACATAACTGGTGTCCTAATCTATTAGAACTTGAAGCTCAAGATTTAAGTAAAGTAAAAATAATGTGGATTAGCTATCCACACATGCCAACAGGAGCAAAAGCATCAAAAGAAGTGTTTAAATCATTAATTGCCTTTGCAAAAAAACATGATATTTTGCTAGTAAACGATAATCCATATAGTTTTATTTTAAACAAAGAACCTTTAAGTATTTTGAGTATTGAAGGCGCTAAAGATGTGTGTTTAGAGCTAAATTCTTTAAGTAAAACTTTTAATATGGCTGGCTGGAGAGTTGGTATGTTGTCAGGAAATAAAGAGCTTATAAATGCAGTTTTAAAAGTAAAAAGTAATATGGATTCTGGTATGTTTTATGGTATTCAAAAAGGAGCCATTGAAGCACTAAAAGTATCACAATCTTGGTTCGAAAATTTAAATGCTATTTACCAAGAAAGAAGACTATTAGTATGGGAACTTGCAACAAAATTAGAGTGTACATACAATGAAAATGCAAGCGGATTATTTGTTTGGGCAAAGTTGCCTTCTAATTTTTCTTCCGAAGTATTTATAGATAAACTATTAAAAGAACACGATATTTTTATAGCTCCAGGCACTATTTTTGGTAGTCAAGGTGAAGGGTATGTGCGTTTTTCATTATGTGCAACAACAGAAGAAATTAAAGAAGCAATTTCAAGAGTATGATAAATAATATATACATAATTGGTGTAGGATTAATTGGCGGAAGTTTAGCTTTAGATATAAAGAGAAAACGACCAGAGGCTACTATTTATGGTATAGATAATAGCGAGCAACATATAGCTGAAGCTCTGGAGTTACAAGTTATTGATGCTAAAGCGACGTTAGAGGATTTAGATAAAGCAGATTTGGTAATATTATCTATTCCTGTAGATGCTGCAGTTGCTATACTGCCAAAAGTATTAGATAAAGTATCAGACTTCGGTTTAGTTGTAGATGTAGGTTCCACTAAATTAGATATTTGTAAAGTTGTAGAACATCATCCAAAACGAAGAAATTTTTTAGCCATGCATCCTATTGCAGGAACCGAATTTTCTGGACCAAAAGCAGCAATTCTAGATTTGTTTCAGCATAAAACAAACATTGTTTGCGAAGTTGAAAAAACAGCTTTCAAACTTCAAGAGAAAGCATTAAATCTGTTTACAGAAATAGGTATGAGAATGCGATATATGAATCCAGAGTCTCATGATAAACACATTGCATACGTATCACATCTATCGCACATAAGTGCTTTTATGCTTGGAAAAACAGTAATTGAAAAGGAAAAAAATGAACGTGATATTTTCGATATGGCAGGTTCTGGTTTTGAGAGTACAGTAAGATTGGCAAAAAGTTCGCCAGCCATGTGGACACCAATTTTTAAACAAAATAAAGCTAATGTTGTAGAAACTTTAGAAGATTATATTTCTAATCTTACAAAGTTTAAAAACATGATGCAAAACGATGATTTTGAAGGTGTTTTTAATGAAATGAAAGACACTAATTACATCAAACAGATATTAAACGGAATAAAATAAGCTCCTATAAGTTTTTAAAAATCTGAAAGGAATTAAAAAAAAAGTAAGATGAAAAATAAAAAAGAAATGAGAAACTGGTTGGATGCCATGAATTTAGAGCATCCATTAGTAATTGCTGGACCATGTAGCGCAGAGACAGAAGCGCAAGTTTTAAAAATAGCGCACGAGCTTAAAGATACTGACGTAAGTTATTTTAGAGCTGGAATATGGAAACCACGCACACGTCCAGGAATGTTTGAAGGTGTTGGTGCATTAGGTTTAAATTGGCTTAAAAAAGTAAAAGAAGAAACAGGAATGAAAACCTGTACAGAAGTTGCAAACGCTGCACATGTAAAGCTAGCGATAGAAAATGATGTCGATTTACTTTGGATTGGTGCACGCTCAACCGTAAGTCCATTTATTATGCAAGAATTGGCAGATGCTTTAGCTGGAACTGATAAAATAGTGTTGGTTAAAAATCCAGTAAATCCAGATTTAGCCTTATGGTTAGGTGGAATAGAACGATTATATACTGCTGGTATTAAAAACCTAGGAGCAATACACAGAGGGTTTTCAACATACGAAAAAACCAAATATAGAAACATTCCAGAATGGCAAATAGCAATCGAGTTTCAAAACAGATTTCCAGACTTACCTTTAATTAACGATCCATCGCATATTACAGGAAAACGCGATATGGTTTTTGATGTGTCTCAAACAGCATTGGACTTAAACTTTGATGGATTGATGATTGAAACACATTTTGACCCTGATAATGCCTGGAGTGATGCAGCACAACAAGTAACACCAACGTCTTTGATTCAAATTATGAAAGATTTAAAAATTAGAAAAGAATCGACTCCAGAAGTGGCGTATAACGATCAGCTTACAAATTTGCGTGCACAAATAGATGTGATGGACAACCAATTGCTTGAAACCTTAGGAAAGCGAATGAAAGTTGCTGAAAGCATTGGAACTCTTAAAAAACAAGAAAACGTTGCGGTGCTACAAAGCAAACGTTGGAATGAGATTTTAGGGAAGATGGTTCTCGAAGGTGAACAACACAACTTGAGTGAAGAGTTTATTCTCAAACTGTTTAAAGCAGTGCACCAAGAATCGATTAACCACCAAGAACAAATTCTGAATAGATAAAACAAAAAAAAGCCTCGCATTGCGAGGCTTTTTTTATAAGACTATTGTTCTGTTATTTGATAGAAAAATCAAATACAGACTGATTTGTACGCCCTTGAGGGACATTTCCTTGGTAAATAAAACAATATTCACCAGGCTCTAAACTTTCAGGAACTACCGTAAATTTGTTATTTCCGATAGTTTCAATCGTAAATGGAAGGGATGCTTTTGGATCGATTCCATTACTGCTTGTAAACATATTTGATTTTGAAGTAATCACTTCTCTTAAGTTTTTTGACTTTTTTACTCTCATTTTAACCTATACAAACTCATTCGGAGAGGATGCAACTCGAAACCACCAATTAAACAATCCGGGTTGTTTACCTTGGAAGTTTTGCATATTATCAGCCCCTGT
>Ga0209137_1000981_pt1 | contig 28221 bp, 10 predicted proteins | sample SaaInl5LU_22_DNA_FD_184642 | JGI IMG/M metagenome (GOLD analysis project Ga0209137, IMG submission 184642) | Marine microbial communities from expanding oxygen minimum zones in the Saanich Inlet - ESP_105LU_22_DNA (SPAdes) (version 2) | ecosystem: Environmental > Aquatic > Marine > Intertidal...
CACTTGCCGTTTCGACGAAGAGAACGCGCTATGCTCCGCTTCCGACAGATGCGCTGTCTGCAAAAGTTCGCTGCCGTCCACTCTTCAGTCCACAACCATTTCAATCAGGAGCGCCACTTCTACTCACGAGACAATTTCAAGCTCAATCGAACCGCCGCTCTTACTGAGTGGCGCCAACTGTTGAGCGCATAGATTAAAGCTGCGCCAGCAATCCGATGCGAGTTCTCATTAGTCTGACAGCACCCATCAAACAGCTAAGCAGTCCTGACTTTCTACCTCAAGAGTGGCCTCGGCGTAATCTGGCCTGGCATATTGAAGCATAGCAGTTTTACGCCACTGCAGTTTTTAGAAATAAAATCTGAAACAGTTTGTACCGATTGGCATCAATTGGTGAAAGCTTCGGCATGCATTGCCTCCGCCTACAATCATTAATCTCACGGCACCAAACTGTGGTATCACTGCTCTGATTTAAGCTTGGAATGACGGCAAAATTTACGGTCCATACAAAAAAATATCATTCTAGCCTTAGGGCTTGTATCAAAATGTTATTATGATCTAGTCTGATTAATATAATTTTTAGAGGAATACTATGTCGCTTTGCCCTACGCTCCCCGCCAGCCAGCGTCTGATGAGCGCACTTGGTGTGGCTTTTTTGGTTCTATCTGGTCTGTCAGGTCCGGTTTTCTCGCAATCTGCAGCGGAGGCTGTTGTTGGTAACTTTGTGACCGAAAGCGTGCCTGCGACTGTCACAATTAATGGGTTCCGCTCCGCCACGTTCGGGATGGGCCAAGAAGCGGTCCGCGCGGCCATCCTAGCTGACTTCGATATCAAAGATGACAGTATTCAGGCTGGAGAGAACGCAGTTGAGCGGACTCAGATTTTGACTGTTGCCGTTCCAAACCTGATCTTGGATGGCGGGGTAGCTCAAGTTTCTTATGTCTTCGGGTACGAGAGCAAAACGTTGATCCAAGTTGGTGCCACCTGGAGCACCAAGACAGATCCCAAAGTGACTGCAAAGATGTTGTATGACAATGGCGAAGTGCTGCGGGCTCATTTCATGGCCGAAGCTTATGTGCCTGAGACGATCCAAATCAACGTTGCGTTGCCGAATGGGATTTTGATGTTCCGAGGTGCAGACGCCGAGAACCATGCGACGCTTCTGCTTTTACAGGGCACGTTTGCAACTGGCGAGGATGGGCGCAATACGCTGACTCCCGCAAGTCTAGATTTGCTTTACTCGTCCGATCCCGATGCTCCTGATATTTTCACTCTTCCTAAAGGATCATTCTGATGTCCAAAGGGTCATTCTTATGCCCAAGCGGATTCATCGTGGCAGATCTAAAGCTACTTCACAGAGACATACTCTGTGGCTTTCTGATTTTCCACATGGATCTCTGCGAGGGCGACGATCATTGACCGCAAACTTGCGATTGGGGGCTAGTACGTTCGCCTTTGCAGCCCTTGCTGCAGTTAGCTGCCCCCTTTCAGTGCATGCACAGGATACGCCGACCATCGGCAACAACATTGTTGCCGATGGTCGGACCAAGACAACGATAATTGTTGATGGCAGCCAGACTGGGATTTCCACTCGCACAATCTCTAACAATACTGGCTATAACTCGTTCTCTAACTTTGAGCAGGCTGTTGGCAATACGGTAAACCTGTACCTGCCGAAAGCGACCGCTAATCTCATTAACATTGTGCGCAACGGACCTGTTATCATTGATGGGGTACTCAATTCTTACAAGAACGGTGATATCGGCGGAAACGTATATTTCTCAGATTCCTACGGCTTTATTGTAGGGCGAACTGGTGTTGTTAACGTCGGGTCACTGACCGTGAACACGCCTACCGATGAGTTTCTCGAATCTGTGATCGGCGCAGACGGCACAATCAACCAAGCCGCGGCAGGAAAGCTGATGCGTGGGGAGATCCCGATTTCCGCTGATGGCTCGATTGTGATTGCTGGTCAGATTAATTCCCAAGACGGTATTACTTTAGATGGTCAAAACGTGACGCTGACGGATACGGGCGGCGTGCATGTGACAGCTAAGGATCTCACACAGCGGCAAAAGTTTCAAGCCACGGTAAATTCCAAGGGCATGGTCGAAGGCGGCGCAATGGTCAGCCGAAATGGGGTCATCTCGATTGTGGCGGCGGGCAATGCCAAGGTCAGCGGAAAGGTCCGTGTCGATGCTAATCCAAGCGGGCAAGGTGGCGATATCAACATCATTTCTGGTGGCGATATCACCCTCGCGCCAACCGCAAAACTGAGCGCTGATGGCAAAGGTAAATCTGGTATTGGCGGCACGATTGTCGTCTATGCCGGCAGCTCGCTGTTCGCCCAGACGGGGGCTGTTATTTCTTCGCATGGCGCGGGGACTGGCGCTGGCGGGTTTGTTGAGCTGAGTGGAAAAAATGCCGAAATCGGCGGGGTCATTCTTGATCTTGTATCCGATTCTGGCGCCGGTGGCACTTTGCTGATCGATCCGATTGACGTTACGATAACAGCACGAAATTCTATTATTTCTGGTGGTGTGAATGTTTCTATCTTAGCCGACAATTCGATCATTGTTGAAGCTGGCGGTAGCATTGACACGACTCTTTCAAGCGGCACTTCTGGAGACATCACGCTTACCGCGCCAATCCTCAGTGTTGCGGCGGGCGGTGTGCTCAACGCGGCGGCGCTTGGTGGTGGCACGGCAGGGACAGTGAACCTCATTGCGACAAAAACTGACGGTGGTACGGCGCAGATCATTGTTGGTGGTGAAATTCGTGGCGGTGACGTGAATTTGCTCGCGACCTCTACGGCTGCACCATTGTCGATTATTGCCTCTTTGCCGACTGCGCATGCTGAGGTTTCTATCAACGGCGGCCAAATCAATGCATCTGGCGTATTGACCGCAACAGCGACAGCATCGACGGCTGCTTCCTCTGTAAACTTGCCGATTGGCGTCGTGGTCACAAACGTGAGCGCGTCGGTTGATGTGACTGGCGGTGCTGTGCTTGATTCGATGAGTGCAAACCTGTCTTCCATTGCTACCGTCGATACTCAAATTTCGACCAAATCACTCGTTCCCGCTAATTCGCAAGCCGATGGTGCTGTCGCTGTTTCAACTGTGACGAGTGTGGCGAGCACGCATGTGGGGGATGCTGACTTAACAGTTTCTGGCAATGTAAGCCTTGGAGCGACCAATACGGTGACGAGCCATGCCGATGCAACGCCGATTTCTGCGGCCCTTGGGGCGAGTGTCGCTGTCAGCGTGGTCAGTGCTACCACCACGGCAAAAGTAGATGGTATGGGCTATATCAATGCCGCCAGCTTGTCGCTTGACGCTACGACAACGACAGATATCGTGGCCAAGGCCGCCGCCGCTGCAGGTGGCGCCACGGAGCCACAAGCGGGTAGCCAAGCGGACACTTATTTAAATGATCCTGATTATAAATCGGCTGCGAGCACATCAGAGGGGCAGGTTTCTGTTGTCGGTGCTCTTGCTATTTCTGATCTTATATCTACCACCACGGCGAGGATGGATTCAGGGCGTGCATCCGATATTTCTGGCACCGCCTCGATCAATACGCTGACCTCGAACACTGCTGACGTCACGGCGGATGGGTCTGCTGTTGATTCAACTGTCGGTGTCGGCGTTGCGGTCGGCATTAATAAAGCCAAAGTGCATAACGATGCGACTTTGGGCGGGCAAGGTATCTCAACGGGTAGCCTTGTTGTCACCGCAGCAATGACTGTGGGCGGTAGTAATAGCTTTACCTCAAAAGCAATATCTGGCGCTGGCGGGACAAACGTTGGGGTCGCTGGGTCACTGGCGGTGAATCTGGTCGATACGCAAAGTAAAGCGAGCATTGATGCATCCTCACCCGTGGCGATTTCTGGCGGTGATGTTACGATTTCGGCAAGCGACGAGGCCGTGTCCAAAGTGGAGGCAATTCCTGATACAACGGGCACCACAGGTAAAGTCGGGGTTGGCGCATCTGTTGCGACTAACATCGTAGCGAACCGCACAAACGCGACTGTTGCGGATGGCACCACACTCACCACACCTGGATCTGTGACGATCTCTGCCGCAGCGATCAGAGATATTACAACCAAGGCTGAGGCTGGCGCAAGTGGTGGAACTTCCGTTACGCCTGCACTTGCGCTTTCACTTGTGAATAACACCACCACCGCACAGCTTGGCACAAGTGACACCGCTCAACAGTCTGCGGGCGATATCAATATCTTGGCGAGCCAACAGGCAACCGAAGAGACGGCCGCGTCTGGGATCGCTGCGGGTAGCGAGGCGGCGATTGGAGCTGCGGTTGCCGTCGCACTTGTCAACGACACAGTTTCGGCCACAACGCTGCGCGATCTGAACGCCCGTAACAATGTTACCCTGCGCAGTTGGGGGGCCTCGCTGAATACGCTTGAGGCGACAGCAAGCGCCAGTGGCAGTGAAGCTGCCGACGCGGACGGTGATGCGGCTGCCGGACAAGACAGCTCGGTTGATGCGACAGTCACTAGTAATCTAACCCATGCCTCGGATCAACAAGACAGCGCTGACGTTGGCGATACCGATCAACAGCAAGCCAGTGCTGACGGCGCTGCGGACGAAAGTGGACGCTCTGCCTCAACAGGCGAGGGAACGGGTAAAGTTACCGTCGCCGCAGCCGTTGGCGTAAACGTCCAGTCCTCTTCTGTGTCTGCTGGTGTGCCTGACGGCAAGAATATTACAGTCGGTGGCATGCTCACCGTTGCCACCTCGAACAACACGACTGCAAGCGTCACCACGGATGGGACTGCTGTTGGCGATGCACTTGCCGCAGTCGGCATTGGTGCTGCAGTTGCGGTGAACGTGGTTCACACAAACAATGACGCTACCTTAGGCAATGGCACGACAACTGCTGGCTCAATTAATATTTCAGCTCTTAAGTTCGATGTTGCAAAACTAATGGTGGGCGATCCTGCGACAGCGGTCACCGACACATATCTCGCCAGCGCCACATCGGGGGCGGGCAGCTCAAGTGTTGGTCTTGCGGGATCGCTTGCGCTGAATCTTGTTGATACACAAAGTCAGGCCTCCATTGCAGGCGATGCGATTGTCACGCTGACCGGCGGCGACTTGACATTGGCGAGCAACAATCAGACCAATTCAACCGCAACCGCTGTGCCCGATGAAACCGGTGCTGCTGGCGGTAAAGTTGGCGTTGGCGCATCTGTGGCGTTGAACATTATTGCCAACCGTTCGACTGCCACGCTGGGTGACGATGCTGTGCTCACAGGCGCGGGTGACATTACTCTGTCGGCAACTTCTGTACACGAGGTGACAACTACAGCCGAAGCTGGGTCCGAAGGTGGAATTTCGATCACGCCAGTGGTGGCCTTGTCGATGATCAACAACACAACCACGGCAGAGCTTGGCTCTCTCGTGTCGGGCGTCACAGCCACGGGTAATGTCACGATTTCGGCGTCCCAACAGGCGATCACGACAACTGTGGCCAAAGGTCAGGCTGCAGGTGGAACCGCCGCTATTGGTGCCGCCCTCGCGCTTAGTCTCGTTAACGACACGGTTAAGGCAACCTCACGTCGCGATATCACGACCGGCGGGGATGTCACGCTTGCAGCAGCAGGCGCATCGCTTGGGACTTTGACTTCTGAGGCAAGCGCATCTGGCGGTAAAGCTGCTGATGAAAGTGGCGACGCAGAAACTGGTGAAGACGCCACCGTCGACGAGACCGTCGATAATCGCCTTACCAGTGCGCGCGACCAACAAAGTGACGCAGGCGTAGGAGATAGCGAACAGCAAGGCGATACAGATGCTGCAGTCGCAGATAAACATTCAGCGGAAACCGAAGAGGGCAAGGTCACAGTCGCAGCCGCCGTCGCTGTCAACATTCAGAACGCTACGGTCACGGCCAACGTTCCCAATGCTATTGATATTTCGGCGCCCACGGGCGCGTTAAAAATCATGAGTGCCAGCAACACAGACGGCCTTGTCACATCCAACGCGAGTGCTGTTGGTGAAGACGGTGCGCAGGCACAAGTCGGTATTGGTGCTGCTGTGTCCGTGAACGTGGTTCATGTGCGAAATGATGCCACCCTTGGTGCCGCAACTCACAACGTTAATAGTCTTGAAATTTCCGCCAGCAAACTTGATGTTGCAGCTTTCGCAGCCGATGCGGCCAGCACTGCCATGCGCCAAGACAGCTATCTCACCAGCGCAACATCTGGCGCGGGCGGCTCCAAAATCGGCATAGCTGGGGCACTTGGTCTGAACCTTGTCGATACACAAAGTATCGCTAGTATCGCAGATGGTTCCACGGTTACGCTTTATGGGGACGTGACAATCTCTGCTGATAATCAGACAGAAACAACAGCCGAAGCTCTGCCTGTCACGAGCACCGCAGGCGGCAAGGTCGGGATCGGTTCATCTGCCGCGATCAACATCATTGGCAATCGCGCCATCGCCAAAATCGGTGGCAATGTGGCACTAACCAATGCAGACAATCTGACCGTATCTGCCACCGCTGCACATGACATTATCACGACTGCTGAAGCAGGTGCCGAGGGCGGCGTGTCTATCGTGCCCGTGCTTGCACTGACCCTCGTGACTAATACTGCAAGCGCTACAATCGGCAGTAACGTCAATACGTTGACCGTGAACAACTCGGTTGAAGTTATCGCGGAACAGGCTGCGACAGAAACTACTGATGCATCAGCTACAGCTGTTGGTGACAAAGCCGCCATTGGGGCGGCGCTCTCGCTCGCACTTGTGACCGATAAGGTCGTCGTCTCGACTGGCGGTTCGATTGCTGCGATCGCTGGCGACGTTACATTCTCAGCGGCGGGAACATCCACAGGATCGTTGACGGTTACTGCCGGTGCCGCTGGTGCCGAAGCCGCCGATGAAAACGACGAATCCACTGATGGCGAAGGCACTGTGGATGACAGAGTTTCGGGCCAGTTTGATTTTGCGAAATCCACGCAAGCTGACAGCAAGGTCGGCGACGCTGATCAGCAGGCCGCGACCTCTGAGACATCAGATCAAGACCACTCCGCAGGCACCAGCGAAGGCAAGCTATCGGTCGCAGCAGCAGTCGGCGTAAATGTCGTGACATCCTCTGTGAGCGCAGCGATGCCAGACGGTAAAGACATCTCTGCGGGTGGTCGTTTTACAGTACATGCGGTCAACGGAACCGATGGTATAGTGTCGGCTGATGCCAGTGCTTCGGCCTCTCAATTTGCGATCGGGGCTGCTGCGGCAGTCAACGCGATTACCTCAACCAATGTTGCGCGTTTGGGCAATGCAAGGTATTCTGCCAATGGGGTCACGGTTTCAGCCCTTACTGCGGCACCTTCCGGAACACCACACGTAAGCATCTTTAACACTACCGCCAAGTCTGGCGCAGGTGGATCCAAGGTTGGCATCGCGGGTGCATTGGCGCTGAATCTGATCGACGCTTCAAGCACCGCCACTGTGTCGGGTAGTGCAATTGTCGACGCTGGAACTGGCGCATCGATCATTTCTGCTGATCAACGCATGAGTGCGTCCGCATCAGCCGCACCGCTTGACGATAGCCTCACCACGGGCGGCAAAGTTGGTATCGGCGCCTCCGTTGCACTGAACCTGCTTGACAGCACAGCGACGGCAGAAATCGAAGATAATGCGGTCTTTGATAACGGTGCAGGTCTCTCTGTGACCGCCAACTCTGACGTCTCAACTAAGACGGATGCCAAAGCTGGATCCGAAGGCGGTATCGCAATTGATGCCGTGGTTGCCTTGGCTCTTTTGGATGTGACCGCGAGCGCCAAAATTGGGACCGGCAACGCGATCACCACGACAGGGGCGGTCGTAATCAACGCCACAAGCAGCGGCGAAAACACCGCGACAGGTACAGGTGAGGCTGATGGCGGTAAAGTTGGCGTCGGCGCAGCTGTTGCAGTTATCTCTGGCAATGGCGCTCAGGCGACCGATCTAAAAAATACATCCGTCACATCGACAAACCTTGCCCGCGATCTGACGGCTGCATCGCTGGCGATTACGGCATCGTCGTCGCGCAGCTATGAATCCTACGCCACAGCAAGCGCTGGTGGAGGCAAAGATAAGGAAGCCTCGGAAACATCTGATGCGAAAAGCACTCAGAGCTTATCTGAGACTAAGAACTACCAAAAAGGGACCGATGGGTCCGATCAGAAAACGGGCAATGGCGGCAGCAAAGTCACCGTTGCAGCGGCTGTCGGGATTGCCGCTGCACAAGACGCGGTCAGCGCGACACTGAGCGATGTGACGGTTTCTTTGACCAACGACCTGACAGTCTCGGCCAGCAACGAAACCAACATCTCGACCAGCGGTGACGGTACTGCGTCAGGTGCGCGAATTGGCGTTGCCGTCGGTGTTGCTTTGAGTATTTCTAACAACAGTGCTATCGCCAGCATCGCGGATGGTGCGACGGTGACACGCGCAGGAGCCGTCAATGTGACTGCTGCAACCAGCAAAAATATGTCTCAACTTGCGGGTAAAACCGACTTCCTCAATGGCCTATCAGCGCTCGCCTTTGGGGGGGCTTCGTCTAAAAAGGTCAGCGTTGCGGTTGCTCTTGCGGTGGATGTGTCCAACACAACGACCTCAGCCACGATTGGTGACAATGTCACAATTGGCAATGCGAGTCGCGTTGGTGCCGTCAATGTCACGGCTGACAATTCCAGCAGGATGAGTGCAAAATCTACCAGCATTGCGCGTTCAAGCGGGCAGGTAGGCACTGGTGCATCTGTCGCCGTTGTCGTGTCGGATAACGAATATACAGCTAATATTGGGTCGGGTTCCGACATCACGTCTGATGGCGTGAACGTTACTGCAACCAATGCCGAAATCACCCCTTCAGTGCCGTTCAGCTTTACGGATCTCGAGGATTTCCAAACCAACATCGTTAGCCAGCCGCTGTTCAGCACGGGTAACTACTACTCCGAAGCCATCGGTGGCGCGCAGTCTAGCAAGGTCGCTGTGCAAGGCTCGTTCTCAGTCATGGTGTTCTCAGACGTGACCTCTGCAGCTATTGGCAAAAGCCTCAGCAATCCGGCCAGTACCGCGGCGACCTCAATCGATGCAGACACCAACGATGTTACTATTTCGGCCAATAATGCGTTTGATGCTAAAGCCTTGTCGGGCGGCGTTGCTGTGAGCAGCAAGGTCGGAGTTGGGGTTTCCAGCTCAGTGATCGTGAACAGTGGCGATACCACCGCTGAGCTTGCCAATAACACGCAATTGGTTGATGCAGGCGCTGTAGATATTACCGCTGATGGCACGCAATCCATTGACGTTATCGGCATCAGCGCCGCCGCTGCAAGCTCTGCTGGCATTGCAGGTGTTTCAACGGTTCTAGTTTCAGAAAATGCCGTCGAGGCGTTGATCGGCACTGGGGTGCAGATTGTAGCCTCGGGCGACGTGTCTCTCACAGCCAACAATGATTTTGAGACCCTCAGTGTAGCTGGTGGTTTGGGTGTTGGCGGTAGTGCTGGGATCGGGGCTGCGGCTTCTGTCGTCACAGTTGAAAACGTGACCCGTGCGGTAATTGCCAACGGAACAAGTGCGACGGATGCGGTGAAAATCTCGCAAGCGGGTGTGCTCAATATTGATGCGAATGCAAGCCAGGCTGGCAAAACCTTTGCGGTGGCTGGCGGTGTCGCAACTGAATCGGCTGGCGTTGGTGCGGGCGAAGGTGTCTTTGTGCTCGACACAACAACTGAAGCCTTGCTTGGCGATTACGCCGAAGTCGGCCAGACGGGTGTGGTTGGCGACATTGCGATTACGGCCACTGACGACTCCACGCTCGACACTTTCCCTGGTGCGGTGGGGAACGGCAGCTCGGTCGGCGCAGGCGCGGGCGTTGGAGTCGGTGTTATCACCAAGACCGTGACAGCCTCTATCGGCGATCATGCCTTGCTGCGGGGCAGCGATGTGTTGGTCAATGCACAGAGTGGCGAAGTGGCAAATATCATCGCAATCAGCGCAGGGGTTGGCGGCAGTGCCGGCCTTGCAGGGGCGGCAGCGGTTTATACCATCGAGAACACCACAACGGCGAGCATCGGCGAAAGCGCCGTCGTCTTCGCAAGTGATGATGTGGCTGTCTTGGCCAATGACTTCGCCACCGTAGACACGCTCGTCGGCTCGGTCGCTGTGGGCGGTAGTGCCGGTGTGGGCGCATCAGTCGGGATCGTCATTATTGACAACACGACCCATGCCATGATCAAAGATCTGGCTCAGGTCACGGCACTCGGCAACGGTTCTGGTGTGAGCTATATACCTAATTTTGATGCAAATTTCACATCGTTCGCGGATAATTTCAAAGGGGCGGACTTGCCCGATTGGGATGCCTCCGCTGGACTGGTTGCAGGCAACGCAAGCTCGGCCAGTGATGTCGGATTGACGGCTGCGGATGCGCGGAACACGGGCTTGTCGCTTCTGACCAAAACTCGCAACAGCGTGGCGCATTCTGAGACAGGACATGGCGTTATCGTTAATGCTGCGGCATCCAACGCAGTGCGCTCGCTTGAGGTCGGTTTTGCCGGAGCAGGTAGTGCGCCCATCGCATTATCGGGCAATGTCCCCGTCATCACGTCGGATACGCAAGCCAGCATCAAAGCGGCGCAGATCAACACACTAGCGGGCCTCGCACAGGCCAATCAAGGCGTCACTGTTGCGGCGGCCAACGACACCTACAACCTTGGAATCGCGGGCGCAGCAGCTGCCGGCGGTACTGTTGGTGCGGGTGCGGGTGCAACGGTTTCTGTGGTAAAAACCACCACCAAAGCCAGCGTCGATAGCGCAGCGAACATGACTGCGGCTTCGGATGTCTTTGTCTCTGCGAAAGCACAAGCGGACTTTGCTGCCTTCGCGGCAGCATTGGATGGTGTGGGCGGCACAGCTGGCATTGCGGGCGGTGTTGGCGTGTTTTCCGTGACGGATGTGACCGAGGCGCGTCTTGGTGGTACGGCTATCGCAGGCGGCAATGTTCAAGTGCTGGCGGACGACCAAACACGTGTGGCAACTATGAATGGCGCGGTTGCGATTGGTTTTGGCGGAGGCAGCGTAGGTGGCGCAGTCGGCGTCTTGTCACTCACAAAAACAACGACCGCAGACATTCTCGAAGACGCACAGGTCACGGCGCGCGGCAATAGCGGCAACACATTCGACGGCTACACTGGCACCGCTCCGACAGCGGCTGATAATGTGATGACACACACCGCTGCGGTGCGCGGCATCAACGTTGCGGCGACTTCTGGCGAAAGTAATCTGACCCTAGCAGCCTCAGCTGCGGGTGGATTATATGCGGGTATTAGTGGGGTGGTGACAGTCCAACTGCACAACGTCACGACTGCAGCCAAGATCGGTAAAAACGCGAAAATTAACCAGGATGCGTCTCAAGTGGGGGCCAATGGCGCGCAGGACATCTACGTCACAGCCCGCGACACTTCGGTGTCGAACGTCTATGCGGGGGGGCTTGCTGCCGGTCTGGGTGGCCTTGCGGGTACTGTGGATGTAGGCGTGATCAAAACCACCACCAGCGCCACTATCGGCGATGGCGTGGTGATGGCGGCCAAACGCGATGTCGCGGCCATTGCCTTGTCGAACAGGGCGGGAAATTCTGTTATTGTGTCGGGCGCTGGAGCCGTCTTGGGGGTCGCAGCAGCAGTTGCGATCTACGACTATGGCAACGGCATCACGCCGGGTGGCGAGGCCGATGACAAGATGAGCGATGCCACGAATGGCCAACATTCGCTCTCGGACATAACAGATCAGGCCAACAGCGAAGTTGATGGGTCCAGTGGCGACGGCGTCAGCAGCTTGTTTGAAGACCCCGACACCGATCCGCGCATCAAGGCGGCCAGCGACAAAGCACAGACAGCACGGGACGCCGTCACTCTTGTCACGGCACCTGATGCGGGTCTTGTCATGCCTGCTGGGACCTCGGCAAATATGGGCAGCGCGACTATTGTCGTGGGTGGCACAATTGGCCTACGCAGCTATGATAAGCTGTCGACTTCCATGACGGCAGGAGCACTGGCCGCTGGCATCGCTGGTGTTGGCGCTGGCATCGTGGTTCAGAGCGTTGATACAACCAATACCGCACAATTGTCTGGCGCGGCGAACCTGACGGCTGCGGGCCTTGCGGTGAACGCGCAAACCTTCCACGCGCTTACCGCCAACACTGTCGTTGGCGCAGCAGGGGGGTTCGGCCTTGTAGCTGCGGCCTCGGTTGCTTCCGACGATTCAGATACCTACGCCTACATCAATGGCGCGACGATCGCGGTGTCTGGCGGAATTGCTGTTAATGCGTCCTCGGCGCGCTCGATTGATAGTGAAGCGCTTGGCGCTTCCTTCGGCCTAGCTGGCGTTGCGGGTGTTTCCTTCACCAAGGCCAGCCTAACGGGGACGACGAAAGCCTCGCTTGGTACGGATGCCTCTGGCAAAACAACCGATCATGGCGTCAATATCGGCACCAGTGCAATCCGCAGTGGTTCTGTGACGCTTGGCGCGACTTCGAACGATTTAGTCAAAGCCAATACAGTAGCAGCAGGCGCTGGTATCGGGTTTGCTTTGCAAGGTGCGGTTGCTCTTGGCGACGTGACAACCACGGTTGCGACCGAGATAAGCGACGCGTCGATCTATTCCAATGGCGCTATTACCAGCACTGCGGTCGCGACCAATAGCGCCACGACCGATGCGGGTGGTGCGGCTCTCTCTGGGACGTTAGCAGCGGGCGTTTCTCTGGCGCATTCGACGCTTGAAGTGACTGTGGGCAATGACGTCTATGACAATTCGGTTCTTGATGGTGGCTCGGTCACCCTCGGGGCGACCATCGCGCAAGGAACCAATAAGGCGGATGCCGCGGCCGTCGCTGGCGCGCTTGTCGGGCTTGCGGGGAGTGATGCAAAAAGCACTAATCAATCGTCGGCACAGACCAACGTGCGCGATAGCGGCATCAACGCGTCGGGCGTGGTCAACATCACGGCCAACTCAGCGACCAAACAAACCGCAGATGCGACGGGCTATGTTTTCGGCATTGCGGCCCTCGGCAGCAATGATGCCGAATCGATCTCGGAAACCGTTACACGTGCCGTCGTCACGGACATGACAGGGATCACTACTGGTGGTCTGAACCTTACCGCGACAGGCACCGACGACAACTTCGCAACGGCTGTTGCGGGGTCTGGCGGCGTGGTCGCAGGGGCTGCGTCATCCGCCGATACGACAACCAACAGCACCACAGAGGCTTTGATAAAGACAAGCACGGTGGCTGACAGCTTCCTTGTTGGCGTCACTGATGGCACCGTTGATATCAATGCCACGCATACGGCGCTGTTCGGCGGCTCTGTCGATAGCACCCAAGCTTCGCTTATTGGTGCCAGCGGCGCGTCGCTTGACCATCAAGTCACTGCGACAGTCAACTCCGGCCTTGGCGATTACGCGCGGGTTTGGGCGGCCAATCTGACTATTGATGCTGCCAGTTATGTGCATAACTTCTTCTTGGGCGAGAGCGCTTATGGGCTCGACGGGTTTGCACCTGCAGCTTTCGACGCGGGTGGAGCAGCTTGGAATGTGGATTCTGGCTCGGGTGGTTTGCTGAATCTACCAGCAGGCAAAGCGAATGTGAACATCACGCAAGACACGCTGGCAAATGTTGGCACTGCTGCGGATATCTGGTTGCTAAAACCAACATCTGGCATTTCGGCACTCGAAATCGAGGCTTACAACGAAGTTATCACGCATCAAAAAGCCAAGCTGGATTCGGCGGGCGCGATTGCCACGGCTAAATCAGTCGTTGAGCTTGCTGCAGTTCAAAAGGCGACCGTGACTATCGGATCAGACAGCACGCTGTTGGTCGACAAAGGTGATGTCTTTATCAGCGCTTGGAACCAAGCCGAAATGGATGGCCGCAGCTCTGCAACCACATATGGTGTCGCAGGTGCGCCGGATGGCCACGCGTGGGCAAATCTTGGCGTTGCGAACACGGTCGATATCGGCACGGACGTGAAAATCGAAGCGACGGATGGGATTTCGCCAGCTGACGGTGCAATGCCCAGCGGCGCGACGGTCAACATTTATGCGGGCCGTAGACCGACTGGGGCGCAATCAATCATCGATCTCAAAACCACAATTGATTTATTTAACAATTCTGCGATCCCAATTTCGGGGTCCCCCGACGCACAAGCCAACCTTTCTAACAACGCGTCGGTGACCCAAGGCACAACAAACAAAAACAATACGACACCATCATCACTGTTTGGCATCCTTGCTGCTGGCGACATCACAATTGCGGCGGATCGTGGCGATGTTACGCTCTCCGCTGTTGGTACCGGTACCGACATTTACCGCGAGTCGCTGGCTGCAGCGGCGAGTGCTGTAAGCGGAGTGTTTGGCGGCGATGAAGTGACGTTTGACTATCATGGTGGCACTACCAGCAATACTGGTGTTGGCAGTCTTGCATTGGATGGGCTTGTGACCACGGGTCTTCAGAAATCCAAATCGCTCACGCTGAATTATGGCGGATCATGTGACCCAGGGCTCGTATCGTGCATTTCTATCAGCGGGACGATTGGTGAGGATGACATCATCCGCGATACGATTACAGCGGACAATTCGGTTATTGTTAAACGATTGACACAACTGGAACTTTTGAAAGAAAACGCCCAAGGCGATACAGTCGCACTTGGCGCGTATCAAAACGAAATTAACTTCTTGCAGCAAAAGCTGATCGCACTTGGCCTTGGGTCGTTTGACGTTGCCGGTAATTTCAATCTTTTGCCTTACGCCTCAGGTGTATCTGAGCAACAAAAATTGATCGATCAACGCACCGCCAGTCAGGTGCAACTTGATAGGGCCACGAACGATTTCACCAATCAAGTGACTGTGGTGAACAGCGCGCTGCAAACCAGTATTGCTGATGCCTATGAGAACGGAACGGCCAACGACTACCATTCTTACGCGACTGACATTCAGGGGCAGACTGCATCGCTTGACGCTTATACGGCCGCGCTTGCGACCCCAGCGACGATCTCTGACGGTCCAACCACCGTGCCCAATCCAGACTATGCAGCTGCTCAGACGTTAATCTCCAATTACAACACTTACGACGGTAATGTTTCAAGCGGACTGACGAGCGCGAGTGGATATCACTCGACGATCAATACCACTGTCATGGCCAATGCGAACTTGCAGAGCCAAATCAATGATCAGATTGCGATCATCAATGCGCCTGCATCGACTGCCGCGCAGGTGGCAACCGCCAAAGGGCAGATCACAACGAAGCTCAACCAAATCGTTAGCAACAACGTGACGATCAAGACTGCAACCAATAATCTCAATACGACGATGGGCACGATCAACACCAACCTCACCAACTTGGCGACAACCGCTAACGGTGGCGTGGTGGCAGGAACGAGCACTGTCGGGACCAACCTTAAGATCGTGGCCAATGGCAAGAGTTTCGTGAATGACTGGGATACGGCGCTTGGGACGGTAAACTCAACCGTCAGTGATCGGGTCACTACACTGAATGGCGCGAGTACACCAGCGAGCGGATACACAGTCGGCTCCTTTACCGCAAGTGCGACGACTTTGGCCTCAAGCATCGCTACGCTCAATATGCAAATTCCGACTGCATCGACCGCACCGGCTACGGCCCCATCGACACCTATGATCGAGGTCAAGGACGTCGCAGCGCGGCTTGGTAATATTTACCTGTCAGGCGATATCGTGACTGGCGGCGGCACTGGCGTGCTATCGGCTCCCGGCAATGCTGAGATTAGCATCATCAACAATACAGCGGCGACACTCAAGGTTAACAACATTACGATGCCGTCCTATGAGGCGGGCTATATCCGTGTGAATGGCGTGATCGTTGAATCCCTTGCTGATGTCGCGGCCTTTGCGCCGGGCCAACCATCTTCGGCCAACTTCAAAAAAGTCATTACGGGTCTAACCAGCAGCCGGCCGATCGTGAAGCTGACGAACAATTACAACCCGACCGGCAGCTCCTACCCCGCGGCTCAGCAGGGCCTAGCCCCGCCAGACTTGATTGTTGCCGCGAACGCGACGATCAATAACCCGGACGGCACTGTCGATCTGACCAGCGAATACGGCAACATCTATGTCTATGGTGCGATCAACGCTGGGTCTGTCAATATTTTGGCGCGCAACGGTGATTTTGTATCGAGCTATGTCAATGGTTTTGATCACATTGGCGGCGATCCAGCGAGCTTCAACAGCGCGACCAATCCCGCTGAAGCAGGAAGCGGAATTATCGCCAATGGCGCGATTTCAATCAGCGCGCGCTATCTCAATATCAACAGCACCATCCAATCTGGCATTGCGGATATGTCAGTTACTTTGGGCGCGAACCCACGGTTGACGTCGCTTGATCCTGTGCAAATTGGGGTGAGCGAAAGCTCTATCGAGGCGAAAGTAAATGCTTATAGAGACAGCATCACCGCAGGTGGCTCACCGTCTTCTACAACCACGGTCTCCAACAATCATGGCAAATCCATTACGTTGAACCTCAACTCGAACGGGCTGGACACCACGGCGCTCCACGCGGCGATAACAGAATACAATGCCGCTGTCGTGCTCGATCCGTCTACCAACCCGATGTACACTATTCCGGTCACGAGCGGCGGATCTCCTGAACTCATCAATATTAAAGATTTCCTCAGCGGCACAGGTGTGACCCCGCGACTGGAATTCAGCATTGCGCAGGCCGATACCTATAAATCCGACACGATCAGCGCTGGCGGTTCTGCCAACGGCATTGCGTACACTGTCATTGGCGGTGCGAGCGATAATATTGGCGTTAGCTATGACGTTGATAATGAACAATATGTCGTGAACGGTGCTGAGGTGCACGGCGGCTATATCCAGCTTTATGGTCAGATCATGAACACCGCATCAAGTGGTGGTGAGTTAAATGTGCTGGATGGTTTCGGACGGATCAACATCACCAACACAAGTAATATTCCATTGGTACTTCAGACCCTTGATGCTGGGGCTGATACGACTGTTGTTGCGGGGCGTGGCACTGCTGGGGTCATCGATATTACTGATATCACGCGTGTGGAGGCAACCAACCCATCACAGGTCAACGTGACGCGAACGGTCTATACCCGCGACTATGTCCCTGGCAGCAATAGCGGCCAGATCTTGATCGCGACACAGTCTGGAACGCTGGACACAGTAACGGGTCTTCCAAGCTACGCTGGAACGGTCGCTGTGGCTGTTGCGGACTCCTCGCACAGTTCCGACGGCAATGATCGCAGCGCCTCTTATTCGACAACAGCGAAATTGCGCTACGTCTGGACCACCGCCGAGAAATTCAAACTGACCACTGAGGTGAAAACCGAAGAAGAGCAATTGTTTGGGTCACACACTCTCAACATCGGAGTTGACACGAATTTCTCATCTCGCGGTGTTGGAACGATTTCTCCGGTGACGCGATTGGCCGATGGCACCTATCTCAGCCAGTATCAATCGCCCACCGGAACCACCCAGTTCATCTCTGTCGGTGGATCGATCGTGACCAGCGCCAACGGCACTGGCAACAATGCGCCGGCCTTTTTGGTCACGACGCCGAACTACAGTGCTGTCGATAACAACGCCATCGCGCAGGAAAACCTGTCGAGCGATTATTCGTTCATGGACAGCTATTCCTATAAGAAACTGGGCAAAAGCAGCCGAAAATGTAAATGGTATACGTTATGTGTCGATTCAACGGTCACCTCGACCTATGAAATAGTCCAGAACTACACCACCATCACCACACAAGCGCTTAAGGCCGACAATCCGATTGCGATCAACTTTATCGGTGAGAATACCTCTGCCGTGCAGGTGATGTCGCCGTCAAACGTGACTCTGAACGGCCAAGTTAACGCGCACAATGGTGATGTTTTAATCGCCGCGACAGGCGCAGGCCATTCGATCATTGCTGGCAATTCCGACGCGGTGATCACAGGGCGTCGGATCAAGCTCGAGGCTGGCGGCTCAGTCGGCTACGATGATGTACCAGTTCAGTTGCGAATGGACGGCGCGGCTCTCGGAAACGGCGCATTGGTCGCAACGGCGGCAGCGGGTAACGTGAACCTGTCCGCTTCCAACGGTATTGTAATTGAAAAAGTAACGGGAGCGGGCGATCCCACAGTAGGCGATGGCAATATCGATATCACCGTCGGGACTGACATATTGTCAGGGCAGGGAGCTCAGTTCTTTACGTCAAACGCGTCTGCCAAAGGCCTAATCCAAGGGCCGCGTGCGACACTGGTTGCGAACAATGGCGATGTTGGCTCGATTGCCGTTCCGTTGATGATCAACACCGGCTACTCACTGGCAAACCGCAACTTCGGCGACAGCGTCGATCCTGACCCCGCTTATGGTCTGAGCGTTCTTGCTGCTGGTGATATTGGTATTTCGGCTACAAGCTGGGGCACTGCAACGCAGGATTGGACGGGCAATGCCGACGGAACCATGCTGGTTGACCAAGTGGTGTCGCTGGGCGGAGACGTATTGTTGGCCACAACGGGTCAAATTCTTGACAACAATCCAACTCAAACTGTGGACACGCGGACTTACAACCAACTCTTGGGTTATTGGAACTCGCTCGGGTTGATCACTGGCACTGCCGAGAATGACGCCAAGGTTCAACTTGCGATTGACGCTTTCGCCAATGGTCGCAATGCAGATTACAACGCTTATTGGCAATTCCGTCAGAGCCAATCCGATGGCGGCGCAGTGTTCGATCCAAGCTATAACTTTACGCTCTCTACAGACTCGCTTCAGTATCAGGTGCTGGTCGATCAAGGTGTCGATATTGCGGCTTACGAAACTGAAATGACGACTCGGTATAAGGCATTAAATGACACGGTTGGCGACCTTACAGTGGCATTTGACGCAGACTACGTTTATGATGCTGATGATCACCCTGATGATGTCGCGGATATGACTCGTGGGTCAGGCTGGTCAGACCGTCAGTTGGCGTTCGCGCTGTCTCCGGGTGCGCTGAAAACTGTGACAGGCACCAATCCTGTTCTTAAGGCACCAAATGTTTCGGGCCGCACAGTGACGCTTAATGCAGGCATTGGCATTGGCGAAACTATCGGTGCAGGCACCGCAGATATTGGTGTTTTGATCCCAGCCGATCTTGAACCAAGCGCGCTCACGGATGCACAGAAAATAGCACTGGTGACCGCAGAACGTGCTGATTTGCTGATCATCGTTAATGCGATTAGCTCGCTGCCTGCGAACCCCACTCAGGCGCAGATTGATGCACACGTTGCTGCTGTGAACACGGATATTTTGAATACTCAAGTCATTGTGCCGCTTGGCCTAGATGAAAGTGCTATGACAGCGGCGCAACGTGCGGCGCTGCATGCGGCTGCCAACAAACTTGTCGAGGCGTCGGACATGACCATTCAGGTACTTAACAAACGGCCTGTGAATTTCGACGCGACAATCGCGCTTGAAGTTGATGTGGCCGCAAAACCGGGCAGCCTCGACCACGGCGCGGCTTATCTGGCGTCACGCGGCAATGGTCTTTTGGGGGGAGTCAGCGTTCGGGGCGACACCCGTATTCAAGTCGTTGGCCCAATCGCCAACGTCGGATCTGGTGTCGTCGCGACTGGCAATCTTATCCTTGAAGCCTCGCAAGGTGGTATAGGGACTGGCGTTAATCCGCTTGGCCCTGCATTCGGTGCGGTGGAACTCTCACCTTTGAAAGACGCGACGATTACCGCGCGCGCACAGGGTGATATTGCCCTCGACGTAACGGGCACGGCGCTCATCGATACGATCTACTCACCGGGCAATGTGAGCGTTCTCGCTGATGCTGGGATCGCTAATGCCAATGACGATCAACTGATCAACATCCTTGGCACCGATGTGAATTTGACCACAACATCTGGCAATATTGGTGCGGTAAGACGGACCTTGAACGTTGGCGTTAACTTTGGTGGCGGCATCACGGCGGCGGCACCCACGGGCGCAATCTATCTGTTTGGTCCAAAGAGCGACAGCTTCGTGCTCAACTCGGTCATTGCGCCGAACGAGGTTTTGTTACGGTCTGAAAATGCGACGATCATTAACGGGCAAGTCACCTCAGATGGGCCAATCCAGCTTATCGCAGGTGGTCAATTATCGATCACGGGAAGCGGCGCGGTATCAACTACAGCGGGCAGCATCGTTGCAACGGCTGGCGAATTGCAAATGTTTAACGGGGCGACGACGGCTACGCAAACCGGTACAATCGCCATCACCACCACCACGGGTGATGCTGTTGTGACGGGTATCACGACATTGGGTGATGTAACTATTAATGCGGCGGGCCATGTCCTTGCAGGTACCGATCCGCTGCGCTTGTTTGATATTTATACAACAGACGCGACCGCACTGGTGAAGATTGTTTCAGGCGCCGGTATAGGAGACCAGAGTAAACTGAATGCCACCTCGCTTGATTGGCCGTTTGATGGCCCCAATGTTAGCGAAGCAATCCCGGATGTGGCAAACCCGCTAATCATCAAAACGGCGCAGATAGACTTGAGCGTCACCACAGGCGATATTGCTGCGATTACCCCTCTTGCAATTACTGCGGCGAGGTTGAACGCAAGTACGGGCAACATCGGTATCGATGCAGGCAGTTCGTTCCACAGTCAGTCAACGACAGCGGGGAGCTACGTCAAAATTGCGTCGCTCGGGGACTTGACCATCGACTTGCTGGATGCGGGTACAACCGGGCTAGGCACAGTGGGTCTGGTGACAACCACGGGGGTGCTGACTGTTGGCTCTGCGACTAGCACTGGCACGCAGACGTGGCAGGCACTCAATAATGTGGGCTTTACCCAGGTCACAACTGCAGGCGCTTTGCCGACGGACCAAGGCGACGTGACCATTACCTCGACAGACGGATCCATCACCGGTGGTTCTATCAATGCCGTGGGTACTGTTGATCTGAACGGTAATGAAATTAACTTCGCAACAATCATCGCCGGCATCGACGCGATCTTGAATTCAAGTAGAGACATTTTCGGAGACCTGCTTGATGCCGCGAACCATGTTGAGCTGACTGCGGGCAGTGTTGCGGGTGGTGACTTGACGTATAACGGAGATATCGAGATTGATATGGTCCGTGCTGAGACGATGTCATTCGATGCCACAGGCGACCTTACTTTGCCTGATCTTCAAGTCGCAGAAAAGGTCGTGCTGCGCGGTGGCACGATTACGGCTGGGATTACGCAAGTGCCATCGGGTCCAAACCCGCTGCAAATGATTTTGACGGGGGGGCGTGGCACAGTCGGCACATTGGCAACTGTGAATGTTGATACGCCAGCGGGGCTCGATATTGATGATCTGTTGTTCATTGATACGGCGTTCGGTACTACGGCTGAGAAAGTGAGTATCACCAACGCATTCGTACCTGGGTCACTCCTGTTGACGTCACCATTGGAAAGGCTGCTGTTCGACAACCGCACGCCGCGACCGCACTACTCGGCCAACGTGCAGTTCTTTGAACCTGAATATGCGTTCAAACTTGATTTGGCGGGTCACTACAGCATCTCTGATGCTTATGTTGTGAAATACACATCGTCGCCGGACTCAGTCAACGAGCTCCAACTTCTGGACTTCCCCGGCGCTGGACTGGTTCGTGAATCGATCCGTGTGATGCGCAATACGGTGGATATGGGGCATGGGCCAGGGACACCATTTTGGGGGCTTAATTTGGACACGACGAGAGGAGGTCGCGTTTACGATGAAGCCGATTTCATCTTCGTAAACGGGGTTGGCTATTATGTGGGGTCGGCCAATGTGCAGGGGGCTGTCGTTCAGCTAGACAGGATTTAGCAATGACTAGGAGTGAGGTATTGAAAGCACAACAAAAGGCGTCAAGACAGCGCAAAGCTCTCCGGAACCGTCTGGGTGCTGCGGGTATGATTGGGGCGCTGGTGCTGTCGGTCGAGACCACGCAGGCGCAAGGCATCAACCCAGCGACATCGGTCGAGAAACAAAACGCCCAACGGCTACAAGATCTGGCCGCGACCCCAACGCAAACGGGTCCGTTTGTGATCAGTCCGGAGACGACGCTCGGTACAATCGTACCATCGGGTGGACCGACTGTGCGACTCGTCGGTGTCGAGTTCACAAAATCGGAATTTCTCACTCAAGCTGATCTGGATGAGATCCTAGCTAAATACCTCGGAAAACGGGTCGACTTTTCGCAGATCCAAACCCTCGTGCAGGACGTGAATGACCTCTACACTCATAAGGGCGTGATTACGGCCAGCGCAGTCTTGCCGCCGCAGACCCTTGATCGTGGTATTCTTAAGGTTCAGCTAGTCGAAGGAAAGCTGGCTTCAGTCGCAATGGGCGGTAACAAAAAAGTGCCCGACGCTTTTGTTTTTGACCGAGTTCGTTTGACCCGAGGCGATGGCACGGTTGACGTGCCCTCTGCTGCAGCTGATATCAACAACTTCAACAAGATTTATAATGCTCAGTTGCGCATGGCTCTGCAGCCTGGGGTGCGTTTTGGGACAACGGATTTAGCGTTTGAGATAACCGAACCAAAAACGAACCAGTTGTCAGTTTTTGTCGACAATCAGGGTGTTAAGTCGACAGGGCAAGATCAAACGGGCGCATTTTACCATCGTTACAGCCTTTTGAAGCCCGATGATAATCTTCTAGCATTTTGGACCGTGGCAAAGGGGAGCCTTTCGGGCACGCTGTCTTACGATTTGCCAATTTCGCGATTGGGCACACGGATGTCCATGACTTACAGCGGATCAAGTATCAATGTGACCGAGGGCCCGACAGAGCCACTCAACATCGAAGGCACGTCGAAATCATTCAGTGGAGCGCTGAACCATCCGATGTTTATTTCGCCTGAATGGGCTGTATTCGGTGTTGCGGGGGCATCCTATGGCATATCGGAATCAACGTCGAACAGGACACCATTGGTCGATTCTGCAACCACAAAGTATTCGCTGGGGATTGATATTTCCTATGCGGGCCCGACAATTTCAGCTTTGATCAGTCCGCAGTTAACCTTTGGGGCCTCCGACGACTTCCTTGCCCCCACGACGCGAAATGTTACGCTGTTGACTGGGTCATTCAATGGCACGTACCAGTTTGACAATAGCATCGCGCTGACAGCCAACGGCGCGTGGCAGCACACGAATACGCAGCTTCTGTCGGGAGATATGCTATTCCAGATTGGCGGCCCTTCGACAGTCCGTGGTTTTCCAAGCGCTGCCGCATCAGGTGATTCAGGGTATTTTGGACAATTCGAAGCGCACAAGTCCATCGGTATTGATGGCATGGGTAACGCGTTTGACCATTACGGGTTTGTTGACATTGGGGTGACATATTCGACATTCCCAGAAAAGGTTCTTTTGATGTCCGCTGGTGTTGGTGTGAAATATCCCTTGAATGAACAGCTTACGCTTGAGTTCGATGTTGGTGTCCCACTCGTCAACGCTGTGGCGAACCAAGATGCTGTGACAATTTATGCCCGTATGACGGCTGTTACGTTTTAAGGCACCCCGCATTTATCTCGGTACTCTCTCCTTTGAGTGCGGCATGGTTTCTCGCCGCTTTTCAATATTTGATCAGCTAACCTCATAAAAATATGGCCACAAAGTTCTGTCTTAAACAAAATCAAGGATTAAAATGACTAAGCAATTGATGATCTATGAAAGTGCGGTTCCAGTCTCTTCGGAGAGCCACCGTGATTGGTCCGTGAAAATGGGCGAAGACTACAAATTTTCCAGCAAGGTCAATTCTGTGCCACTTTTGGCTGCGGAGTTTCGTGCTGCCGCACAGGACTATGCTATCGTCTTTGCGGGCGATGGAAACGATGTTGTTCCCTCGGTAATCCTTGGGGTCAGAGATGGAGAAAACAGCAATGTCAGTGCTGATGGTAGTTGGACTGGTAGTTACGTCCCTGCCTTTTTACGCCGCTATCCTTTTGTGTTCTCACGCTCTGAAGATGAAAAGGATTTTGTCCTTTGCATTGATGAGCGCTTCGACGGCTTCAACACCGACGGCAAGGGAGAGCGGCTCTTTGATACCGATGGCGAGCAAACCACCTTTTTAAAGAGCAAATTGACATTTGTCAGCGAATACCAAGCGCTTTTTGAGCGGACGGCTGTGTATTGCAAATGGCTGCAAGAGAACGATTTGTTGGAAAAGGCGCAGGCGCAATTTAACCTTGCGGACGGGCAAACTGCATCGTTATCGGGGTTCTTCACAATCAACTTTGAAAAGCTCAAGGCGCTCTCCGCTGAGACGCTGGTGGAGATGGTGCGTTCTGACGAATTGGAGCTGTGTTATGCTCATTTGTTTTCGCTGGGTAATTTGACGCCGATGGCACAAAAAGCTGTTGTGTCAACTACGGAAAATGCAGCTGAAGCCACTGCATACGTCTAATGTAGAAGCCGTTATGGTGCTCCTGAACAGGCAAAGGTTTCGGCCTTTTCCAGACATGGTTTTTCGCGTCATAGCGTATATTTCAATAATTATGTTTGAGTTGCAGCAATCTTACTTAACATCCATCGGATCTCTTATTTTCATGGTTTATTTCTGGTTTTTGAGCACTGTTTCTTATGAAGAAAATATAGACTGACCAAAGGTTAGACCCAAAGGACTCCGCTTGAAGCTGGAGGAGACTTGGGGCTCAGGTCATAGTCTAAACTTTTCTGCTCTTTTCATTGAGAAACTATTTTGGAAGAGTATCAGGTAAATCTGTGCTCAAACTTTATCGCTGGCTGTGCAACCTGGAAGTCAGAAGTCCTTAGTTTTTGTCGAAGCTCAAAAGAACAACTCCAATTACAGTAAACATGACTGAGACCACCTTCATCACGTTTAAACGTTCCTTAAGGAATAGAACGCCAATCAATAGTGCGAATACGATGCTGAGTTCGCGGAGCGCTGTGACCAGGGCAATGGGTGCTTTGGTAAAGGCCCAGGTGACTAGCGCGTATGCAAGAAATTGGTTGCTATGTCCCGCAATTTTCTGGGGCCAGTTGTGTAAAGGTAGAGTGTCATGAGGCTGCAGTTTCCAATGGTCAGGTAGCTGTAATAGCTTAAAGCGCTTTCTGCTAGTCGCGCACCCACACCGTCTATAATGGAGTACGCTGCTATTAAGCAGCCAGTTATAAGCGCCAACATCGCCGCCCGGGAGTTATATATGCCATCGGCCCGGTGCACCAATCCAAGGCTGATAATGCCTAACCCGATGCACAGCACCGCTGCCAATTGGACCGACGTTAGTGCGACGCCCAGTACAAGGACCGAAAAACTAGAAACAAGCAAAGGAGCAGCGCCGCGCGCAATTGGGTATACTTGGGTTAGGTCCCCAATCTTGTACGACTGCAGCAGAAACAGCTGATATCCCATGTGTAGCACGATGCCTGCAATGATGTATGGCCAACTGTCTACTTTTGGAAGCGGAACGAAAGTCAATGCTATTAGCGCGATTGGCAGGTGTCCAAGCACCATCGCCCCCATACTTATCCGTTTGTCGATGCCGCTTTTGATCAATGCGTTCCATGAGGCGTGCAGCAGTGCGGCGCCGATTACGGTTAGGAAGACAAGGGTGCTCATTCATATCCTGACGGGTTGTCTGAGCTGAGCCTGCGGAACTGTTGCTCAAAGAAAAAGTTGTTATCTGAACTGTATCGGCAACATAAATCTTAAGAAGATGGATCCCGTGCCCTTGATTGCAGGCCATCAGGCCGCAGGGACGCCACATTTATTCACGCACTCATTTCAAGCAAAACCGTTTAGCTGCTCTCGCTGGGTGGCGCCAATTATGCTTGCAAGCATTAGTCTGACAACACGTTGCACCAACATGTGGGTTGGTAATGAGACTGACACGATCGAACTTGTGTTAACAGCGTTCGGTTGCGACCAAGCAGTTGTGCGCCACAAATCGCGTCTTTTTAGCGATAATGGGTCCTGCTACATCTCTGGTGATCTGGCTGAATGGTTGGAAAAGCAGGGTATGACGCATGTCCGTAAAGCGCTGTTCGATCCTCAAACGCAGGGCAACACCGAATGCTCGCACGAAATCATTAACAAGCGTGTTTTTTTGGAAAATTAAAACCTACCCAGTGATCTGGAACGCCATATAGGTGGCTTTATCGAATACTATAACAACCAAAGATTCCACGAGAGCCTGAACAATTGCATACCCGCCAACGTCTTTTTTGGCAGCGATAAAGCCATCCTCAAAGAAAGGAGAAAAATAAAGAAACAGTCGATCTGACAACGCGGCATGCACCATCAAAAACAATCAGCATAGTTGTTCATATAAACCAACCAGAGCCTCCAATATTCAAACCGCTTTTACGTCCAACTTAATTTGATTACGGACAATTGAGTTATAATGATCCTATTTTAGATCATTTAGACACTTATGGAGTAGATTGTGAATTTTTGTAAATGATGCGCTATTCTTGATCTTCTGAGGTTAGCCAATGAAGTATATAGATAACGGAAAATGATATAAAAATAAGTCTTATCGCATTTTGCAATAGCTCGCCCCATTTGATCTCTATTGTTCCAACTAAAAGTACATGATTTGCCCAATCATCTACTCCAATTGCGAGAGAAATTATTGGCATTGCTACGCCCGATACTAGTGTGGATATGAATTCGCTGGCTGTATGACCGAACGCCACACCTAGAGCAGCTGCAACCAGGCCAAATTTGTTTAAGTGTGTTCTTATTTTTTTCATATGCTCTCTGGCTCAACTTACGTCGTTCTGAGCAGCCCTATCTGACTGGTCCAAATTGATTGTTAGTGCATGGTTGTCCTCTGATCCAGCTTTATATTAGTTTCCGGAGCTGGTGGTCGATAGCCCAATGCACTGTGTGGTCTCTTTGTGTTGTAGTGTTTTCTCCATTCTTCGATGATGATTTGTGCTTCCCGTAGGCTGTAGAAGATCTCTCCGTTGAGCAGTTCATCTCTGAACCTGCCATTGAAGCTCTCGCAGTAACCGTTCTCCCAAGGACTTCCTGGTTCGATGTAGGCCGTCTTTGCTCCAACGGCAGCAATCCAGTCCCTTACGGCTTGAGCGATGAACTCAGGACCATTGTCTGATCGAATGAACGCGGGGGAGCCACGCAGGATAAACAGATCGGTTAAAGCATCGATCACGTTCGTAGAGTTCAGCTTCCGGTCGACCTTGATCGCCAGACATTCTCGACTGAACTCGTCGAGGATGTTCAACGTTCTAAAGACTTTCCCGTCATCGGTCCGGCAATGAACAAAGTCATAACTCCAGACATGGTTGCGGTACTCGGGACGCAACCGAACGCATGATCCGTCGTTTAGCCAGAGCCGTCCCTTCTTCGGTTGCTTTTGTGGAACCTTAAGCCCCTCTCGTCGCCACAGTCTTTCAATGCGGCCATCGCTGACGGACCAACCTGCTTCTCTAAGCAGTGCTGCAATCCTGCGGTAACCGTATCTACCAAACTGACGAGCCAACTCAATCATATCAGCAACAAGCCTGTCTTCATCAGCGTGCCCGTTGGGGACATGTCTCTGTGTAGAACGATGTTGCCCCAGTACTCGACACACTCGCCGTTCTGAAACTTTGAACTGGCTGCGCACATGATTAATGCAAGTACGACGACGAACGGGGCTTAGAAGTTTCCCCTTGCGGCTTCCTTCAAGATCAACTTGTCGAGCGTCAGATCAGACACAGCTCTTCTCAGCTGTTCATTCTCCTTCTGGAGCCGCTTCAGTTCCTTCAATTGATCTACGCCCATTCCACCATACTGCTTGCGCCAGCGGTAATAGGTTTGTTCAACAACTCCGATCTGTCTGATCGCATCCAGACGGGACATACCTTGTCCCATCAATACCTCAACTTGCCGTAACTTCGAGACAATCTCTTCCGGCTTCGGTCGCTTGTTCGCCATTCTCGGTCCTCCGTTTCCTAAACATAGCGGTGGACCAGTTCAGATGGGGAGGCTCAGGCGCCAATTATTGAGCGCATAGATTCAGGCTGCGCTAGCAATCTGATGCGAGTTCTCATTTGTCTGACAGCACCGATGCGAGTTCTCATTCGTCTGACAGCACCAGCTTCTGGTCTCTCATCGCATTTGTCTATTACGAATTGAGCAACTTGGTTGGTTTCCAACTTCCATTCATCTCTAGCCTGTTGTGACGAAGCTGGGATGGTGAACC
>Ga0209137_1000985_pt1 | contig 28183 bp, 37 predicted proteins | sample SaaInl5LU_22_DNA_FD_184642 | JGI IMG/M metagenome (GOLD analysis project Ga0209137, IMG submission 184642) | Marine microbial communities from expanding oxygen minimum zones in the Saanich Inlet - ESP_105LU_22_DNA (SPAdes) (version 2) | ecosystem: Environmental > Aquatic > Marine > Intertidal...
CTAAGTGCAATTTGGTCCGGTAGTTCAGTTTGGTTAGAATACATGCCTGTCACGCATGGGGTCGCGAGTTCGAGTCTCGTCCGGACCGCTTAAACAAAGTTAATAATATGGAATACGACAGTAGAACTTATGGGCAAAATCAAAAAAACACTAAGAGACAATCTAGCGTCGATGTTCCTGGTGACAGCGACCTTTCTGAACCCCCTAGGGTTCGATGTCGCATTCTACACCGTGATGCAGTGGACAGGGTCCTACTGGATTACAACCTTACTATTCTACCTTGGTTCAGCGCTATTCTTTGGATTATATTTCTGGTTGCGCAACAAGGATAAAAAAGCCAATATGTCAATAAAAAGTTGAAACTTTCAAAAGTTTCGATATATAATAAACGGTTCTTGAAACAGTAATACCCAAAAGCTGCGGATAGAATTTTTACCGAGGGTTTAGGAATGGCTCCAGAGCAGAGCGTCAGAATTGTCCCTAAAAACAAAAGACGTAGATGCTTGGTTATTAGGCAGAGTGAGCATTGACTGCCGATTTACCCGAGACAGTAATATCTGTCCGTGAAAAATGTTTCAACGAGAAACCGGTTCTCAGGGAAAACAAAACTAAATTCAGGGCCCCATGACGACGGGGCGACAAGGAGAGTTCGGTTCGGTAAACTGGCTCTCCTTTTTTTATGCTTTGTAAATAGCCCTCTTTTTCTTTTTAAACAAAATCTAGGATGTGAGTATAATAGCTAAATAATTCACACATGAAGGTATTAGCAAACGACGGTATACACAAGGTCGCTCAGGCCAAACTAGAAGAACTGGGACACGAAGTCTTTACAGAACATATTGCACAGAAAGATCTAGCAGTCTGGATCAACGAGAACAACATTGAAGCTCTTTTCGTACGCTCGGCAACTCAGGTTAGAGAGGATCTAATCAACAACTGCCCGAATCTAAAATGGATCGGTAGAGCCGGTGTTGGTCTAGACAACATTGACGTTGACTATGCTAAAGAACAAGGCCGACATGTCTTTAATACACCACGAGCAAGTTCAAGATCAGTTGCTGAACTGGTGATGACCTACATCTATGACTGGAGTCGTAGAGTTGGCCCGGCAAACTATCTGATGGGCAACGCTGGCTTTAAAGACGTTAAGAAAGGCATCTCAAGAATCTCATATGAAGTTCAAGGCAAGACTTTAGGCATCATCGGCTTTGGTAACATTGGTCAAACCGTGGCCATGTTAGCCGAAGCAAACGGTATGGACATTCTGGTCTATGATCCGAACCAGGACTGTAAATGGTCAACTTCAATGGAAACACTCTTAACAGAGTCTGACTTTGTAACTATTCATATCGGTGGTAAAGCACAAGTCTTAGGCAAAGAGGACTTTGAGATGATGAAGTCAAGTGCAGTTGTAATCAATACTTCACGCGGTGGCTGTGTTAATGAAGATGAACTACTTGAAGCCTTAAAAGAGCGCCAAGTTGCTGGAGCATGTTTAGATGTTTTTATGAATGAACCAGAACCAGACCGTAGACTCTTAAACAATTCAAGAGTGATTGCGACACCACATATCGGTGGTTCAACCAACGAAGCTCAAGTTAAAATTGGACTTGAGTTAGTAAGCCAACTAGAGGAATTAGCTTAAAACTAGCTTCAGCCTGGATATATAGTAGAAAGACCACACTGCTATATGAAAAACTTATTTTTTGGCTGGGAAAACATTAAATGGTTCATCCGTGAGATTAGAAATCTTTATAGCGGAGAGGCTTCTTTCTTCTCTAAGAAGAGGATTGAGTCTGGAATTGCATTTATTGTTGGTCAATGGGGTATGATCTACTTCTTAACTAATAACATTGAATCTTTAACAGCATCAGACATTGTGCTTTGGGCTGGCGTTGAGTTTGCGATTGCTGGTTACATGGTTAACGCAATTCAGAAAGAGAAGAAGGAGAATACTAAGACTCCAAAAGAGTTCTTAGACGAGAACAAAGACTGATATTGTTAATAACTTTTTGCAAAATAATTGGCCTGACATTTTTTTATGTCAGGCTTTTTTATTATATTAGTACTGTAATTAAAACTTAAAAAAACATGGCAATACCAAAAATCTACAAACACGGAATCGAAATTACCAAACCTTGGTCAAAAGAAATGTATGAATACAATGATAGTGTTCGTGCACATATGATTAAAGATGTTAAATCTGTAATCAACCATATTCAAGATGAGGCCACTGCTAACAAACTAGCAAAGATTATTAATCCTTATGGATATGGCGATGGTTATGACTTAGCTGATATGAAAGCTGATATGTTAAAGAACGCTGATAACTTTGAAAACTACTGGTTAGCAGAAATCTGGGACGAACTAATCGACGCTGAGTTTGTAATGCCAAACTTTGGTGAAGGCAATGAAACCTTTCACATCATTGGCTTTGAATCTCGTGAAGAAATTTTAGAACTACGTAAAAAATTCGCATAATGATAAGATCAAAACAAGAAAGACAAGGCCCAATCATTATTGACCTTACAGGTCCTGACGGCAATGCATTTGCTTTAATGGGCATGGCACAGAACTTTGGCCGCCAACTCGGCTGGGACAAAGCCAAGACTCAAGACTTAATCAACGAGATGATGGACGGTGACTACGAACACCTTTTGGAGGTCTTCGATCGTGAATTCGGTAACTTTGTAATTTTAGAACGATGATAATCTACATGGAACAGACTTTGGCCTTAATAGCTGCGCAAAGCGCAGAGGCCTTCAAGAATTTAGTACAACAAGGTGAAGTTGCAGAGACCGAAGCCGGCCAAAAATATTTAGTGATTAAAGACAAATAAAATGATAGTATTGGACAAGGTACAAGAGTTCGTAGATGCTTCTAATCTAACTAACTCAAACTCAGACAAGCTTAACGTAATCAAGCACTTTAGCACCGATGTAGATGTGATGAAGATGTTACGTTATGTTTATCATCCAACCAAGCAGTTCTATGTAACCTCAGACAACTGTAAGAAGCGTTCTGAACTGATTAGTCGTGGCTACAAAGATATATTTACACTCTTAGATGACCTTGCAACCAGGACAATTACAGGTCATACTGCGATTGAAGCCGTGAATGGCTTTGTAAGTGCTAATCAGCGGCATGCCGATCTAATCTGGAACATTCTGGACCGTAATCTAAAGACACGTTCAACTACTGCGATGATTAACAAGATTGTACCAGGCTTAATCCCGACGTTCGACGTGGCATTAGCCAAGGCTTACGACGAGAAGACACAAAAGAAAGTAGACTGGAACGACGGCTGGTACATGAGCCGCAAGCTCGACGGTGTGCGTTGCCTCTGTGTGATCGACGAGACGGGTGCCATCAACTTCTACAGCCGACAAGGTAAAGAGTTTGAAACGTTGGACAACGTGCGTAAAGCTCTCGAGCCCTACAATCTTCGCAAGATCATACTGGATGGTGAAATCTGTATGGTAGATGCAGAGGGCAACGAGAACTTTCAGGGCATCATGCAGGAGATCAAGCGCAAGGACCACACGATCGATAAGCCTAAGTTCTTGGTCTTCGACATTCTACACCAAGACGAGTTCGAGAGCGGCACTTCAGAGCGCACGTTCTCAGAACGCCAAGAGGAGCTTGAGCTCTTCATGGACACATATGACACTAGAGGCGTTATCGACCAGGTAGCTCAGATTCGAGTTGAAAGTGATGAAGACCTACAGGACTACGTTGACATAGCTAATCAATCTGGCTGGGAAGGCCTGATGCTACGTAAAGACGTGGGCTACCAAGGTAAACGCAGCACCGATGTCTTGAAAGTTAAGAAATTCCATGATGCTGAGTATACTGTAGTTGCAGTCGAGAGCGATCTACACCGAGTTGTAGTAGACGGCCAAGAGGTAGAAGAAGAGATGCTCAGCCACGTTATTGTGGAACACCGTGGCAATCAAGTTCGCGTAGGCAGTGGTTTCAACCACGAACAGCGTAGAATGTACCACAGCAGCCCAGAACGCATTCTGGGCAAGACAATCACAGTACAATACTTTGAAGAAAGTCAGAACAAGAACGGCGAATACTCGTTAAGGTTTCCGGTAGTTAAGGCAATCTACGAGAACGGCCGAGATTTTTAACAAAATAATTGCAAATAAATTTTTTTATGTCAATCTTTTTGTTTATATTTACACTGTAATTAAAACTTAAACACATTATATTATGGCAACACGTAGCAGAATTGGAATCGTAAAAGAAAATGGCACAGTAGAATCAATCTATTGTCACTGGGATGGCTATCCAGAAAACAACGGCCAGATCCTATTAGACAACTATGACTATGAGATGACACAAGAGCTAATTGAACTTGGTGACATTTCAAGCCTGAGTAAAACACCAGATCACACGGAGGCTTACTGCCGAGATCGTGGTGAAGAGTTAAACGAGGCTCGAGTTGACGAGTCAATGGATGCTTTCTTCGAGAGCGACATTGAAGAGTATGGCTACTTAATCACTCCAGATGGTGAGTGGTACATGAAGTCAGCATACGGTATTCATGACTATATGCCGTTGGGTTACTATTTTGCAGAACAAGATTAATCATTAAATTTAAAAGAAATGCAAAAGACAGTTATCGGACTAGCAGTCGTAGTAATCATCGCAGCAATCGGCATTAACTTTGCCCGCTTTGCCCATAAGGAAACAGTTAAGACCATAGTAACCGACAAGGAACGCATTGTCAAGAAGAGTGGAGACAACTTAGAGTCCTACTACCTTATCTACACTGAGGACGGAACCTTAAAGTTAGAAGACGAACTCTTGTACGGTAATTTTAACTCAAGCGATTGGTATGGTAAAATCAAAGTTGATAGTACCTATGAGTTTACCACAATTGGATGGAGAATTGGTTTCTTGAGTGAGTACCCTAACATTGTAGAATATAAGTAAGATGAGCAAAAAGAAACAACACGATCCAGTTGAGGCACTAAAGAAAGCCTTTGAGGAAGCGGTCAATGACCCGGAGTTGCAAGGAAACTACGATGGTTTCAAGAGAAAACTGGAGCAGGCCAAGAACGAACACAACGAACTTGTACCAGCGGTCAATACAAACCTGGAAGAGATACGTACTCTAAAAGAATCAATCTTGAACCTAGCGATGTTGGGCATTATCTCAACCGAGGCCCGAGACAGGGTTCTTAAGTTGGAAGCCGACAATGAGGACATGATTCACATGATAGATCGTTATAAATCTGAGATTGATGAGAATCAAAGATTGATCGACAAGTATGATTACTTAAATTACCATAAATTGTTTGTCTGGTGGAAAGCTCTAGTTGCTGTAGACCCCGAAACAAAACCTTGGTTAGAGTGGAAAGAAACTTATAAAGACAAAAACATATAAAAGATATGGGAGCAGATATACACATGTTCGTAGAGTACCGTAACAAGAAACGGGCTCAAGAAGAAAAAGCAGAGGATCGTACATCCTATTGGTATGGCTATGGTGGCCGCATCAATCCTGGCAGAAACTACACTCTATTTGGTGTACTGGCAGGCGTTAGAGGTCAATATAGAGACTCATTTATGCCTAAAGGTAAATTGGATCGCGAAGAGATGGGCTGGTCTAGCAGAGACGCTAACTGGCTCTACATCGCTGAGAATGAAAAGGAAACTGATTGGGAGAACGGTGTTACCACTCTCGAGACAGCAAGGAAGTGGGAAGGCTATGGCAGCAAGATTGAGAATGATCAGAATGACAGACCATCATGGGTTGAACATCCAGACTGGCACTCACACTCTTGGATGCGCATTGAAGAACTCGAAGAGGCATTCAATCGCTACAGAGTACATGCAACTTCAGAATGGGGTGAAGAGGTCACCGATGTTCCAGTAGAGTATCGAGCACTCTTAGCCTCGATGAAGGCTCTAGAGGACGGAGGAGAGAATGACGTTAGAGTAGTCTTTTGGTTTGATAACTAAAAAGTTGCAAAAAAGTTGCAAAAAAGTTGGCCTGACATTTTTTTATGTCAGGCTTTTTTATTATATTTACACTGTAAATCAATAATAAGAACAATGAACTTAGACAGACTTAAACAAATGACAGTGCAGTTGATGGCTAATCATCCAGAGCACAAAGAAGAGCTGATGGAACTCTATCAACTTGCAGTTGACGAGATCGAAGAAGGTGGTAGTGAAACTCACGAATGTGAGCTTGCCATCTCAGACATGGAGTACCTGGTCGAGAACGGAGAGCTATGAGTAGGATAGTTCTACCGGCACATCCAGGTTATCGGGATGTCTTTGCGATTGTAAAGACAATTAGTGGTACTTATGTGTGTCCAGGGTGGCACCCAGTGCCACCAGGTACAACCAGAGATCAGATCGAATTTGATATGAGTGTTATATCATCCAAGCCTGAAGTTGTCACAGAAGTTGCCAAAACAAGCGATATTGAAGTTGAGGTTAAGTCCTCAAAGGGCAACAAGACTTATGTTGTGAGCTTCAAGGCAGGCCGTTGGGACTGTACTTGCCCGGCAAAGAGCTTTAGACACGGTGACTGTAAGCACATTAAAGAGCAAAAAACTTTGCAAAAAGTTTTTTAGTGTCACTCTTTTTTATTATATTTACACTGTAATCAAACAAGAAGAACATTATGAGTAAGAAATTAACAACACTAGGACTAATCGAAGTAACAAGCCAGCGCCAAGCAGACAATGGAACTATATGTTTCCATGACCCAAAAACTGGATGTAACTACATGAGCTACGAAAGTGGTTATGTGCGTCGTAGTTATAAGACTAAGGCATGGCGCTCTAGTAAAGAAATCACCAGCATTTATCAACTGAATCCACAGCGTCAAGTTGATGGGAGATGGGGTAAAATGACAAAAAGAATACTAATCGATAATCACGACAGCAGAATTGACTTAATCGCACGTGCAACAATTAACTTTAGAAAAAAATGATAGACAAGAACAATTTTACCGAATTTGAAAAGACTCTGTTAGAAGATATGAATCGCAGAGCAATGCTAATCTTAAAGGCAGAACAGTTTTTACAGGAACAAAAGATCTCATTTAACAAAGAGATACTCTACAGTCTACCGGATGATACTTTAAAAGACTTATGTGAGAACTGGAATCCAGAGAATCAAAAAAATCGCAGAAATAATGTGATGTCTGAAACACTCAGGCCAAGTAACCATACAATTAACGGCAGTAAGGAGAAAGATAAGGTTAGTCAGCTGACCTTTAAGGATCAAAGCGATATAATGCGCCGAATTATAAGCGATGTAGCTGCCGATTATCAGTTCGATAAAAACAGCCCAGACTATTTAGGCTTCTTAAACTGCTCACCGATCGATGATGGATGGCCCGAGATTGAGCGCTACGTGATGGCAGTCTTCTTGACTAGAGAACGTAGCATATTAGACTCAATGCTTAAAGAAAGAGGTCTAGACATTGAAGCCGGAGCTGACCTTGACGAGATCGTTTTTATTGAGCGTAAGTAATGCAGATTAGAGTTCCACAACATATTGACGATGTGCCCGAGAACAAGATCTTAGTCTTGGGCATCTCACCGGGCTTTGCTGGTTCTCGAGCTGACTCAAAGTCAGTGCAGAGAGTAAACCGATGGCTAGCTGAATGCGGAGTTACTGAGACTGAATATGACTGGCAAAACTGCTCAGATCAGCCTGGTACTCGACCTAAACAGAGTGAGATCCTAAAGAAGCGATATGAAGTAGCACTCTACGACAAAGTAATCTGTCTGGGCAATATTCCAGCACGCTGGTGTAAGAGCCTATACATACCACACATTAAAGCGCCGCACCCAAGCGGTGTTAACCGCAAGTGGAATGACCCTGCAGCAGAGCCGGCAACTGTAGAACAAATTAGAAACTATTTAAACAATTAACATAAAACACATATGGGAACTAATTACTATAGAATTCCGAAAGCATCCGAACTGGAGGAGAAGAAAGAGCGTCTTAAGGCACGAATTGAAGCTATGCCTACAACGTCAGGTGATGTCGAGAGAGCCTTCAGGTACATTGACAACCCAGAAGATGGGTGGAGCCCATTTAATCCATGGGATGAATTCATCGAAGGTACTTCAATTCATCTTGGAAAGCGTAGTATGGGCTGGAAGTTCTGCTGGAACTTTCATAACAACAAGTACTACTCTAACAAGGAAGAACTGATTGACTTTATTAATAGCGGTCGAGTTGTAGATGAGTACGGAGAAGAAGTTCAACCGGCAGCCTTCATGGAAATGGCATTTAGTTGGGGAGAACCTGATGGCCTAGTCGCAGACAAAACATATTTTGATACAACTAATCATCACCACTGGATGAGTAACCCAGAAGACTATTATGACCATGAGGTTGATGGTCTTAGAGTAAGTAGTTCAACCGAATTTAGTTAATACAGAAAGAAATAATAAATGAAAAAGATATTAGTAATAGCGGCAATGTTTGTTGGAGTAACAGCATCCGCACAAGAAGTTTACATTCCAAATGCATTTACCCCTAATGGTGATGGAAGGAATGATGTATGGAAGCCTGTGTTTGATGATACATTAAGTATTTCAGATTACCTATTAGAGGTCTATGCTAGAAATGGACAATTGATTTTTGAAACCAGAGATTCAAATCAATATTGGGATGGTACACATTGGGGTTCTAATGTTAGTGAATCAACATTTGTGTATAGATTAGTTATGCGCGTTGCTACTAATAATATAAAAGAAGAAGGTTTTATTGAAGTAATGCGCTAATATAAAAGTTATGATGAAATGGTATGTATAAACGGAAAATCAAAATGGTAAAGAATTACTACATGACAGACGAGGACTTCACCAGCTTCTTAGAGGATGTTGGTGGTCTTGAGAATGGCTACTTCACAGATCGGCCTAGAATTAAAGAGGCTGGCTTCTTTGCTATTGGCCCAGGCTGGTATGGTCTAGTCAAAGAGCTAATTGAAGGGGCAATTGCTGCCGGTTGGGACCGTCAGATCTGTCAAGTTAAAGAGAAGTTCGGCGGTCTACGATTCTATATCAACAGCGCACCAGACGAAGTTCGGGCTCTAATTAGAGAGGCTGAAAATAAGAGCTATGAGATCTGTGAAGTGTGTGGTGAACCTGGTGAGCTTAGAAATACTGGTTGGTACAGTACACTTTGTGATAAACATAATGCAGAAAGAAATAATAAATGAAAATAGCACTAATAGCACACGACGGCAAGAAGGCGGACATGGTTGCCTTTGTGATGAAGCGGCTCGACTTTTTCAATTCGGCAACGGTAGAGATCGTAGCCACAGGAACAACAGGCTCAGCAATCCAACACGCCGGAGTAGACAAAGTAGAACGCGTCAACTCGGGGCCCTTAGGCGGCGATGCCGAAATCGGTTCCATGGTTGCAAGGGGTGAGATGGATGCAGTGGTCTTCTTTAGAGACCCGCTGGACAAACACCCACATGATGTTGACATCTCAATGCTGATGCGACTGTGTGACGTACATAATGTGCCACTGGCTACTAACTACAAAGCCGCGCACATGATTATAGAATACTTAAAAGAGAAGAAATGAAAGTTATATTTTTAGACAACGATGGTGTAATCTGCCTCGAAAATAATTGGGGTGGTAGATTTAAAAAGAGAAAGAAGCATACCGAAGAGTTTGGGCCTTTACCTGACAAGGATATGCCGGTTGAATACCGTTTTGATAACTTCGACGAGAAGGCGATCAAGGTACTTAACGAGATCCTAGAGCAGACTGGTGCTGAGATTGTTGTCAGTTCAGACTGGAGACTATATGCAACACTAGAAGAACTTGGCGATTACTACGAATCTAAGGGTATCATTAAAAGACCAATTGGATTTACGGAAGTATTTCACTATACTAATTGGCTAGAAGAGGGATTTGTTAAGGATCAAGATGAGTTTCCATGGGTTCGATCTGAAAGACGTGAACAAGAGAGACACTTTGAGATTAAACGATGGCTAAGAGACCACCCAGAAGTTACACACTGGGCTGCTATTGATGACCTGCATATGGGCATTCACGTTGAAAACAGTTGGCGAGGAGCTTACGACCGCGAGGATTGGGGTCTTGAAAACTTTGTCTGGACTCCACATGATAATGAAGGTATTAAACAATCCGGCGTAAAGGATAAAGTACTTAAATTTCTAAACGATTAATGATATGCAGTTTAAAATAAATGGTAAAAAGAGAGTTTATGGTTTCTGGAACTGGGTTCTGACTACAGCTCAAAAGAAGATCAAGAAGACCGAAGACAAGACGATCAACGTGATCTCAGTTACGTTTCCAAGCGCATTCTGTCTTCTCATAAGATATGAGGTTATCAACGACGGTAAGAAGTACGAGATTGTACTACAGGGTGATTATCAAGATGCTTATAAGCAGTGGAAGGACTCAGAAGAGACTGAGATTCCGGAACCTGTAAAGGTAGAATGGATTATCACCGCTAACCATCAGACTGCTAAGCAGGTTAGTGCTAAAAAGATGACCTGATGGAAGGACCTGGTACAGAGATGGTCTTCTGGGACGATCAGTGGAACGTAGATCAGGAAGATCAATAATTTAACAAAAAAGTTGGCCTGAGATTTTTTAGTCTCAGGCTTTTTTATTATATTTACACTGTAAAAACAAAGAAAGATGATCGACAACTTAGAACATATTAAACCACTACTTAACTTCGAGAATGAAGGTGACTTCTATATGTTGTATGTCCTAAAGCGTAAGAAGGATCAGACGACTGATAAGAGTAACCATCAATCAGTAAGGACTATTAAATCTTACTGTATTGATTCAATCGAATACCTAGAGAAGCGCTATGATGAAATCAAGCAACTCTGTGAAATGTTTAAGGCTCGTGCATATATTCATATTCAAAAACAGAATCATGCAGACGTGGCACTCGAAATGATTCCAGCGATTGTTAAACGTATTCAATCAGGTCAAATTAACCAGAAGCACGTCTTTGATTCAGTTGTAGGTCAATTGAAAACTTACGAGAAGCGTTGGATCGTCGATATTGACACTAAGGATATTATAGAGATTGGTAAAATTGGATATGTAATTGACCGTTTATGTAGACCTTTAGGTAGTAAAATTATCACAACCATTCCAACTAAAAGCGGAGTACATTTAATTACTGAAAGATTTGATGTGATGGAGTTTAAGAAACACTATCCAGAGATCGATATTCAGAAGAAGAATCCAACGTTGTTGTATTTACCAGAGAGTTTAACATAAACAAAAAGTCAAATAAGCATAAAAATAGTAAGATGAGAATAACATTTATCAGCGATACGCACACTACACATCGGCAACTAGATCTTCCAGGTGGAGATCTTCTAATCCATGCTGGCGACATTATGAACAGCGGTTATAGTGCCTATGAGATTCAAGACTTCTGTAAGTGGTTTGAAGCTCAAAACTATGATGTCTGCACTTTCATTGCAGGCAACCACGATCGCCTGTTTGAAGATGAGCCTGAAAGGGTAGCAGAGATCGTCAATTCATATGGTGTTGACTATATGCAGGACAGTGGCTTTGAGTACGGTGATTTTCCAGATGAAATGGTTAAGATCTATGGTAGCCCTTGGCAGCCTGAGTTTTACCATTGGGCATTTAATCTACCTAGATGTGGTGAAGAATTGGCTAAGGTTTGGGATGATATTCCAGAAGATGTTGAGATCTTGGTTACTCACGGACCACCGCAGGGACATTTAGATGTAAGTGGACCGCCGTATAACGAAGGTGATCTAGGCTGTGAGATCTTAAGAGTCAGAGTGGATAAGATTAAGCCTAAGATTCACGTCTTTGGCCACATTCACGGTAGCTATGGCTATAAGTTCCATAATGGCACACATTTTATCAACGCAGCAGTGCTTGGTGAAAACTATAAAATGAGAGAGAATGCAGCGATCACAATTGATTGGGATCCTAAAACTAATGAAATAGAATTTATATGAAGTACATAAGCATAGACATAGAGACAACTGGATTAGACCCAGAGAACTGTCAAGTCCTAAGTATTGGTGCCGTTATTGAAGATACCAACGATATTAAACCACTTGCAGACTTGCCAACATTTCACGGTGTAGTCCTGTCCAATAGAATTGAAGGCGATCCTTATGCTATTAACCTGAACAGAGATCTGCTTCAGACGATCGTACAGTATCAAACTGCTAAACCATCTGAAAAGGATTTAATTGAGACTACAACATGTATGAAGTTCTATAAGAAAGAAGAGATCGTTGAAGCCTTTTATTACTGGCTAGCTGATAACGGGTTTGTAGAGTTTAACGATATAAATTCTGGTGGTTATGCTAAGATGGAGAACGGTAGGATGTTTCTCATGATTACTAATAAGACCAAGCCAATCCACATTACAGCTGCTGGTAAAAACTTTGCCACGTTTGATCTTAAGTTCTTAGAGAAGATGCCTCGTTGGAAACAGCTAATTAAGGTGCGCCAGAGAATCTTAGACCCAAGCATTCTCTATACTGAATGGAAAGAGGACGAGAGCTTACCAGGATTAGGACTCTGTAAGAAGAGAGCTGGTTTACCAGAAGAAGTTGCACACGACGCTGTGAAAGACGCGCAAGACGTAATTTTACTCTTAAGAAAAGAATATAACACAGGATATTAAAAGATACGGACATGAAAAAAAGTAAGAACCTTTCTATTTCATTCGAGCTAAGTGATAAACAACAGGCTCAATTTGATGAGTGGAAAGGGGCAATCAAGAAGATCTACGGAGAGTATGGTCATTTCAAATGGACTATTTCACCAACTGGAGTCGGCAATGGTCTTGAGGTCTGGAGCAGTCTAGCCAAGACTACATTAGATCTAACCGACATGGACGACTGGTAAAGATGGCAAACGAGGAGATTAAAGATAAGTTGGATCAGTTTCACTACCATGAGGCTCTTGACAGGCTACATGTTGTAATGTCAATGTGTGATGAACACTTAATGCAGCATCCAGTGATTAAAATAGAGTCCAGCGTGAAACAAAACGTAAATGAGGCTATAAAACTTTTGTGGCAAGCCTATCAAGAAGTAGGACACATATCAGATAAAAGATTTAACAATGAATAAGTTACTAAGAAAATTAGAATGGAAATTACGTAGAGTAAACCTTAAGTTTAACCTACTAGATATTTTCTTACATGATGGAGACGCATGTATTGGCTTTACATTCTTCGAGTTTACTAAAGAATTTAGGCCATATGCGCTCCTCGCATTTGAGTTTAGACTACCTAACGGTGCAGAACGCAAAATACTATCAGTTACTAACTGGGACTTCTTGTTCTTGAGTACGCCAATTTGGAAATGGATTTCAGATACTGATGAGAGAAAGATGTGGACCGGTATTAACAAATGGGACGCATTCTGGTTAAAGACCTTAAGTAAGTTGTATAGATAAAATAAGACGTGATTAACTTAACTTTAAGGAGGTCTAGCGACCTCCTTTTTTATTTTTAGAAGCATGAAGTTTAAAAAATTAACTAGCAGTACAAATTTTGATCTAGCAGAATACACTAGAGAATACCTTGAAAACAACAAGGAACATAAAGTAAAAATGTACTTAGGATGTGACAGCCAAACAAAGGGCGTTACAACTACATATGCTACAACTTTAGTTTTTCATGTTGCTAACACAGGATGTCACGTGATTTACAAGAAAGAAGTGGTGCCGGTGATTAGAGATATGTGGAACAGACTGTGGAAAGAAACTGAACTTTCAGTTGCTGCAGCTCTCTATCTGCGCAACGCAGGAATTGAAATACATACAATAGACTTAGACTACAATATTAACCCAGTCCATAACTCAAATAAACTGGTAAAAGCTGCGGTTGGATATGTAGAGTCACTTGGCTTTGAAGCGAGAGTTAAACCAGATCTTCTACCGGCTGTTTATGCCGCTGACGATATTGTAAACTAATTCTCTTTAGAGCATATAAACAACAGAAAACAATTAATTTACTATATGTCATTAGCAGACGGTTACGAAAGTGAAAAAGGTAGAAAGGGGTCTAAGAAGAAAGCGACTCCTTTTCTAGACGAATTCGGTGAAGATCTAACACAGCTCGCAGCAGAAGACAAACTAGATCCAATTATAGGTAGAGACAAAGAGATCTACCGTATTTGCCAGATCTTATCTAGAAGAAAAAAGAACAATCCAATTATCCTTGGAGACCCTGGTGTGGGTAAGACTGCAATCGTAGAAGCGATTGCGCAACGTATTGTTGAGAAGAAGGTTGCTCGAGTGCTCTTAAACAAGAGAGTTATCTCGATCAATATGACTACGATTGTTGCAGGTACTAAATACCGCGGTGAGTTTGAAGAGCGCATGAAGAACATTGTTGACGAGCTAAAGATGGCCGACAACGTAATCGTCTTCATTGATGAGATTCATACCATAGTTGGTGCTGGTGGTGTCAGTGGAGCGCTTGATGCTTCAAATATCTTGAAGCCAGCTCTGGCTAGAGGTCAAGTACAATGTATCGGTGCAACCACACTTGATGAATACCGTGAGAATATTGAGGACGATGGCGCGTTAACTCGTAGATTCCAAGAGGTTTTTATCGATCCACCTTCAATTGAAGAGACTGTTGAGATCTTACATAGAATCAAACCTAAATATGAAGAGTATCATTCGGTTGAATATGATGATGCTTCAATCGAAGCATGTGTTCGTATGAGTGAACGTTATATTAAACAACGTGAGTTGCCAGATAAAGCAATCGATTTACTTGACGAAGCTGGCGCTAGAACTCACTTAATGGAAGTTAAAGTACCGGCTAATATCAAGAAGCTTGAGAACAAATGCGAAAGTATTAAGCTTGACAAGAAACTTGCAGTTGAAAAACAAGACTATGAACTTGCAGCTCAGTTTAGAGATGCACAGATGGAATGTGAATCTGAAATATTAGAAGAAACTGAAAGATGGGAAGCAAGCCTAAAGACCACAAAACGTAAAGTTACAATCGACGATATTACAGAGACGATTGCAATCCAAACAGGTATTCCAGTAAACAAGTTAGGCTCTGACGACATGAAGATGATTAAGAACATGTCTAGCAAGCTTAAAGAACATATCATTGGTCAAGATAAAGCAGTTGAAGCACTTGCACAGGTTATTAAAAGATCACGTACAGGTGTGGCAAGCCATAAGAAGCCTGTTGGTTCATTTATGTTCTTAGGTCCAACTGGTGTTGGTAAGACTGAGACTGTAAAAGCACTTGCAGAATACTTGTTCGGCGATACTGATGCAATGATTCGTATCGACATGTCAGAATATCAAGAGAAGTTTAACGTATCAAGACTGATTGGTGCGCCTCCAGGCTATATTGGCCATGAAGATGGTGGACAGCTAACAGAAGCAGTGCGTCGCAAGCCTTACTCAGTGGTTCTCTTTGATGAGATTGAGAAGGCACATCCAGATACATTTAATACACTGCTTCAGGTTCTTGACGAAGGCCGCCTAACGGACTCTCTAGGCCGCGAGATTGACTTTACTAATACTATCATTGTCATGACTTCAAATGTCGGAGCGCGTAAGCTAGCGGACTTTGGGACTGGTGTTGGTTTTCAAAGTGCCTCTACGATCGCAACTGAGAATGCAAAGATGGATGCTATTATCAAGAAAGAGTTAAAGAACAAGTTTAGTCCAGAATTCTTAAACAGATTAGATGATATTATTCTATTTGACCAACTTTCAAGCGATGACATCATTAAGATCGTTGACATTGAACTTGAACTATTCAACGAGCGTATGTCAGAATTAGACTACGAGTTTAAGTTTACTAAGGCTGCAAAGGAGTTTTTAGCAGTTGAAGGTTATGATCCAGCATATGGCGCAAGACCTCTTAAGAGAGCTATCCAGAAATACGTAGAAGATTTGATCGCAGATGCAATAGTTGATGGTAATCTTAAACCAGGTAAGATATACACTGTTAATAAGATTAAGACGGACGAGAAACTAAAGATCAAATAATCATATAACTACAAAGATTTAAAATAAAAACAAATGAGTTTTTCAAATACATTTAAACAGATACTTTCACACGTCAAAGAGCAAGGCACTGAGTCTCAACCCAGAGATATGAAAGTCAAAGAAGTCTTACTAGCAGATTTTGACATCGACCCAGCTAAGCCAATTGCTAACTTTGAAAGCAGACCTTTTAATTGGAAATATCTAGCCGGCGAACTTGCATGGTATCTACACAGAGACCGAGATATTGACTACATTAGTAACTTCTCATCCTTTTGGAAAGGCATTACTAATCCTAACTCAAACGAGATTAATTCTAACTACGGCAGCCTTGTCATTAACAATGAGCAGATGTCATGGGTGGTTGAGTCTCTCAAGAAAGATATTAATAGTCGCCAAGCTATTATGTTCTTTAATCGACCAGACTTTCAGTTTGAAGGCAACAAAGATTTTGTATGTACGATGTACGCTAACTTCTTTGTCAGAGACAACAAACTCATGATGAAAGTGCAAATGAGATCTAATGATATATTCTATGGTCTTACGTTTGATGCGCCGTTCTTCTCCTTCTTACAGCAGTCAGTTTGGCATATCTTAAAAGAGACTTATCCAGATCTAAAACTTGGCTACTATTTTCACTTTGCAGATAATCTACACTTCTATGAAAGACACTTTGAGCTTGCAGACAACATCTTAGCCGAAGAAGAAAGCATTACCGATACATTTATACTTAAAAAGCCTTTTATTGATTATAAAAATGGCCAAGTAAGCCTAAGCGACAGCGGGCGTGAATTCTGTCAACATATTGATGCTTCAATTAGCAAAGAAGGTGTTAATTATAAAAATATTCTTGCTGATTATTTTGAACTATAAGAGATGTCAGGACCTATTAAAATACACATCGACCCTAGAGCACTAACAGTAGATGACTTTGATCGATTATTGATGAGCAAGTATGATATGTTTTACAGAAGAATTGTAGAATATGTGCTTAAAGATATTGAAGAGGGTGTACAAGAAGACATAATGGCTATCTTAGTAGACGATGAAGGCATAGAATACGATATGACTCTACCGAGAGATGGTTATACAAAATCACTAGGCAAGGCAGTAGAATACTTTAGAATGATCGAAGAGTATGAAACATGTGGCTTAATTAAAGATATGATAAAACAAATCAAGAAATGAATTATTACAGTAAAGATAAAGAGTTTGAAAGATTCGCAAAGAGCGAATTTAACGTTGGATCCTCAACGTTAAATGCATATGGTAAACATATACAAGGGTCAATGACTCCTTATATTTTAGAAGAACGTGAGTTAAGAGCAACTCAAATGGACATCTTCTCAAGATTAATGATGGACCGATTGCTTTGGGTAGCAGGTCCGGTAAATGACCAAATGAGTACTGTTGTTCAGGCCCAGTTAATGTTTTTAGATACTACATCTTCTGAAGATATTACAATGCATATTGACAGTCCAGGTGGAAGTGTGAAATCAGGACTATCAATGGTAGACGTGATGGAATACATTAAAGCTGACATTCGTACAATTAATACCGGAATGGCAGCTTCAATGGGGTCAGTACTCCTTGGTGCTGGAACAAAAGGAAAAAGAATGAGTCTTCGCCACTCAACAACAATGTTACATCAATCATCAGGCGGATTCAGTGGAAATATACAAGATGCTGAAATTGATTGGCAAGAATGGCAAAAAGTCAATCACGAACTTTTTGTACTGCTAGGTTCTTACTGTGGTAAAAGTGCAGATCAAGTTAAAGAAGATGCAACTAGAGACTTTTGGCTTAACGCTGAAGAGGCTCTTAAATACGGTATTATAGACGAAGTAATTAAGCCTAATAAATAAAACAAGATGGACAAGCGAGAAAAACAAAGAGAAGTCTTTATCGAACTAGTCAACAAACAACTAGAGCCTTTTAACGTTACTTACAAAGAAGTAAGTGCAGACCCAGACTGGTATATGCGATACCGTGTTACACAAGAACAAGAAAAGTTATTTATCAAATGGGGCGTTGAACTGATCAGAAAGAAGCTTAGAATGACCAAGAAAATGGCCGAGCAAGAAATGAGCTGGTTTATTCTACAATGGGGTCTAACTACAAATCAAATTGATCGTGTTGAGCAAATAAGCTCAAAGGAGGCTCTTAAGGTTGATTTAAAAAAGACAAAAGATAATTTGTAGCCATTTCAGACTGGTAACGGGCTTTTCCATGATAAATATGTCATGAAGAAGACTTACATACCAGAATGGGCTACTAAAGGCCCTGTAGACTTTGAATATAGACACTATAAACTTCTAGCTGAAGTTAAGAGTCTTAAAAAAGATCTAAATAATGGTCTATTCTCTGAAACCTTAAAAAGAGTAGACGACACCCTCGACTACCTTTATCGATATGATGCTGAAAAGATTATCTCATCCGAGGATCTTTCTAACTTTGAACTTACCGGCATCAACTTTTTTAACTTCGATCTAGAGTACACTCAAAAAGAGTTAGACCAAGATGAAGTAATGGATAGCCTTTGTGATGAGGCGATAGATATTTTTGAAGAATTACATTCAAAAATCAGGGACATTTGGCGTGAGATTGAATTAGGACTTAAAGTGTCCTATGTACCATCTAAAAGATACTTATTAGATGATGGTTTTGTCTTTATCATTACAGCAAACAACGAATTACACTCTTATTATTTTAACAAACCTTCTGGCTATATTAGTGATTGGCGCTCTTTTAAACTTGAGTTCTTAAATCAGACTAATTATACAAAAGAGACTTATATGTCACAGCTAGAAGATCTGAATGCTACAGAAACTAAAAAAATTATCTTTAAAGTAGAGTGCAACAGTACTACAATTATCGAAGGTTTTGCAATTGAGGTTATAAAAAGTACTATTTATCATATGCTACACAAAGACTATTCATTTTAAGCAGGATAAATAAATAGATAAAAATATAACAATTTCAAATGCCAACAGTAAAAAAAGATAATCTTATCATAATACAGGCCAACTTCACTGAAGTACTAAGAGGCCAAGAAGCATTCTTTACTTTTAATCTGTACCAAGACGTACCAGGTAAAGATATTAATACTAGTCTATTAGATGACTACGTTTTTACACTTAAAGATTTAGACAACCAGACGGTAAAGATTTTTTCTAAGTCTTTAGGTAACGTAACACTTGGAGATCCGATTACAAGTAGCTTTAGACTGCGTCTTTCTGGAGAAGAGACCTTAGAATTAAAATCAGGCAACCTCTTCTTAACATCATATATTCATATGGGCTTAAAGCGCCTTACTTTTGCACCTTTTAAAGCAGGTGTAATATATGCTTATGGTGATCAGTTAAAGAACGGCGAGATCCTAACTAGATTTACACACCCGACTACAATTTATAGAGTACAAGGTTTTGACTATAGTGGTGCAAATCCAAGTTTAGGCGAAGTAGTGTTAAACGCAGCACTTACACGTTCTACAACTAAAGCTCTTTTTAACAAGACCGACTCTTTAGGTAAGATTAACGCTTACCTTGAGACTATGCTGCTTAAAAGATTTGACCAAGATGAGGCTAAACTTAACTTGATCTTAACAAACGCGAACGATACAACACAGTATGCAATCTATAAAGTTACAGGATGGGCAAGAGTTGATCTTGATACGGATGGTTCAAGTTCAGGTTCACTAGATGGTATTGAAGTTGATCTAGAATATGAAGGTGGTTCAAGTATTGATGGTGAATCTTTCTCATTCGTTGTAAATGATGAAATCGGCCTTTGGATAGAATCTTTCAGTGATAACGCAAATACGATTGAAGTAAATTACACTACAAAATCATTTGGTGACGTTGGTAGAATCGTATTTAGAGGTGGTTTTGACGTTAGAGAAAATGTTAACGGTGGTGTTGACGTTTGGGTACCGGATATTCCAACACTAGAGGACTTTAGATTTATCCATGGTGAAGACGGTACTGATGGAACAAGCGGTTCATCTGGCACAAGTGGAACTTCTGGAACAAGCGGTTCTTCTGGAACAAGTGGAACTTCTGGAACAAGTGGTTCTTCTGGAACAAGCGGTTCTTCTGGAACAAGCGGTTCTTCTGGATTCTCGCTACTTCACGTAGACAATGCTGATGTGTTGAGCGAAATCGAGGGTGCATATGAAGGACAATATGCATATACAGATGACGGAGAAGTTTGGCAATGGTATATTGGAGATAAAGATGAATGGAAATTAGTAATAAATTTAAACGGAACTAGTGGTTCTTCAGGTATTAATGGAAGAGGCGGGACAAGTGGTTCAAGCGGAACTTCTGGAACAAGCGGTTCTTCAGGAACAAGTGGTTCAAGCGGAACTTCAGGTTCATCAGGAACTTCAGGAACAAGTGGTTCAAGCGGAACTTCAGGTTCTTCTGGAACTAATGGTGGAACTGGTGAAACTGGTGAAACTGGTGAGCCAGGAACTTCAGGCTCAAGCGGAACAAGTGGTTCTTCAGGTGTTAACGGTCAAGATGGCTCTTATCTAGGAACTGATGGTACTAGTGGTTCTTCAGGAACAAATGGTATTTCGGGTACTAGTGGTTCTTCAGGAACAAGTGGACTTTCAGCTTCATATTCAGTGCCTTCTATTAAAAATTTAGACTTCTTTACATGGGGCCCTGGTGGTTCTTATACACAAGGTGTGGCAAATACTCCAGGTGAAACTTTAGCCGTAGAAATTGAGATAATTAATTCAGAATCTGCAGTCTTTAGACTTGTTGGTGACATTGAAGGCAATCTTGTATTTGCAGTCCAAAGATACATTAATGGTGCCGGTCCGACAATAGTCTTCGAAGGTCAAGCCTCAGGAAACGATAATATCAACATTGAATTCGTAGATGTGAATGGTGCTTCTACAAGCGACATTGTGTTATATGAATTTGTGGGTTATGGACGAGGCAGTTCAAGTACACTAGGTAGATTAACAGATCTGCAGATAATGGCTTATGAATTTCAGCATGCTCTTGCAGCAGCTCATTCTTCAGGTACATCTGGTTCTTCAGGTACATCTGGTTCTTCAGGTACATCTGGTTCTTCAGGTACATCTGGTCAAGATGGCTCTTATCTAGGAACTGACGGTACAAGTGGTTCTTCAGGAACAAGCGGTTCTTCAGGAACTAATGGTAGAGATGGTGAAGCTGGAACAAGTGGTTCTTCAGGAACTAATGGTAGAGATGGTGAAGCTGGAACGAGCGGTTCTTCCGGTACATCTGGTGTTAGCCCTCTAAGTTACAGACTTACAGACTACTCTGAGATTCATTACAATAAATTAATATCTGACGCAACTGTTTCTGGTAAAAATACTCTGTTACCAGTTAACGCAGGTATAGCAATCCCACTTGAATCTAATCATCAACCTATTGATGCATCCTTTGCAAATCAGCTTCAGCCAGTAGATAACAGTGGCTGGTATTCTAAATTAGCACAAGTAATGGATGGTATAAGCCAATGGTACAGAATAGAGTACAACGTAAATGTTAATTCAGCTAGAACAGCTAGCGCTGAGCAAATTATATTAACAGTTTATTATAATACAGCTAGCGCAATTTATATAGATTCTATTACGCTGCCAGGTGATAGCTACCACACGTTCTCAGGTGAATTTATACTCCAACTGGATGCTTCAGATACGATAGAGCTACAGATTCAATCATCTGCTACCAATTCGGAACTTACAATTAACCAATTTAATTTCAGAGGCGCTAAATATACAGAAGGTGAAGTCCATGGCGCTGATAACTGGAGTGGTTTCATAGTGTCCTAACATAAAGTTGAGTTGATATATAGATAGAGAACTAAAAATAAAAAAGCAAATATGCCTTCAGTAAATAATAGTGATTTTATTCTACAGATACCAGAACTAGTTTTAGTTAACCGTGGTGTACAAGCCCTTGTTACTACAACATTACATCAAAATTTCTTAGGTAATCTAGTAGACATTGTCAACTTAAATGACGTTACAGTAAAAGTAGTTAATAATACAGGAACTGTATTCAAAACACTTAAAAAATCAGATTCAACGTTAACGTACGGAACTGGATCAACAAAAGGTAGACTTATTATTAATATAAGTTCAACCGAGAGTAAAAACTTACCAGAAGGTGATGTTTTCTTAGACGTTGTAATCAATTCAGGTATTAAATTGGTTACAATGCCAAGACTAAAAGTTGGTTATACAGTCGACGGTGGTCAGGTTTTACCAGACGGATCGGTTGGAGGTCGATTTACAATTCCAGCCCCAAGTTATAAAGTTATATCTTTAAACCATGGTACTGATCTACCAGCAGCAGGCCAAGTTGTCTTAAGCTCTTCTAATCCAAACGGTTTAACGAAGATTGTCTTAAACAACACTGATGATTTAGGTAAGAGAAACGCATATGTAGAAACATTACTACAGAAAAGATTTACTGACGATGGCTCGGAACTAAACCTTTTTGTTACTAATGTTAACAATACAAGTGAATATGCAATCTTTAAGGTTGACTCATGGCAGAGGGTTGAGATCTTAGACTCAGGTGCTAGTAATAACTCTGAAATGGTGGATGGTATTGAGATTACCGTTTCACCAGAAGGTGCTTCTAGAACTGAGACTCAAGTTACAAAATTTGAAGTTGGTGATACTCTAGGTTTCTTCTTAGAGTCTTTCGCGAACAATAGCATTATAGTAGTAAATGGTTCAACTGACTATTTAGGTACAAAGAGTATTGAATTCGTCGGTGGTATGACCGTTAGTGATAATGGCAACGGTAGTATTGCAGTTAACATTCCTTACTTTGATAACGTAACCGGTATTATTAATGGTGTTGATGGCCAGGATGGAACAAGTGGTTCATCTGGTGTTAACGGAGTTGACGGAACAAGTGGTTCTTCAGGTGTTAGTGGCACAGACGGAACAAGCGGTTCTTCAGGGACTAGCGGTCAAGATGGTGTCGATGGTGCTGATGGAACAAGCGGTTCTTCAGGTATTAACGGTGCTAATGGTGTTGATGGAACAAGCGGTTCTTCAGGTATTAACGGTGCTAATGGTGTTGATGGAGCAAGCGGTTCATCTGGTATTAACGGAGTTGACGGAACAAGCGGCTCAAGTGGTATTAACGGAGTTGACGGAACAAGCGGCTCAAGTGGTATTAACGGTGCTGACGGCCAAGATGGTGCCGACGGTGTTGATGGAACAAGCGGCTCATCTGGTATTAACGGTGCTGACGGCCAAGATGGTGTCGATGGTGCTGATGGAACAAGCGGTTCTTCAGGTGTTAACGGAGCAAATGGAGTTGATGGAACTTCAGGAAGCAGTGGTATTAACGGCGCTGACGGAAACGACGGAGTTGATGGAACAAGCGGCTCATCTGGTATTAACGGTGCTAATGGTGTTGATGGAACAAGCGGCTCATCTGGTGTTAACGGCGCTGACGGAAACGACGGTCAAGATGGAACAAGTGGTTCATCTGGTGTTAACGGAGTTGACGGAACAAGTGGTTCTTCAGGTGTTAGTGGCACAGACGGAACAAGCGGCTCAAGTGGTATCAGTGGCGCCAATGGCGTTGATGGAACTTCAGGAAGCAGTGGCGTTAATGGTGTTGACGGTATAGATGGCCAAGATGGTCAAGACGGAACTTCAGGAAGCAGCGGTATTAACGGTGCTGATGGTATAGATGGCCAAGATGGTCAAGACGGAACTTCAGGAAGCAGCGGTACGAGCGGTGCTCAGGGCCCACAAGGTCCAGTTGGAGCAGACGGAACTTCAGGAAGTAGTGGTGTTAACGGCGCTGACGGAAACGACGGTGTTGGTGGAACAAGCGGCTCATCTGGTATTAACGGTGCTAATGGTGTTGATGGAACAAGCGGCTCATCTGGTATTAACGGAGTTGACGGCACAAGCGGCTCAAGTGGTATCAGTGGAACTTCAGGTAGCAGTGGTATTAGCGGAGCTGACGGAAACGACGGTACAGACGGAACTTCAGGAAGCAGTGGTATTAATGGTATAGACGGAACAAGCGGCTCAAGTGGTATTAACGGAGTTGCTGGTGCAACTGGACCTGCAGGCGCAGACGGAACTTCAGGAAGTAGCGGTGTTAACGGAGCTGACGGAAACGATGGTATTGACGGCCAAGACGGAACAAGTGGTTCAAGTGGTTCAAGTGGTATTAATGGTGCCAACGGCGTTGATGGCCAAGACGGAACAAGCGGTTCTTCAGGTGTTGATGGAGCTGACGGAAACGATGGTATTGACGGTACATCTGGTTCAAGCGGTGTTAATGGAGCTGACGGAAACGATGGTATCGATGGTACATCTGGTTCTTCAGGTATCAACGGAGCTGACGGAAACGACGGTATCGATGGTACATCTGGTTCTTCAGGAACTTCTGGTCTTGATGGTTCTTATCTAGGAACAGACGGAACAAGTGGTTCTTCGGGTATTAATGGAGCTGACGGCCAAGACGGAGCAGACGGAACAAGTGGTTCTTCAGGTGTTAATGGAGCTGACGGAAACGATGGTATCGATGGTACATCTGGTTCTTCAGGTGTTAATGGAGCTGACGGAAACGATGGTATCGATGGTACATCTGGTTCAAGCGGTGTTAATGGAGCTGACGGAAACGATGGTATCGATGGTACATCTGGTTCAAGCGGTGTCAATGGTGAAGGAGTACCTGCCGGTGGTACAAGTGGACAAACACTTATTAAGTCTTCTTCAACAAACTACGACACTACATGGGCTGATGCTGCAGCTGGCGGCGCAGGAGTAACGAACTATCTACTAAGACTTGAGTATGATACTTCAAACCACCTTGTAAATAGCACAACAGATAACAGATTCATCACGGCAACTGGATTTGAAACTTCAGGTGCTAGTGTGGATAGCGTAAGCGTAGATACTGGAAACAGCGTTTACTCAATTACAGTATCTTTCGCTAATGAAGGTAATCCACCACATGGTATATTAGTTTACGCATGGGATCCTGTAAATTACGATTATCAAGTACACCCATACAGAGTTGACTCTTCGGATTTAACAATTGATACTGGAAGCGGTGACTTTACATCATCAAGCAACCAATTTACACCAAATATTTTTGGTAGCTTTGGTTCATCAAGCTTGACTATTGATGTAAGACAGGATTATATCAAGTATGTAAATGCAACTGGTTTGGGTGCTGGTAGAAGATTCGCACATGCATACTTAATAATATCATTTAACGGATAATAAATAAAAAATAAATAGACAATGTCAGTATACGATCCAACACACCCACCTTTGTTTTTAACAGGTACAATTAGCAGTATTAACTCTGGTCAAACATATCCATACACGGATGAAACCGGGCTTAACGCTGCAGGTGCAAAAATAGATTATACGATTACAGTAGGTTCTATTGACCCACAGTCAGTTGGTGATGCTAGTGTTAGAACCGGTGGTTCTAAACAGTATACAGCACTTGACATTAAAACCGGCGATTGGATTGCTAGTGCAAACGGTCAGATCTGTCTACAAATTATAAGTGTTGATTCAAAAACAGACAATGCAATTACTTTCACAGCGAAAGACGTTGACATGATCTCTTACAAGACTTACGCGACTAACTCGATGTCAAACGGAGATACAGTTGTCTTCTTTGAAGTTTCAGATAACGGTCAGCCTTTAATTACAACAGCTGATATTACTGCATTCCAGAATCCAGGGTCAATTGATAAGATTCAGGGTCGTTTTGCAGCAACCGAAGAGACTGAAAGATATAGATTTGAATTTAGTGTAGCACAAACAAGTTACGATAAAGGTGATACAATTACAGTAGATACTACTGATGGTTCTTTTGTTAAGTTTGGTGCAACTAATGCTTCAGATATTCCATTGGGTATTGTTTTAGAGAAAACGATGGGCGATCGTGTAATTTACATTAAGCCTTTTAATACAATTATTGACAATTACTCTAATCCAGAACTACTAACCGGAAATGCAGGTAACGTTTATTATACAGATCCAGCTAATCCAGGTCAGATGACAACGACTAATGCTAGTGGTTCAAAGGCAATCTTACTACAAGTTAAAGATGCTATTGCAACCGTGGTTACTACTACCGTTGCAGGCTATCTACCGGATGCTAATGACTCACTAATCATTAATGGTGTTGAATCTTTTGAAGGCGGTGTTGACACAACACCTGCTACGGTTTCAGATCTTGTAAACTTAATTAACACAGATACGGCAACGCACTTTGTAACTGCAAGCAAAAGTTCAATCTATGCTTCTACTGAAACCGGCGATGGTACAGGTCCAACTAACGGTGTTGTTATCGTAACAATTACCGATGACGGTGGTTCAACCTTTGATCCTCTTACAGTTACAATCGGTGACGGTACAACATCATCTACTATTACGTTTGATGAAAACACAGGCGAGACCTTAGTAGAACTTACGGCTTTAGGTGCTCCAGGCTATTTTGCTTTCACGGCAACTGAAATTGCGAACGTGCTTAACGCAGACTTTACAGCCAATGGTATTAATCTAGAAGCTTCAACAGTTGACAGTGGTACAGCGGGCTTCCCGAACCTTAAAATCTCGGCAACTAGCGCGAGTGCGACAATTAACATTTCAGGTACAGACACAGATAAACTAGGCGATACTTTCTTAACGGGAACTGGTGTAGCCGCAACAACTTCAGCTGCAAGTTCAGACTTCTTGGTCTTAACAAGAGCAGACGGTGGTGACATCCTAATTACGGCAAGTAAAGGTGACTACATCAACGTGAATGGTTTAACCTCATCTTCAATGGGTTCTCCAGCAGTTCTCTTGATGATTGAAGGTGCAGGTGCAGGTACAGCTGAAACTGGAGTTGAGACTTCAGACGACTTAGACTGGATCCCTAACAATACAAGTGCAGATGGTGACTACGCCGGCATCACAATTACTTATACACCATATAACAACTCAAACGTACAAGTTACGGTTAATGGTGTAGGTGCTAATTTAGGTGATGGTGTCTTGACAAAAGACTGCTACTTCTCAGACGATAACGGCGTAACTGCAAAAACAATTGCAAACATTGAAGCCGAAGATAAACTCTACTGGAACGGCTCAATTGCGGGCTATGAGTTAGAGACCACGGATCTAATCGATATTATCTACGACGCGTCTAGTAACGATTTGTAAGCGCTATACTAATATTATCAGAATATAATGAGCCCGTTCTACTAAAAAGAGCGGGCTCTTTTAATATATAATTATGGAGGGGGGCAATAACGTTCCCTTTAGGCCTAAATAAACAAACATATACACATGGCATTAATTCAAATTAAACAAATTAACGGACTACAGAGTGAAATCGATGGCTTGTCTATTGACATCGTTGCTGCTGAATCAACTGCTGCTTCGTTAGATGTAGTTCAGACAACTGCACTTGAAGCTTACGCTGATGATGCTGAATCTGACGCAATCGTTGCTGCTGGTTCTCTAGACACAGTTCTAGAAGGTGAGTTACAGACTTACGCTGGTTCTCTAGACACAGTTCTAGAAACTGCTTTGTCTGCCGACATTGTAGCTGCTGAAAGCGATGCAATCTCAACTGCTGCTTCGTTAGATGTAGTTCAGACAACTGCACTTGAGTCTTACGCTGATGACGCTGAAAGCGATGCAATCGTTGCTGCTGGTTCTCTAGACACAGTTCTAGAAGGCGAGTTACAGACTTACGCTGGTTCTCTAGACACAGTTCTAGAAACTGCTTTGTCTGCTGACATCGTTGCTGCTGAAAGCGATGCAATCTCAACTGCTGCTTCGTTAGATGTAGTTCAGACAACTGCACTTGAGTCTTACGCTGATGACGCTGAAAGCGATGCAATCGTTGCTGCTGGTTCTCTAGACACAGTTCTAGAAGGCGAGTTACAGACTTACGCTGGTTCTCTAGACACAGTTCTAGAAACTGCTTTGTCTGCTGACATCGTTGCTGCTGAAAGCGATGCAATCTCAACTGCTGCTTCGTTAGATGTAGTTCAGACAACTGCACTTGAGTCTTACGCTGATGACGCTGAAAGCGATGCAATCGTTGCTGCTGGTTCTCTAGACACAGTTCTAGAAGGCGAGTTACAAACTTATGCTGGTTCTCTAGACACAGTT
>Ga0209137_1000986_pt1 | contig 28176 bp, 26 predicted proteins | sample SaaInl5LU_22_DNA_FD_184642 | JGI IMG/M metagenome (GOLD analysis project Ga0209137, IMG submission 184642) | Marine microbial communities from expanding oxygen minimum zones in the Saanich Inlet - ESP_105LU_22_DNA (SPAdes) (version 2) | ecosystem: Environmental > Aquatic > Marine > Intertidal...
AAGAAATGTTAGTAAAACTACAAAAAGCTAATATTTCTATTCATACATTAACTTTACCTGTTATAGACAATAAAGGAGAAATTTTTTTAAACAAAGGCAACCTTAAAGAATTTCTAAAAGTAGTAGAAAAAAAATTAGTAAACGATGCAAATTAAAAAACCAAAATTAAGCTTTTGGCAAATCTTAAATATGAATGTAGGATTCTTTGGAATTCAATACAGTTTTGGTTTACAACAAAGTGCAGTAACTCCAATTTATGATTTTTTAGGTGCTAGCCCAGATCAAATTCCAATATTACATCTTGCTGGTCCAGTAACAGGTTTGCTAGTTCAACCTATTATTGGAGCTTTAAGTGATAAAACCTGGAGTCCTAGATTTGGGAGACGTAAACCATTTTTCTTAATTGGGGCGCTTTTATGTAGTTTAACACTATTAGCATTTCCTTATAGTAGCTCTCTTTGGATGGCAGCAGGTTTATTATGGATTTTAGATGTGGGTAACAATACTGCAATGGAACCTTACAGAGCTCTTATAGCAGATAATTTAGATGAACAACAACAACCCTTAGGGTTTCAAATGCAAAGCTTTTTCACTGGTTTTGGTCAAGTTTTAGCTAATTTATCTTTATTTATATTTCCTCTAATATTTCTAGGCTCAACAGGATCTTTACCTACTTGGGTATATGCCTCTTTCTTTTTAGGAGCATTTTGTTCAATAGCAACTATACTTTGGAGTATCAGTAAAATAAAAGAAATACCTCCAACAGAAGAAGAATTAAAAAAACTAAAAGAAAAAAGAAATGTTTTAGAGCCTTTACTAGAAATATTTTCAGCCATTAAAGATATGCCAATAGTTATGTGGCAATTAGCTCTAGTTTATCTTTTTCAATGGTATGCTTTATTTTGTTATTGGCAAAACTCATCAAAAAGCGTTGCACTTTCTGTTTGGAAAGCAACACCAGATGATACAGTTGCTTATAGTGAAGCTGTAAGTTGGACAGGCCTAGTAAATGGCTGGTACAATGTGGTTACTTTTTTAGTAGCTTTTTTACTTGTAGGATTTGCAAAAAAATTTAGTCCTAAAAAAGTACATGCATTTTGTTTATTAATTGCAGCAATTGGTTTTTTAGCATTCCCTCATATAGAAAATAAAAACTTATTATTTTTTGCAATATCTGGTTTTGGAATTGGGTGGGCAAGTATGATGGGTATACCTTATTTAATGGTAGTTTCAGATATTCCTAAAGAAAGATATGGAGTCTATATGGGTATTATTAATATGATGATTGTAATACCAATGATTATACAAACCTTATCATTTGGGTATATTTTAAAAACTTTTTTAAATAATGATCCAAGAAATGCAATTTCTTTTGCTGGTATATTATTAATTATTAGTGCATTTTTTACACTTTTTATTAAAAACAATAAAGAAACGAATTAAATTTAAAAATCTGATTTGAAAAAAAATATAGACATTTTATGTGTTGGTGAAATTTTAATTGATTTTATAGGTCATCAAAATGATGTATTAATTAATGAAACTAGAGATTATCATAGGTATCTTGGAGGTTCACCAGCTAATGTAGCCATGAACTGTAAAAGACTTGGACTAACATCATTGTTAGTATCTACTTTGGGAATTGATGGTTTTGGTGAATATGCAATAAATAGGCTTAATGAAATTGGTATAAATACAAATTATACTAAAAGAACAAGCAAAGATTCTACAAGTGTTATTTTTGTTTCAAGATCTAATGGAACACCAGACTTTATACCTTACAGAAGTGCTGACTATAAAATAACTGAAGATCAAATCCCAAAAGATATTTTATTAAAAACTAAAATTTTTCACACAACCTGTTTTGCCTTAAGTAAAAAACCTGCGCAAACAACAATATTAAAAAAAGCTAAAGAAGCTTTTAATCTTGATTGCATATTAAGTATTGACATTAATTATGCCAAAGAATTATGGGAATCAAAAGAAGAAGCGCTATCAGTAATTAAAGAATATTGTATATATAATCCATTAATAAAAATTAGTGAAGATGATATGTTACGCCTTTTTGAAAAAGAATTACCTCATCAAGAAATTTTTGATTATTTCCACAATTTAGGCGTAGATATTGTTTGTTTAACTCTAGGAAGTAAAGGTGTAAAATTATCTCAAAAAGGAAAAGAACTAATTCAATTACCTGCTATCAAAATTGATAAAGTAATGGATACAACTGGTGCTGGAGATGCGTTCTGGTCTGGCTTTTTATTTGCTTACATTCAAAATAAACCCATAAAAGAATGTTTAAATATAGCATTAAATTTAGCTGCATTAAAACTTCAAAATGTGGGTAGGTTACCAGATAACATAGATATACTTTCTAAACTTCTATAATCAACAAAAATAATTACTTGATTTATGTCAAAAGAAAAAAAAACAGCACTTTCTAATGGAGTTATGCTAAATGCTTATCCAGATAGTATTGGTATTAAGCTAAGTGATGCAATAGAAATGTTGCAAAAAAAAGAGTTTAAAGATGTATTTTCTTTATTTTACATTTTACCTACTTTTTTTAACAGCGATTTAGATAGAGGATTTTCTATAATTGATTACAACATAAATAAAAAACTCGTTTCTGAGGAAGATTTAAAAACACTAAATAAATTAAATATTGCTTTAAAATTTGATATAGTCTTAAATCATCTTTCAGTCGCTTCTCGACAATTTAAAGACATTTTAAAAAATGGAGAAAAATCAAAATACAAAGATTTTTTTATCAACTGGAACACCTTTTGGGAAAATAATGGTGAGGTTAATAAAGATGGAATTATAATTCCAAAAAAAGAATTTCTAGATAAATTATTTATGAGAAAATCGGGTTTACCTATTTTAAAAGTACCATTTCCTGATGGCTCTGAAAAACCTTACTGGAATACTTTTTATCAAGAAATAAATTATGATAAAATTACTGTAGAAGATTTAAAGTCGGTTGAAAATCTATCAGTAACTGAAAAAGAGGAAATCTGTATTAAATTAAATAATTTAGAAAATAAAGAAGAAATCTTAAATTTAGATTATGATAATAACCTTAAACCTGAGTTACTAAAAATCGTTAATGCTAAAAAATCATTCTTAGGCCAAATGGATGTAAACGCAAAATCTAAGCTGGTTTGGGATTTTTATGAAGAAACATTAAAAAAATTAAGTGACTATGGATGCTCTATTTTAAGATTAGATGCTTTTGCATATTTACATAAAGAAATCGGAAAATCTAATTTTTTTAATAAACCTGGTACTTGGATATATTTAAATAAAATTAAAAAAATTGCGCTTAAAAACAACTTAACTCTACTACCAGAAATACATGCAGAATATGGACTTCATTTACATGATGAAGTTGCTAAAGAAGGTTATAGAATATATGATTTTTTCTTGCCTGGATTAATGATACATACCATAGAGAAAAAAAATAATAAAGCTATAATAAAATGGATTAATGAAATAATCACAAAGAATTATCAGACAGTAAATATGTTAGGATGTCATGATGGTATACCAGTTTTAGATTTGAAAGGAAAAGTTATTGATGGAATTTACAATCAAGGCTTACTGGAAGATTGTGAAATTGAAGACATAATGAATACTATAATAAATAGAGGAGGTAGAGTTAAAAACTTATTTGATGCTGAAGGAAATAAAATTTCATATTATCAAGTAAATGCTACTTTTTTTAGTGCTTTAGGTGAAGATGAACAAAAATTACTTTTAGCAAGAGCTATTCAATTATTTATGCCTGGTATTCCTCAAATTTGGTATTTAGATTTATTTGCTGGCAAAAATAATTATACAGCAGCTAACAAAGGAGGTACAGGATCTCATAAAGAAATAAATAGAACAAACTTATCTAAAGATGATATAGAAATTGGTTTAAAGAAAAAAATAGTATTAAATCAATTAAAGTTAATTCGTATCAGAAATACTTCTAAAGCCTTCTTAGGTAAAATTACAATTAATAAATCTAAAGAAAATCATCTTGATATAATTTGGAACAACAAAAATGATTTTGCCCATCTCACAGCAAATATTGAAACATTAGAATTCTCAATAAATTATTCAGAAAAAGACACAATTAAAAAAATTAAGTTTTAAAAAAATTAAACTATTAATATTAGTACATTTCTCTTGCTCTTTATCTGAAAACTATATATTTGTATGTTAAAACAGCAAATAACTAATTTATGAGCAATTCTAGGAAAAGACACGAAGCTTTACTGTATCATGCAAAACCAAAGCCAGGAAAAATAGCAGTCGTTCCTACAAAAAAATATGCCACACAACACGATTTAGCACTAGCTTATTCACCAGGTGTTGCAGAACCTTGTTTAGAAATCGAAAAAGACAAAAACAACGTTTATAAATATACTTCTAAAGGTAACTTAGTAGCAGTAATTTCTAACGGAACTGCTGTTTTAGGATTAGGAGATATTGGTCCTGAAGCTTCTAAACCAGTGATGGAAGGTAAAGGTTTGTTATTTAAAATTTTTGCTGATATAGATGTTTTTGATATTGAAGTAGATGCTACAGATGTAGACAAATTTATAGAAACTGTAAAAGCAATTGCCCCTACTTTTGGTGGTATAAATTTAGAAGATATTAAAGCTCCTGAAGCTTTTGAAATAGAAAGACGATTAAAAGAGGAATTAGATATTCCTGTAATGCATGATGACCAACATGGAACTGCAATTATTTCTGCAGCTGCACTAAAAAATGCGATCGAAATTACAGGTAAAGATATTACCAAACTTAATTTTGTTGTAAATGGTGCAGGTGCTGCAGCTATTTCTTGTACTAGATTATATTTAGAATTAGGTGCAAAAAGAGAAAACATTGTAATGTGTGATAGTAAGGGTGTCATTAGAAAAGATAGAGACAACTTAACATCACAAAAAGCTGAATTTGCTACAGATAAAGACTTAAATACGCTTGAAGAAGCCATGCATAATGCAGATGTTTTTATTGGTCTTTCTATGGGTAATGTGGTTTCTCCAGAAATGTTATTATCTATGGCAAAAGATCCTATTGTTTTTGCAATGGCCAACCCTGTTCCAGAAATTGAATACGACTTAGCTATTGCCACAAGAGATGATATTATTATGGCAACTGGTAGATCTGACCATCCAAACCAAGTTAACAATGTATTAGGTTTCCCTTTTATATTTAGAGGTGCTTTAGATGTTAGAGCTACTAAAATTAATGAAGAAATGAAATTAGCTGCAGTGCATGCTCTAGCAGACTTGGCTAAAAAATCTGTACCAGAACAAGTTAATATTGTTTATGATGAAGTTAGCTTAACATTTGGTAAAGAATATATTATACCTAAACCCTTTGATCCAAGATTAATCTATGAAATTCCACCAGCCATAGCAAAAGCAGCTATGGATTCTGGGGTAGCTTTAGAACCCATTCAAGATTGGGATAATTACAGAGAAGAATTAATGGAACGTTCTGGATCTGGAAGTAAAGAAATACGATTAATACACAACAGAGCAAAGAGTAATAGAAAGCGAATTGTTTTTGCAGAAGCAGATCATTTAGATGTTTTAAAAGCTGCTCAAAGAGTTCATGAAGAGAGATTAGGTCATCCAATTTTATTAGGTAGAAAAGATGTTATTTTAGCATTAAAAGAAGAAATAGGATTTACAGGTGATGTACCTATTTTTGATCCAAAAACGGACGAAGAAAAAGAACGTAGAGAACGTTTTGGTGCTGCTTATTGGAAAACCAGACAACGTAAAGGAAGAACTTTATCTGAAGCAAAAAAATTAATGCGAGAGCGTAATTACTTTGCTGCAATGATGGTAAATGAGAATGAAGCAGATGCCTTAATTACTGGTTATTCTAGACCTTACCCAACTGTAGTTAGGCCAATATTAGAGTTAATAGAAAAAGATAAAGGCATTTCTAAAGTTGCAGCATGTAACTTAATGCTAACCAAACAAGGCCCATTATTTTTAGCAGATACTACCATAAATATAAATCCGTCTGCAAAAGATTTGGTTAAAATTTCTCAAATGACCTCTAATTTAGTTAGAATGTTTGGTATGAAACCAAATATAGCAATGTTATCTTTCTCTAACTTTGGATCTTCTAATACAGAAACTTCAAAAAAAATTAGAGAAGCTGTATCTTACATTCATCGTCATTTTCCAAATGCAAATGTAGATGGAGAAATTCAGGCAGATTTTGCATTAAATCCAGAAATGTTAGCTAAAGAATTTCCTTTTTCTAAATTAAATGGAAAAAAAGTTAACGTTTTAATTTTTCCTAATTTAGAATCTGCAAACATTACCTACAAACTATTAAAACAAGTAGATAAAGCAGAATCTATTGGACCTGTAATACTAGGTTTAAGCAAAGCAGTTCACGTTTTGCAATTAGGAGCAAGTGTAGACGAAATGGTAAATATGGCAGCTTTAGCAGCAGTAGATGCACAACAAAGAGAAAAGAATAAATAAATTGTTACATTAGAGGCCATAAAGAGGAAACATGATTACACAAATTAGGGGGAGACTTGTGGAAAAAAATCCGACTGAAGTAGTAGTAGACTGCAATGGAGTTGGATATTTATTACATATATCTTTAAATACATTCTCTGCTTTACCAAATGATGAAAATGTAGTTTTATATACACATTTGTCTATTAGAGAAGATGCACACACACTTTTTGGTTTTATCAACAAAACAGAAAGAGAGGTTTTTAAACTTTTAATTTCGGTTTCTGGTGTTGGGCCAAGTATTGCTAGAACTATGTGTTCTTCTATGACTTCAGAGGAAATTCAGAATGCAATAGCTTCTGAAAATGTAAGAGTAATACAATCTGTAAAAGGTATTGGAGCTAAAACAGCACAAAGAGTTATTGTTGATTTAAAAGATAAAATTTTAAAAACTTTTGATATTGATGAAGTTTCTTTAAACACAAGCAATACTAATAAAGATGAAGCGTTATCTGCTTTAGAAGTTTTAGGCTATCATAGAAAACAATCTGAGAAAATTGTAAACACTATTTTAAAAGAACAGCCAGATGCTTCTGTAGAAAATATTATAAAATCAGCTCTAAAAAACTTATAATCCATTGTATAGATTATTAAAAAATATATTCTTTTTATCTCTTTTTACTTTTTTAGTAAATCAAAATTTATACTCTCAAACTAATTCTAGTAAAGATTCTACAGCTGTAAAAAAAGACACAATTCAATTAAAATATGACTTTAAAAACACACAAAAAGGAGGGTTATTTTTAGATGATTTAGCTAAGAAAGAAGTAATTTTTGATAAAGATTTAAACAGGTATGTAATCATAGAAAAAATAGGAGACTACTACACAAAAACTCCAATATTTCTAACAAGAAAAGAATATGCAAAATATCGTTTAAAGAGAGATATGTTGTTATACTTTAAACAAAAAGTAAGTGCAACAAATAGTAAGAAGAAAAATTCTGAAGAAGCGCGTAAAGATTTACTACCAACTTATTATGTGAACTCAAAGTTTTTCGAAGATATTTTTGGAGGAAATACAGTAAAAGTTACACCCACAGGTAACATAAATTTACGATTAGGTTTTATTTATCAAAATACAGAAAACCCTCAAATTTCTGAAGAAAACAGAAGTAGTTTTGTGTTCGATTTTGATCAACAAATAAATGCAAGCATTAGAGCAAAAGTTGGTGAACGACTTGAGTTTACTGCTAATTACGACACTCAAGCCACTTTTGATTTTCAAAATTTAGTAAAAATAGATTACACTCCAACTGAAGATGATATTATACAAGGTATAGAAGCTGGTAACGTATCTATGCCTATTAAAAATTCATTAATAAACGGAGCACAAAGTTTATTTGGGGTTAAAACAAAACTACAATTTGGCAATACAAATATTACAGCTGTTTTTTCTCAGCAAAATTCAGAGAGTACAAATGTAATTGCAGAAGCAGGTGCATCAATTCAGCCTTTCGAATTAAGAGCTACAGATTATGATATAGATCGTCACTTTTTCTTATCTCAATTTTTTATAGATAATTATGCAAATTCATTAAAAAATTATCCATTAATAAGTAGTCAGGTTAATATTACAAGGATAGAAGTTTGGATTACTAATAGAAATGCAACCACAGAAGATTTTAGAAGTATTGTTGCGTTTGCTGATTTAGGTGAAAATGATAATCCTAATACTACTTACAATAATTTAGTAGATGATAGTGGCACAGTGCAACCTGCAAATCCTGTAAGTGTTAATAGTAATGGGCAAACCTTATTTTTACCACAAAACAATGCAAATAATATTTATATAAATAGTACTTTAAGTGGTATTAGAGATGTTTCTAACGTAGATAATACGTTGTCTTCAACATACCAAATGCAACAAGGAACAGATTACTCTATCTTAGAGAATGCCCGAAAATTAAATACAAATGAATATTCATTAAACCCTCAATTAGGTTACATTTCTTTAAATAGAAGATTAAATGATGGTGAAGTTTTAGCTGTAGCTTATGAATATACTATAGCTGGTTCTGTAAATGGTAGTACTCAAAAATCTTTTAAAGTTGGAGAGTTTTCTAATGATGGTGTACAAGCACCAAACAATTTAGCTGTAAAATTATTACGTTCAGAAGTTTTACAAACAAAAAGAACAAATACTACAACAGGTAATGATGAGGCTTTCCCAACTTGGCGTTTAATGATGAAAAACATTTATGCTTTAGGAGCTTTCCCATTAACTAGAGAAGGTTTTCGTTTTGAAATTCAATATAGAGATGATGATACAGGTATACCCTCTAATGTATTACAAAATGCAGCAACTCCTGGTATACCAAACACACCTTTAATTCAAGTATTAAATTTAGATCAGCTAGACCAAAGTCAATTTAGAACACCTGATGGATTTTTCGATTATTTAGAAGGAATTACAGTAAACTCTCAAAACGGATATGTAATTTTTCCTCATCCAGAACCTTTTGGAAATGGATTAGAAAATGATTTAACAAATCCTGCAGATGATAAGTTTTTATTTGATGAATTATACCTAAATACTAAAATTAATATTCAAAATAATTTCCAGAATAAAGACAAGTACTTTTTAAAAGGGTACTTTAAATCTGAAAATTCTGGAGGTATCCCAATTGGAGCTTTTAATGTACCTAGAGGTTCTGTAACAGTAACTGCTGGTGGTAAACAATTGGTAGAAGGCATAGATTATGTTGTTGATTATCAATTAGGAAGAGTACAGATTATTGATCCAGGCTTACAAGCATCAGGTACTCCAATAAATGTATCCACAGAAAACAATGCTGTATTTAATCAGCAACGAAAAACCTTTATGGGAATAGATGTTGAACATAAATTTTCTGATGAATTAACAGTGGGTGGTACAATTTTAAATGTTATAGAAAGGCCATTAACACCAAAAGTAAATTATGGTTCAGACCCTATAAATAATACCATGTTTGGGTTTAATTTAGATTACTCAACAGAAGTTCCATATTTCACAAAATTAGCTAACAAATTACCATTTGTAGATACAGATGTTCCATCAAATTTATCTGTTAGAGCAGATATGGCATATTTATTACCTGGTACACCAAGTGGATTAGACGTAACTGGAGCTGCTACTTCTTACATAGATGATTTTGAAGCATCACAAATTCCTATTAGTTTAATTTCTCCTTTAGAATGGTATGAAGCTAGTACACCTAGGTATGAAACCAATGATATTTTTAATGGATCAAACAACGATTTGTCTTACAATTATAAACGTGCAAAATTAGCTTGGTATAGTATAGATCAAATTTTTTATGGCTTTGGTGAAACACCACCAAGTATAGATGCAGATCAACTTTCGAGAGCAGAAACAAGGCAAATTAATTTTCAAGAGCTTTTTCCAAATCAGCAACTAGATATTACACAAAATGCACAAATTAGAACTTTAGATTTAGCTTATTTCCCTGAAGAACGAGGTTCTTACAATTTTAATCCAAATGTAAATGTTTTAAATGGAGAAGCGTTTTTACCTAATCCTCAAGAAAATTGGGGTGGAATTATGCGTCCCTTAAATACGAATAATTTTGATGTTGCTAACGTAGAATATATTCAGTTTTGGATTATGGATCCTTATGAAAATTATTCTCTTACAACTGAAGAAGGATTACCTCAAGGTTTAAATCCTAATAATTTAGCAAATCAAGTTGGAGACTTATATATTAATCTTGGAAATATCTCTGAAGATATTGTAAAAGATAATCGTAAAATGTTCGAAAACGGATTACCAGAAGATGGTTTAAAAATAAATGGTAACAATGTAAATAGAACAATTTGGGGTGATGTACCAAGAAATCCATCAATTATATATGCATTTAGTGAAGAAGATGCAGCTAGAACAAATCAAGATTTAGGTTTTGATGGTTTAACCAACTTAGAAGAACAAAATTTAGCAAATATTGATGCTAAATATAGAACGCTTTTAGATCCTGCTGCAGATGATTATCAATTTTTTAGAGGTACAGAATTAGATGCTATAAATGCATCTATTTTAAGAAGATATAAAAACTTTAATAATACACAAGGTAACTCACCAACCTTAAATCAATCAACAGAACCTTACCCAACCTCTTCAACTACATATCCAGATGTAGAAGACATCAATAGAGACCAAACCATGAATACTGTAGAAAGTTTTTATGAGTATAAAATCTCTATGAATAAAGCAGATTTAGTAAAAGGAAGAAATTATATTGTTGATGAAAAAACAACTACTGTAACCTTAGAAAACGGAAATCAACAATCTACAACTTGGTATCAATTTAGAGTACCTATAAGAAATGGAACTCCTGTAAATGGTATTACAGATTTTAATAGTATTCGTTTTATAAGAATGTTTTTAACAAACTTTAGAATGCCTGTTGTAATGCGTTTTGGAGAATTAGATTTAGTTCGTGGAGATTGGAGACGATATACTAGAACTATTGACCCAAATATAGACCCAGATAGAGAGTTAACACAACAAGAATTAGAAGGTTTTGAAGTAGGTGTTGTAAGTATAGAACAAAATGATGGCAGCTATATACAACCACCAGGAATTGAGCGTGAACGTCTTCAAGGAAGTACTACTGTACAATTACAAAACGAACAATCTGTTACACTAAAAGTTAATAATTTAGGGCCAGGTAAAACAAGAGCTATCTATAAAAACATAAGTGTAGATTTAAGACGATTTAATAACCTTAAAATGTTTATGCATTTAGAGGGTGATAGTGGTTTTTCTGGTATTATACGTTTAGGTACAGACTTAGCAGAAAATTATTACGAAATAGAATTACCATTAACAGTAAGTTCTGGAGGAAATGGTCAATTAGATATTTGGCCAGAAGTCAATAATTTAGACGCAATCTTAGAAGAATTTGGAAAAGTTAAATTAGAAAGAGATGCTGCAGGAGCTCCAATAAATCAACTGTATACTTCTACAGCAATAGGTGCAAGTCAGCCCTATACATTAAGTGTAAGAGGTAACCCTACTCTAGCCCAATTAAGAACTATTGTTTTAGGATTAAAGAACACAGGTGTCGTTTCTAAATCTGGTGAAGTTTGGTTTAACGAATTACGTTCTTCTGGTTTTGATAATGATGCAAGTTGGGCTGCTGTTATAAATGCTGATGCAAATTTTGCTGATGTTGCTAATGTTTCTTTAGCTGGTAGTATACAAACTATTGGTTTTGGTAATGTTGAAGACAGAGTAAATCAACGTTCTTTAGATGAAACAAAAAAATATGATGTTTCTACAACTGTAAATCTTGGAAAAGTAATAACTCCTAAAAAATGGGGTATACAAATCCCTATGAGTTATAGTATTGGAGAAACTTTTATCGATCCAAAATTTGATCCTCAATACCAAGATGTAAAATTAGAGGATGCTATTAATCAAAACCCTAATAGTGAATTTTCTAGAGATTATACAAAAAGAACTAGTATTAGTTTTAATAATGTTAAAAAGAATAGAAATCCAAATTCTACTAAAAAACCAAAATTTTATGATGTAGAAAATTTAGCATTTTCTTACGCACATAATAGAGAATTTCACAGAGACTATAATATTCAAAAATATGTAAATGAAAATGTAGTTGCATCTGCAAACTATAATTTTAACTTTAGCTCTAAACCTTTAGAACCATTTAAAAATAATGACTCTATTTTTAGAAGTAAATATTGGCGTTTTTTAAAGGATGTTAATATCAATCCTATACCAACAACTCTTGCTATTAACTCAAGAATTAACAGAAGTTATAATGAGCAACAATCTAGAAACTTAATTGCTGGTTTATCACCTCAGCCAGAATTAAAACAACGTAGATTTTTATTCGATTGGGATTACACTATTGGTTTCGATTTAACAAGATCATTACAATTAAACTTTAATGCTACAAATAGTTATATCTATGATGCTTTTGGTAGTGGAGAAGATTTACAAGTTTTCGATAACTTCTTTAATGTAGGTAGACCAAATCAATATCATCAAAAATTAAATGCTACTTATAATTTACCTTTAGACAAGTTTCCTTTCTTAAGTTTTTTACAAGCAGATTATGCATACACTGCAGATTTTGATTGGCAAGTTTCATCTCAAGATAAAACTATTGTAGAACAAATTGGTAATGTTGTACAGAATGCAAATACGCATAATTTAAATACTACTTGGTCTTTTGATAAAATTTATAAAGCCATAAACTTCGAAAAACTTTTACTTACAAAAGCTCAACGAAAAAATGCAAAGGCTGGTAATAGAGCCAGAATTAGACCAAGTAAAAATTTACCTTTAGGTAAAAAAATATTAAAAGGCACTTGGGATATTTTAACATCTGTAAAACAAGGTAAAATTAGTTATACAGAAAACAATGGTCAGTTTTTACAAGGATACAACCAAGGTATAAGTTTCTTAGGAGGGGCACCAACTGCATTTGCTTTTGGTAGTCAAGTAGATTTTAGAAATACTGCTTTAGAAAATGGTTGGTTAGTTTCTAGAAATGCTGGAGATGAATATTTTAATAAAACTTATAGTAGAACTTCTTACAATAAATTAGATTATACTTTTACATTAAAGCCTATTAATGATTTAAATATAGATGTTAGAGGTAATAAGATTAAAACAAGAGATATCTCTCAGCAATTAGATTTAATTACTGGAAATAATACTTTAGAGGATACTCCAATTTTTGAAACTGGTAACTTTAGTTCTAGTCATTCAATGTTATCAACAGCTTTTAAAGATGGTGATGCACTATTTCAAACCATGAAAGACTATAGAGCTACAGTTGCAAATAGATTATCTAATGAAACAGGAGCACCAATTTCTGGTTTTGGAGAAAACAGTCAACAAGTATTATTACCTGCTTTTATGGCAGCTTACTCAGGTAAAAATCCTAATAAAGTAAATACTGGATTGTTTAGAAATATACCAATACCAAACTGGACATTAAGATATAGTGGGTTAATGAAATTTAATTGGTTCAAGAAAAACTTCTCTAATTTTATTGTTTCACATGGTTATAAATCTTCGTATACTATTTCTAGTTTTACAAATAATTTACAGTATGATGCTAATAACCCATTTGCAAATACAAATGCTGCAGGAAATTACGAAGTAGACAGACTTATTTCTAGTGCAACATTAGTAGATGAATTTTCTCCACTTATTAAAGTAGATATGAAAATGAAAAATTCATTTTCGTTTAGAGGAGAGGTTAAAAGAGACAGAACCTTAACTATGAACTTTAACAATAGTACTTTAACAGACATTGCTGGTACTGAATATATTTTTGGTTTAGGTTACGTGTTTAAAAATGTAAAAATGAATACTCGTTTTACAGGTAAGAAAACTACATTAAAAGGTGATATAAATTTAAGGGCAGATGTATCTTTAAGAGATAATATTACACAAATTAGATATATTGATGAAGATAATAACCAAATTAGTGGTGGACAAAGATTATTTTCTATTAAATTTACAGCCGATTATATTTTGAGTAGAAGTTTAACAGCATCTTTCTATTATAATCATCAAACATCAGAATACGCAATATCTACAACTTTCCCTAGACAAGCGATTAATGGAGGGTTTAATATTGTTTATAATTTAGGAGGAAATTAATAATAAAATAAAAATGAATATTCCAGCAGATTTAAAATTTACAAAAGATCACGAGTGGATAAAAATTGATGGTGATACAGCAACAGTTGGTATTACAGATTTTGCACAAGGTGAATTAGGTGACATCGTTTATGTAGATGTAGATACTTTAGATGACACAGTAGAAGAAGGTGAAGTTTTTGGTTCTGTAGAAGCTGTAAAAACAGTTTCAGACCTATTTATGCCATTATCAGGTGAAGTATCAGAATTTAATGAAGAATTAGAAGATGAGCCAGAATTGGTAAATACAGATCCTTATGGTAAAGGTTGGATGATTAAAATTACAATATCAGATGCTTCTCAAATAGATAATTTATTGGATGCTGAAGCGTATAAAAACCTTATTCAAGGATAATCTCATATTTTTTGCTATTGCAATAACCTTAGTTATTCTTTATCTAAGTTTAATGAAAATGCCAAACACTGGTATAAAAATTAAACATATAGATAAAGGATATCATAGTATAGCTTATTTTGTTTTAACACTATCTTGGTTATTATCTTTTTATAAGAAGCCAAATAAAAAATACCTAATAGTTATTTTATGTATAATTCTTGGCATAATAATTGAAGTGTTACAAGACACCATAACAGTATACAGAACAGCAGATTACTTTGATGTTTTAGCAAATTCTGTAGGTGTATTGTTTGCGTTAGTTATTTTTAATATTTTTTTAAGAAAAAAAACTATTAATTAAGTTAAAGACTTGCGTTAAACACAATAATTTAATTAAATTAGCAACCTATTAAAACTCTTTAGTATGCAAATTAAAAAAAATCCGAAATCGAATTTAGAAAATTTTAGTAAAATTTTCATGCAAATAGGATTAGTATTAGCCCTATTTGTAACATATCAAGCTATAGAACAAAAAACATATGACAAAACCTATGGAGATTTAGGTACTGTTAATATGAATGCAGAGTTAGAAGAAGAAATTCCGATTACTGAAAGAGTTGAACCAGAAAAGCCAAAAACTCCACCACCACCAACTCCAGAAAAAATTGAAGTTGTAGAAGATGAAAAAGAGGTTGAAGAAACTGTAATTGAGTCTACTGAAACTGATGAGACTGAAGCTGTTGTTGTTGAAGAAATTGAAGAAATAGAAGAGGTTGAAGAAGTTGTAGAAGATGTAAGTTTCATGATTATTGAAAACGTTCCTGTTTTTCCTGGTTGTACTGGAAATAATGAAGAGTTAAAAGCTTGTTTCAGTAAAATGGTACAAAAGCATTTCTCTAGAAAGTTTGATGCAGAATTACCAAACGAATTAGGGTTATCTCCTGGAAAGAAAAGAGTTTTTATCGGTTTTAAAATAGACAGACAAGGTAATATTGTAAATATACAAGCTAGAGCACCACACCCAAAAATTAAAACTGAGGTTGTAAGTGTAATGAAACAATTACCTAAAATGAAGCCTGGAAGACAAAGAGGTAAACCAGTAGGTGTTAAATATAGTATTCCTTTTACATTAATTGTAGAGTAATATTTAATATAATAAATTAAAAAATCTACTAATTTTATTAGTAGATTTTTTTTTGCTCATAAAAAAAGCATCTTATATTTAAGATGCTTTTTTATTTTTTTTTAACTTAAATTAATCGTTATTGACAGCTACTTTAGATTTTGGTTCCCATACATTTACAGAAGCTATACTATTATTTTCATAGTTAATTTCTTTTAACGTTTGTTTTGTCCAAATAAACCATTTTCCTACTTTTTTACCATTATTGTAATAAGCTAATTGAGTTTTATTCCCAGACTTATCAAAACGAACCCATTCTCCAGTTAGTTTTTTATTCTTAAAAAACCCTTGTGTTTTTATTGATCCATCAGCATAATAGTAAGTAGCTTTTACTAAATCACCTTCTGCCTTAAAAGTTGGTTGTTTCTCTTGTGCAAATGCTACAATTCCTAAGCTTAGCATAACTGTTGTTAATATTTTTTTCATGACCACAATATTTTAAGGTTTACATTACATTTACAAATATAACATTTATGTAACTATTAATCAACATTTACATAACATTAAATTAACATTAAAAATATATTTACCTGATTTACAATAATTTAATATATTTGAAATATATAAAAAACATTAAAATGAACACTTTTCAGTTAATAATTATACTTTTTGTAGCTATTATTCATATCTACATTTTAATTTTAGAGATGTTTTTATGGACTTCTAAACAAGGCAAAAGGGCATTTGGGTTAAAAAGTAAAGAGTTTGCAGAAGAAACAAAAGTACTTGCAGCTAATCAAGGTTTGTATAATGGATTTTTAGCTGCTGGTTTAATATGGTCATTAATTATTAAAGAATTTGATATTGCTACTTTCTTTTTAAGTTGTGTAGTAATAGCTGGAATTTATGGGGCTTATTCAACCAAAAAAATAAAGATTTTATACATACAAAGTGTTCCTGCTTTAATAGGAATCATTTCTATATTTATATAGTATATCTTTTTAAAATTAAATATGTTCTATTACATTTACAATAATTAATAAAATACAAATGGAAAATTATATAGAAGACATCAAAGATTTATTATTTGAATATGCACCAAGTGTAATTACTGCACTTGTTATTTTAATAGTAGGTTTATTTGCAATTAAATTTATTGTTAATTCATCAAGAAAAATTATGAATAAAAGAGGTGTAGATATTACACTTCAAAAATTCTTATTAAACTTGGGTAGTTGGATTCTAAAAATTCTACTTTTTATAACTGTTATCTCTCAATTAGGTGTTGCTACCACATCTTTTGCAGCAATAGTAGCTGCTGCAGGTTTAGCTGTTGGTTTAGCGCTACAAGGTTCTTTAGCTAATTTTGCAGGAGGTGTTTTAATTATGATTTTTAGACCTATAAAAATTGGAGACTTAATAGAAGCTCAAGGAGAAATTGGTGTTGTAAAAGAAATAGAAATTTTTACAACTAAATTAACTGGTTTATCTAATAAAGAAATAATAATACCTAATGGTTCTTTATCTAATGGAAATATCGTAAACTATTCTACAGAAGGCACAAGACGTGTAGATTTAGTTGTTGGTGTTTCATATGATTCAGATATTAAACAAACCAAAGATGTATTAATAAATATTCTTACATCTAATGATAAAGTTTTAAAAGATCCTAAGCCTAGTGTTACAGTTTTAGCTTTAGCAGATAGTTCTGTTAATTTTGCTGTTAGACCTTGGTGTAAAACAGAACATTATTGGGATGTATTTTTTGAGACTACAGAAAATGTTAAGTTAGAACTTGATAAAGCTGGAATTGAAATTCCTTACCCACATAGAGTAAATATTAATAAAACAGAATAAACAATATTAGAAAAGAGGTTTTTTCTTTTTTTCTGGAATAACAATAAAATCTTTTAAATAAAAAGGTTCAAAATAAGCGACATCTTCTATGTCGCTTTTTTTGTATTTCTCATATGATAATATGGCCATTTCTTTTGCTGATGGATATTTATCATCTACAAATACGGCATTTTTATGTGTAATAATTTCTTTACATTTCTGAGAACCATTACCTAAAAAATATACTTTATTCTCAGATAAATAAGCATTGAAAGAATTATCATCAATTATTTCTGCTTTTATTACTCTTTCTTTTTGATGTTTATTATTAAAAACACAAGAGTATACTTCCATACGTCTAGCATCTATCATTGGTACAATAAAACCTTCTTCTATTGTAATTGAATATGATAAAGAAGTTAAAGTATCAATAGAAATTAAAGGCTTATTAAATGCAAAGCAAAATCCTTTTGCTGCAGAAACTCCTATTCTAAGACCAGTATAAGAACCTGGGCCTTTACTAACAGCTACTGCATCAATTTTATTCATTTTAATATTTGCTTCTACTAGTATATCTTGTATAAAAGGATGCAAAACTTCTGCATGAGAATATTGCCCATTATTAAGTTCTTTAATGGCAAGTATTTCTCCATTCTTAGCAATACTAACAGAACAGTTTTTTGTAGATGTTTCTATATTTAAAATGTAAGCCAACCGTATTTTTTTACAAATATAGTTATATCAACAAAAAACCTCATAAGTTTTACTTACGAGGTTTTTAATATTTTATGAATTCGATTTTTAATCGAAAACTAATTCTCCAGAATAGAACTGTAATACTTTAGTTTTAAATACATAATCGTATTTAGATCTTATTAAAGCAGATTGTGCATTAACTAATCTATTTCTAACTTGATCAAAATCGAACTGAGTCATTGTACCAAAATTATAACTCTCTTGTGCATTTTTAAAAGCTTCTTCTTGAGCTTCTAAAGAAAGTTTTGAAGCTTCATAAGTTTTTAGAGCTGTTTTAACATCTAAAAAAGCTTGTTCAATAGTCTGCTTTAAATTAAGTTTTTCATTAAGTAGTCTAAACTCAGAAATTTCTTTACTTATTACAGATCTAGCAACTCTATTTTTAGTTTGTAATCTATTAAAAATAGGGATGTTTAAATTAAAACCAAATCCATAACCAAAGTTATCACTTAGTTGTGTACCAAAACCAGTATTAGAAATTCCAGCAGGAGGATTTAAATTAAAACCAAAATTTGTAGACAAACCAGCTGTAGCTGATAATGTTGGTAAATAAGCGCCTTTAGAAAGCTCTATATTTAAATCTGCGTTTTCTATAGCTAATTTTGCTCTAGTAATTTCTGGCATTACTTCTATAGATTTATCATAAACAGAAGATGAATTTTTGTATAATAAATTAGCTGTAGGAGCACCAACATCTACAGGTGCTACATCAAAATTCTCTACTGGTACTTGTAATAATTGTGCTAAAGTTAAACGTGCAATATCTAAAGCATTTTCTTGTGTTATTACTGATTGTAAATTAGATGCAGCAGTAGATTGTACATTAAGTAAATCTCCTTTTGGTATTACTCCGTTTTTAAATCTTAACTCAGCAGCTTCAATTTGTTTTTTACTAATATCATATTGTACTCTAGCTGCCTCTAAATTTTCTTTAGCAAACAATACGTTTAAATATGTATTTACAACTCTTAAAGAAACATCATTTTCTATAAACTTTAAATCTAACAAACTAGTTTCAACACCAAGTTGAGCTTGTTTGTAAGTATTTGTGTTTCTATAACCATTAAAAACTGTAACACCAGAACTCACATTCATAGAACCTCCAAAAAGACTCGTATTAATTCTATCATTTGTTCTTGGGTCAAAACTTGTACCGAAGTTAAAGTTACCTCCAGTATTTGCGTTTAAGTTTGGTAAAAAGTTTCCTTTAGCAATATCTACATCTTTTTTTGCTAATTCTAAACTAAGCTTATTTTGTTGTATAGTGATGTTTTTTCTTAACGCTTCATCTACACATTCTTGTAAAGTCCATTGTTTTTGAGAAAATGTAGCAACAGTTGATAATAATGCTACAAATAGAATAAGTTTTAATTTCAAAACGTATATATTTTTGGTTGGTTTATTTATAAATGATAACTAAAAAAAGTGATTTTTATAGTTGGTATCGCTTATAAGACGACCAAAAGTAAAATATGTTACAAGATATTAATCTTATTGAAATGTTAATTTTTAAGTTGCTTTCTATATCTATAAATTACAAAAAAAAGAAAGCCTATTAAAAGGTATGGAAAAACCATAAGATAGGTAATCCCATTATTAACTCCTTCAGCCATATCTACATCTCCATTTTCTACAACTGCTTTACACATAGCACATTGTGAGAAAGCATTACTTAAAGTAAAAAAAGAAAAGACTAAGAATAATATTATTTTTTTATACATAATAAGGAGAAATCATTAAATAAACTACAACACCTGTAATTGCAACATATAGCCAAATTGGAAAGGTGATTTTTGCAATTTTTCTATGTTTTTTAAAGTCTCCTAATTTGGCTCTCATTAACGTAGTTAAAACTAAAGGAATAACTGCAATAGATAATAGAATATGACTAATTAAAATAAAATAATAAATGTATTTGATAACTCCTTCTCCTCCAAAAGAGGTAGAATCAGAAGTCATATGATATGCAATGTACATTAACAAGAAAGCCAAAGAACAAAGTATTGCTAATGTATTTAATTTTTCATGTAATTTTCTTTTTCCTTTTTTAATAGCTACAACAGCAGCAACCAATAGAACAGCTGTAACTCCATTAATAGTAGCATAAATTGGAGGTAAAAATGTAAAAGGTTCTACATCAAATCCTAACTTTCTTAAATTAATTCCAAAAAGTGCAGCAACAGCAATAGGTATTATTATCGATAATGCTGTAATTAGTTTTCTATATTTTCTTTCTTGTGCTAGATTATTCATTTAACAACAGTTTTATATCTTCTTTTAATTCTTTTATTTGATCAGGAAAAGTTTGTTCTTCTATAGCTCTGTAATACATTATTGGATTTCCATATTCATCTTTTCTAGAGCGTATATAGCCTTCTTTATCTACTAAAGCAAATAAGCCTGAATGTTCAAAACCTCCATGTTCTTCATCTCCTTTTCCTGCATATAATTTAAATCCTTTATTAGAAAGTGCATAAACTATATCATCTGACTTGCCTGTTAGTAAGTGCCAATTTTTATGAGTGATACCATTATTTTTAGCATACTCCTTTAAAATTTCTGGAGTATCAATCTCTGGAGTTATAGATATTGAAGCTATACCAAACTCTGGGTTTCCAAAAAATGCATCTTGTAGTATTAGCATTTTTTTATTCATAATTGGGCAAATGGTAGGGCAAGTAGAAAAGAAAAACTCTACTACATATACTTTACCTTCATAAGTTTTATTTGAAATTATTTTACCTTCTTGATTTGTAAATTCAAAATCTGGGACTTTATTAAATTTTACTAAACCAGAATCTTGAAAACGATTTACAATTTTTGGAATTGAATAAATACCAAACAACAAAATAACAAATGAGATACCTATGTATGAATATTTTTTGCTCATAAGCCTACTTCTTTTCTGTCTGCTTTATTTTTATTTCTTTTTTTAAATGCTGCATAATATTCGTAAAATAAGACGTTAATATCGTCTTTCATTTTACTTTTTAATTCAGAAACAGAATTTAAATTATAACCTTCTAATCTACCATCAGTAAAATCTTTATCATTAACTCTACCTCTTAAATTTAGATTTTTATCAATAATAAATGCTTTAGAAATACCTAAGTTTTCCAAACTATCTTTAACAGACAAACTATTAAAGAAAGTATTAATATGATCAGTATTTAATGCTCTAAACTTCCATTTTTGCATATCTGTATATGTACCCATATTTTCTTTTAGTTTAACAACTTCATTTTCATTTTGAGATGGATAAACTGCTATGATTTGAAAATCGTTATAATCTAAAAACTTCTTGTAAATTTTTTCATTTAAGTTAAAAATACCTGATTCTAATGTTTTTACATTATTACCTAAAAAGCAAATAACACTTACTTTATTGTCTAAAGACAAAGATGCTGTATTACTTATATTTTCTGTAAGTATAGGTAGTTTTTTAAAGTTATTTTCGCCTGTTGATAAAATTAAAAAACAGATTAAAGGAAAAATAAAAAGTAGAAATAATACAACTCTTTTTTTTGTCAAAAACTTCATAAATCAATATTTAAAAAAAGGGATAAAAAAAGGTGGTTAAAACCACCTTACTGTTTTTTTACCATTTTACTAATGGTGATAATGTTTCGTATAAATAACCACCTTCAATTAATAGCAATGCTACTAAGTAACAGATTAGAAATACTGCTGTCCATACAACAGCTCTTCTAAACCATTTTTTTTCACCTTCCATATGCATGAAAGTCCAGGTAATACCATAAGCTTTAGCTAAGGTTAATATAATAAATAACCAATTTAAAGGACTAGTACCTAAAAAATTTGTTAAGTGTAAAGCATCTGGTTTATAGATACCAAAACCAACTTCAACAATGGTAATTAAGGATAATATTCCAAATACCATCCATATTCTTTTTACATTTGATTCGTGTGCGTGTGACATTTGTTATGCTTTAAATATGATTAAACTAAGTAGAAGAATGTAAATACAAATACCCAAACTAAATCTACAAAGTGCCAGTATAAACCTACTTTTTCTACCATTTCATAATGTCCTCTTTTTTCGTAAGTACCTAAGATTACATTAAAGAAAATGATAATATTAATAACAATTCCTGAGAATACGTGAAAACCATGGAAACCTGTTATAAAGAAGAAGAAATCAGCAAAAATAGTATTCCCATACTCATTTACTTTTAAGTTAGCTCCTTCTACTACCATTTTGGCTTTAGATAATTCTGCTAAACCTTTTTCTCTTGTTAAGATAAATTTTTGTTTCTCATCCATATTAATTTCTTCACTTCTAATCTGTACTGAAGGATCTGCTTTATAAGAAGCTAATACTTGAGCAACAGAATATTGAGGTAAAGTTTCATCTGCTTTATTCCACCACAAACCGTTTTTTCTTGTGTGCTGTACTCTATCATCCATTCTATCTCCAACAACAAAGTCTGATAGTGCTATTTGTTTACCATCTCTAGCAAACTGTAAAATTTTACCATCTGTTGTTTTAACTGCACCATAAGTACCATTAATAAAAGTATTCCATTCCCAAGCTTGAGAGCCAACGAATATTAAACCTCCAATAATTGTAGCAAACATATACCAAGCTACTTTGTTCTTCTGCATCTTATGACCTGCATCTACAGCTAACACCATAGTTACAGAAGAAAAGATAAGTACAAAAGTCATAAAGGCCACATAATACATAGGAAATTCACCATGTATAAAAGGAACGTGTGTAAAAACTTCATCAGCAATTGGCCAAGAGTCTATAAATTTAAAACGTGTTAAACCATAAGCTGCAAGAAACCCAGAAAATGTTAAGGCATCAGATAAAATGAAGAACCACATCATCATTTTACCATAACTTGCTCCAAATGGTCTTACTCCTCCACCATCCCAAGTGTTTTTTCCGTCAGAAGGTATAGCAATATTTGCTTCCATATATAAATTTTAATTAAATCTTAAAAGTTTGTCAAAATTAATCATTTTTCATCATCTAATAAAATAGAAAAAGAAAAATAGATATATCCATAAAACATCAACAAAATGCCAGAAAATTGCGCCTAGCTCAAAGCCTAACATATCTGTTGGTTTATATTTGTATTTAAAATGATTATAAATTACAACAAGTAGTACAATTATACCTGCTAGAATATGCAAAACGTGCATAAAACTAATTCCTATTATAAAGGATGTAGATACTGTACTTTCTGGACCTGTAAAAAATAATCCTATACTTTTTAGTTGATTAAAACCAACATATTGTTGCCAAACAAAAGCAACACCAAGAGCAAAGGTAATTAATAACAAAATTATAGATAATTGCCTCTTATCTTTTTTTAAAAATCTTTGTGATAATAATAAAGTAATACTGCTTACTATTATTAAAGCTGTACTAATGTAGAAAGCCTGAGGTAAATCAAAAGAAACCCAATCGTCTCTTTTCATACTTATTACATATGCACTTGTTAAACCTGCAAAAAACATTACCATACTAATCATAGCAACCCATAACATAGGTTTTGCAGATTTTTTCTTTGCTGCTACATATTCTTGTTCTAAAGTTTGTCCTTCCATCATTTTAATGTAAAAATTTATCTACTACATATATTATTTGAACTAATGTAATGTACAAAACACTTGCCAACATTAGTTTTCTAGCATCTATATTTTGTTGTGATTTATGTAAAGCTAAAGCATAATACAACATTATAAAACCAAGTAAAGCAACTATTACTGCAGTAATTGGGTGAATATAAAACGCCCCTGATAATTTAAGTACTGGTGCTACAGATACTAAAATCATAATAATGGTATAAAAGATAATTTGCTTTACAGCTCCTTTATCTTTTGTATTCATAGGCAACATATTAAACCCTGCTTTCTTATATTCTTCATATTGTAACCAACCAATAGCCCAAAAATGTGGAAACTGCCAGAAAAACTGAATCATAAATAAAAAACCTGCTTCTATACCAAAGTTTCCAGTGGCAGCAACCCAACCTAACATAAAAGGTATAGCACCAGGAATTGCTCCTACAAAAACAGCCAAAGGTGTTACAGCCTTTAATGGAGTATAAGCACACGTGTAAAGAAAAATAGATATTGCACCAAATAAAGCTGTTTTTGGATTTATACTATAAAGAATAGCAAGCCCTAATACTGTAAATAAAACAGCTATAGTCATTGCAAAATTAACAGACATTCTACCTGTTGGTAAAGGTCTATTTTTTGTACGTTGCATTATAGCGTCTGTATCTTTCTCTATAACTTGATTATAAGCATTTGATGCACCCACCATAAAAAAACCACCTAATGCTAATAATAGCACAGTGCTAAAGTTTATTATTTCTGCTGCTAAAAAGTAACCAGCAACAGAAGAGAAAACAACGCTTAAAGATAAGCCCACCTTTGTGAGTTGCTTTAAATCAGAAATAATTGTTTTCATTAATGGTTTTGTCTGAGAAATAACTGTGGTATTCATTCTATCACAACTAGTTTGCAAAGATATTTGATAATTATGAATTTACCATAGAATTTAATCCTTTTTGAATGTTAAATAAATAAAAAAACCCACTCAAAATTTGAGTGGGAAAATTGCTATGAAAAAGAAAAAGTGTGGTTTTAAAAAAACCACGTACAAATATAATTATTAATTAACAATTAATCATTAACAGATCTGTTTTTTTTTACAAATTCTTAAAAAAAATATTATAGGATAATTTTTTGATAATTTTATTTAATAATTAATCGATTAAAATTTCTCTGTAAGTAGTTTTTCTTGTTTTTAGAGATTTTAATGTACCTCTTTCTGTATTATAAATATAAGTATCTTCTAAATCGTTTATTTTTTGTGGTGTTTTAAATAATAAAGTATCATTTTTTTTATCAAATTCACCATTATAAAAGCAATCATAATTTGTAAAAGATTTTTGCAAAACAAAGGTAGAATCTTCATACAAAGTAATTGTTATGCCTTTTAAAGAGTTAGTTATTTTAAATTTTAAAATTTCTTTTTTAAAAAATATATTGTGCTGATGATTAAAAGCAATATATAATCCTATCAAAAAAAGAACTAGAATAATTACTGGTCTAAAGTCAAATAGTATTTTTTTTAATGAAAACTCATATAAGTTATAAAATAATATAACTAAAAAAGGAATAGTAAATAAAATGATAAATCCCCAAACTACAACTAAATCTTTATCTCCAAAACAATAATCTTCTGGATGATAAAACTTATAAAAGGGTAAAACTGCTAAAAAAATTAAAAAAATATACCTTATGCCTATCGATTTTTTTCTTTTCATTTAATCCCCTTTATTTCTTTTTGTTGTTTATATAAGTCTGCTATTGTTGGGTTAGTTTTAGAAGATTTAGTTTGTTTCAACACATCTCCAACATTTACTAAGCCAGGTTGTATTACTTTAAAATAGACTCCACACATAGTGGTACTCCAAAACTGTTTAACTATTTTCATATCATTAAAACGCACACCTAACTTATAACACGGATTTCTTTGTAAGGTAGCTTCTATTATAGCTTCACCAACTTTATAAGTATCACCAACATGAATTTTAGTTTCATCTAGTTCATCAATAGTTAAATTTTCTCCAAACATTCCAAAATTCCATTCTAATTCTGGATATTTTGGTTTCCAATACTCATAATGTTTTTGAGAATATCCATACACAGCTTGGTAGATTCCTCCATGATGTTTTCTGTCTGAAATTTCATCTCCTTTAACCTCTTCTTTGTCTAAAAAAATAGGTTCATCAACAGGATATTTAAAAATACCTGTAGTTACTTTTTTATTTTTGTAAGTGATTTCTTTACGATCGCCAATATTTGTAGAAATAATCTTCATTTATTTTTTGGCAAATTTTGATAAGGCTTTTTTTGTAAAATCAGACAAAACCAACTCACCTGAAATTTTTGCTCTTTCAATTAGTAAATCATCCCAGTGATCTGTTTTTTTCCAGAATACTTTTTTCATTTCTGATAAAGCTTCTGAATTATAAGATGATAATTTTGTTGCTAAATGCGCTACCTCTTCATCTAACTCTTTTATACTTTCAAAAACCTTAGCATATAATCCTTTTTCTTTAGCCCAATAGGCATTTTGCCAACTTGTAGCATCTAAAGTTAAAGTTGATGTTGCTGCTAAACCTATTTTTCTACTAACAGCTGGTTCTATAACAAAAGGACCAATACCAATAGTTAATTCAGATAATTTTATACTTGCTGCTTCTGTTGCTAAAACATAATCGCATGCAGCAGCTAATCCTACTCCTCCACCCACAGTTTTTCCTTGAATTCTACCAATGATAATTTTTCCACAAGTTCTCATGGCATTAATTACGTTCGCAAAACCCGAAAAGAATTTTTTACCTTCTTCTAAATTGGTAATAGCTACTAATTCATCAAAAGATGCACCTGCACAAAAAGCTCTTTCTCCTTCAGATTTTAAAATAACAACAGATACTTCATCATTTTTAGCTATAGCATGTAACTCATTAGTTAATCTTTCTAAAAGCTCACTTGGAAAAGAGTTACTTGCAGGATGACCAAATTCTACAGTTGCAATTTTATTTTGAATATTTACATAAAGACTTCCATTTTGTCTATTTGTAGTCATAGGTTTTTGAATTTATTCAAAAATAAGTCTTTATTAAGAGAAAATCAATCAAATGTACTTGAGATTTAGATTACTTATTTATGTTTAAGTTTCATGTATAAAATGTAAATAGAAGAAACTAAAGTTATAGCATTAGCAATAATCATAGGTAAACTATTTAAGTAAAAACCATACACTAACCATAGTAAAATACCGATAGAAAATACAATATACATAGAAAGTGAAATTGATTGGGTGTTTTGGGTTTTATACACTTTAATGACTTGAGGAAAAAATGCCACAGTTGTTAAAATTGCTGCCAAAAAACCAATAATTTCAAAATACTTCATACATATATATTAGCCAACAATATTTACAATTTTACCAGGAACAATAATTACTTTTTTAGGTGTTCTCCCTTGTAATTGTGCTTGTGTTTTTTCGTGAACCATCACTATTTTCTCAATTTCATCTTTAGATAAATCTAATGATAATTCTAGGGTAAAACGCATTTTTCCATTAAATGAAATTGGATAATTTTTAGTGCTTTCTACCAAATGTTTTCCATCAAATTTAGGGAAAGGTACTTTAGAAATTGAAGTTGTATGCCCTAATTGACTCCATAATTCTTCTGTAATATGTGGTGCATAAGGTGATAATAAAACCAATAAAGGTTCTAAAATTTCACGTTTATTACATTTTTGAGTGGTTAACTCATTTACAGCAATCATAAAGGTAGAGACTGAAGTATTAAAAGAAAAATTCTCTATATCTTCTTCAACTTTTTTGATGGTTTTATGTAATGTTTTTAACTCGTCTTTTGTTGCTGTTGCTTCTGAAACTTCAAAATTTTCACCATTATAAAACAGTTTGTATAGTTTTTTCAAGAACGAATATACACCTGAAATTCCTGAAGTTTTCCAAGGTTTGGTTTGCTCTAAAGGCCCCAAAAACATTTCAAATAAACGTAATGCGTCTGCCCCATATTCTTCGCAAATCAAATCTGGATTAACCACATTATATTTGGATTTTGACATTTTTTCTACTTCTCTTGAAACTTTAAAAGTACCATCTTCTTCTGTAATAAACTCAGCATCTTTAAACTCTGGTCTCCAATTTTTAAAAGCTTCAATATCTAATTCATCAGAGGCGTTTACAAATGACACGTCTGTATGAATTGGTTGAACTTTTAAGTTGCTAGTTTTTGATGATGTAACTAATTTGTTTTCACCTTCGACTCTAAATACAAAAGCAGAAGTTCCTAAAATCATTCCTTG
>Ga0209137_1000987_pt1 | contig 28101 bp, 25 predicted proteins | sample SaaInl5LU_22_DNA_FD_184642 | JGI IMG/M metagenome (GOLD analysis project Ga0209137, IMG submission 184642) | Marine microbial communities from expanding oxygen minimum zones in the Saanich Inlet - ESP_105LU_22_DNA (SPAdes) (version 2) | ecosystem: Environmental > Aquatic > Marine > Intertidal...
ATCGCCCATTTGCTGGAGCATTTCAGCATTGTGCAATAATATCTTTGGTTCTTCATTCTGATAATCCAACAACTTACATCTTTCGTACCAGTCATTTGCTTCTCTAAAACGCTCTGTCATTCGGTAACATTCAGCGGTTTTAAAAGCCATGTCTCCTTTTAATAACTTCGCACGATTTCCTTTTCTAGACAAAAGCTTATATGCTGCTTCACATTTTTCTGCTCCCTCACAGTAATTTTCGTTATTAAATACCTTCAAAGCTTCCTTGTACAGCACAGAGTTTTTCTGGGCTGTTACACTGAAACTCAAAAAGATAAGTGAAACTAGCGTTAAGGTTTTACTTAAGTTCATAGTCATATAGTTGAATATAATGTGTTGTCCGCTTATTTTAAACAGAACTCGAATTTAATACGAAAATTTTAATTACCTATATTTTAGTGATAAAAATAGCCCTTTTTTGCTCAGTATTGACTGATAATTGTGTTTTATGTTAAATTATTAACAAATACCGTACGCTAAGGTAATTCTTTCGTGTATGTTTCCCATTTTCTTATTATTTCAGAAAAACCTTTAGGAAGTTCTGAGTCAAAACGCATGTATTCTTTAGATACGGGATGTTCAAACCCCAATGTTTTGGCATGCAAAGCTTGACCATCAATCAATTTAAAACAATTATCGATAAAACGAGAATATTTTGCGTTCTTCATACCTTTTAGCACTGAATCACCCCCATATTCCAAATCATGAAATAAGGTATGCCCAATGTGCTTCATATGGGAACGAATTTGATGGGTTCTCCCTGTTTCTAATTTACATTCGACAAGTGTCACCAGTCCAAAATTTCGAATAGGCTTATAGTGCGTAACTGCATGCTTACCATAATCACCATCAGGGAAAACGGTTACAAGTTTTCGGTTTTTTAATGATCTTCCAAGGTTTCCTGTTACAGTGCCAGCCTCTTCCACATCACCCCAAACTAACGCCCAGTATAAACGTTCTGTAGTTCTATCAAAAAACTGTTTGGCCAAATGTGTTAATGCATGTTCAGTTTTCGCGATAACCATTAAACCCGTTGTGTGTTTATCTAGGCGATGAACAAGTCCTGGACGGCCAAAAAACTCTTCCGATTTATCAGGCAAATTATTGAAATGAAACGCCAAGGCATGCACCAAAGTTCCGGTGTAATTACCGTGACCTGGGTGGACAACCATGTTGCTGGGTTTATTGACCACGGCTAAATCATCATCCTCATAAATAATTTCTATTGGAATATCTTCTGGGACTAATTCCAGATCGCGCATAGGAAATGGCAGAACAATACTGATTTCATCCAAGGGTTTTACCTTGTAGTTCTGCTTTACTTTCTTTTCGTTGACAAGAATATTACCGTTTTTCGCGGCATTTTGAAGGCGATTACGGGTTGTATTTGGCATCCGATCCATCAAATATTTATCAATGCGTATGATGACTAATCCCGGTTCCGCTTTGAAACGAAAATGTTCGAATAATTCTTCTTCTCCTTCTTGGTCAGAATCGACCTTATCTTCTTCCTCTTCGATCATTAATTTTTTATCAAGCGAATCGTTTGTTCAGAACTCGCTGGTTTAACCAAATATACTCCTGGTTTCAAATGACTAACATCTGCAGTTTCTTGGTCTGTTTTTACCACCAGTTGTCCTTGTAGATTGTACACAGACATACCTTGCACCAAACCATTTTCCGCTTTCAAGGTGATTTGTGTGCTAGTTGGATTGGGATACAAAACAAACTTCGTTTCTGGAATTATGCTTTCCTCAATACCAAGTTCAGCGTTCAAACTAGTCGAGAAAATAGGACGGATCATCACTGTGCCTTCAATTGAAGAATTGGTCCAAGAATTGCCCCCATTTAAACTGAAGAAAAGGTGTTCAGATTTATCAATGTTCTTATCTAAACCAACATTAAGTGGTTCTGCATCGAATTGTCTCCAACCGATAAAAAAATTTCCGCTTACCGGCACGCGTTTCAAGTCAAAAAAGTAATAATCAATGAATCGATTTGGACCAAAATCATATTCAACTTCTTTTGGAAAAAACAAGTTGTCTTGATAAAGCGTATCTCCTGGAACACCGCTGTTATCAGCCCATACGGTTAAAGCAAATAAGTCGCCTTCGGCATTTACGACGGTTGGTGTAAAATGGATACTTGCACCTATTAATGAATCCGCCTCATATGCTTCAAACCCCATTGCTAAGCGTCCTTGAGCGCCAGTAAAACTATACGCCCTTTCGGCAGTTCCATCATCATAGGCATAATAATTGGCAAAGTATTGAGTAGAATAAGTCGTATCATTGACAACAGAATCCGTAAAAGGTGCCGTAGCATCAGTTATAATGTCAAATGTTTGTTTAGTGCCTGGTTTTGAAACATCAAATACGTACCCTCCAGATAAATCGTGATAAGAATAATATGTAGTTTTCGGGGCGTAGTTAATTGCACCGCCTGAAAGATCCTGAGCGGCAAGTACAAAGTTTCCTTCTGTCACTCCATTGTACTCAATTTCAATATTACCGTTCTGGTTGTTCTCAGGTAAATTACTTCCGTTTCGAACAACCACCTGGGCTAAATCATTCATTTTACCAATAGAATTGTTTTTAAAATGATCCCAAGGAACCGAAGTATAATCCACTAATAAAGAACCAGTTGGGTAAACAAAAGCAAAGTCTTTATAAAGTGTATCGGCTAAAAAAGAGTTATTTCGAACACGGACATAGTCAAGGTGAAAATGATCTAATCCACCAGTTAGCGAACCGTAATTTCGGAAGCGAAATTGAAAATTCGAGTTGAAATAATCTAGATTGACGATAGGAATATGTACTCCTTTAAAGTCTGACATGGGCCCACCTGAGACGCTCCAAACTTGTGTCCATTCATTTGATACCGGATTAAAAAGTTCTATCGCCAAAAAATCTGTTGCTTCTGGTTCCTCACCAAATCCTTGTTTTTGATACAAAAAGGACAAATAGATAGAGTCAGCTATGGTATTACTTGACAAATCGATGGGCTTTGAAGTCAATACATCTGCATAATCAGAACCATTCCCACCAAAAGCATAGGGATATCCATATTCGTCAAGTCCATCAAATGTGGCCACACCAATCGTCCAAGGATTCACCGCGTAGCGATAATTATGATATGCTCTAGAATCTAACCAGAGCTTCGAAGGGTCTGTTATTTGTTTGAAAAATTGTGTTGCAGAGTCTTGTTTAACAATATCATCCATTTGAAATAGTGTATCAGGGAGATTTACAAAACCTATGGTATCGTATATGTTATATGCTGGATAAACCGGTGTAAAATTGTACGTTACAGGATAGGTGTCTAAATACCCAATTTGAATGGTATTGATTAAATCATGAACGGTATCGGTATAGGTATATGTTCCGTTAACCTCTGTAAAATATCGCGTATATGTTGGCACTAAAGAAACTGTGCTGTCGGCTGAAAGTGGGATGCCCGTTCCATCCAATAATTGAAAAAACTGAACCATACTATCCGCCTCATTAAAACCCGCAGTGTATTTTTGAAACTTATTTTTGCTAAAATCGTCAAAGAAAGGCAGTGTTAATGTGTCAGTTGTATAAATAAACGTACTGTCGAATGTACCGTTACTTTTATGAATTAAATACGCTGGTTTCTGACTTTGAAGATCGGGATTAGCAGCCAGTGGTAATTCTTTTTCTACTTGACTAAAGGCAAAGGGCACAAAGCCTAAACATAATATAAATATACTTTTCATTCAGAAAATCGTCTTATTCAGGATTTTTAGCGTCAACGCTTGGTTTTCCATCCTCGGTTTTTACAGGATCTTTTTTTGGGCTGTAATCAACAAAATCAAGTACAGCCGTTGCAGAAACAGTTCCAACAGAAGGCATCAATGCAGGAGCGCCGTCCAAATAAAACTGAGGTGATTGATAACTTATTCTCGCTCTTAATGAGTCTTCTTTCGTCAAACAATCTCCACAAACAGGAAAAAAAGAAACTCCTGGGTAAACTGATAAACGTTCTCTGGCTTCACTTATTGTTAAGCCCAATAAATTAATAACCTTCACCGGTTCGCTTCCTTCGTATCGTCCCACGATAATTTGAATCATAGACCCAATTGATATTTTTAATCCAGGCTTAACGCTTTTTCCTTTGAATCTTTGTTGAAGCACCGCTCCACTTGATTCTGGCATGTTTTTGTACGTAACTTTATAGCGTAATCCTCTATTCTTTAAAATTATCGTTGCAAATCGTTCCGATTTATCAACCAAATTAGGCATCTCAACTAAGGAAACTCGCTTTGAAACGCATAAACGGATTGTTCTCTCGCCTTTTACAAAAACGGATGTTGTTTTAGTTGGACCTGGATCTTGACTTACGATTGTTCCTTCAGCTAATTTAGGTTTATACACCTGATCAACAATTTCAAACTTTAAATTTTGCTCTTCCAATAGGCTAGCAATGTTGCGGACGTTCATCCCTACCATGTTAGGAACCTCCAATTTTTCACCATGTCTCGTGTAAGAATCAAGGTAATATATTGTACCACCAATTACGAGCACATGAACCAGGGCAAGAATCGCGGCAACCTTCAGGAAATGTTTTGTTAAGAAATACCTACCCAACTTCTTTAAAAACTCCATTAACGTCTTATTTTACAGTTAACAAATATAGAAAATATGTATACAGCACGAACCCTTGACTGAATTAAAAGTTCGGTGTGATTTCATGCGATTTGAAGAAATCTTCTATATATAGAATCGCTTCATCAGCCGTATCAACAATAGCGTATAAACTCAAGTCTTTCTCATTGATGTTATTTTCAGCTTGTAACATTGTTTCTTGCACCCAATCCATCAACCCTGACCAATAACTTTTGCCAATCAATACGACAGGACGTCGGTTTATTTTATGTGTTTGTATCAATGTTAATGCTTCAAACAACTCATCTAAAGTTCCAAATCCACCGGGAAGCACAACGAAACCTTGAGAATATTTTACAAACACGACCTTTCTGACAAAGAAATAATCAAATTCTAAATTGTGTTCTTGGTCGATGTAGGGGTTGTGGTTTTGCTCGAAAGGTAAATCGATATTTAACCCAACGGAACGCCCACCACCTTGCTGAGCGCCTTTGTTTGCAGCCTCCATGATTCCTGGACCACCACCTGTTATTGTGCCAAATCCGGCTTTACCCAATTTTTCAGCAACTTCAGTCGCTAATTTATAGTATTTATTATCTGGTTTAGTTCTTGCTGAGCCGAAAATAGAAATACATGGACCTATTCTTGCCATTCGCTCATATCCTTCGACAAATTCGGACATAATTTTAAAAATTGCCCAACTATCGTTTGTTTTTATCTCGGTCCAGTCTTTGCGTATTGCGTTCATATCATTTTATTCAATTTCAAATCCAAAAATAAGGTATTCTTTCCCTTCAATATAAGAGTAGAACGGATAGATGTTAACAATTTTAGCGGAAGAATATTGTATTTTCGACGCATGAATCGGGTCATTTTTACCTTTTTTGTTGGACTATTCTGTTTGAGCATTCATAGACAGCGATCCAATTGACTTTTAAAAAGTGATTCTCTTAGCAAGTCAAGACTTATTGCGACCTGTTTATTGGTTGGAGACGTCTGGATTGGCTGCACCGTGGCCCTTTCATTCGTCTGGTATTCTGATTTTTAAAAAACGACTTTTCACACTTTCGATGATTCTAGAGATTGGTTGCAGATGGACAAAGCTGGTCAAGTATATTCCAGAGCTCATTTGAGCGAAGCGAGTTATCGTTTATTCAGCTGGACCGGACTTCCCAACAAAAAAAAGTGCATTCGTTGGGACGCTGCTTGGTTTTGGGTTTCAAACTACGCTCGAGTTATTGGACGGACGAAACGTAGATTAGGAGTTTTCATGGCCAGATATGGGCGCAAACGCTTTAGGTTCCGGCCTTTTTCTTGGCCAACATTTACTTTGGAAAGAACAAAGAATAGTGCTTAAGTTCTCGTCTCACCCGACTGAATTTGCCAAGTATCGGCCCGAAGTATTGGGTTCTTCCTACCCAGAAAGATTGCTTAAAGATTACAACGGACAAACGTATTAGCTTTCTATTTCTCCAAAAAAGTTCACGGATAAATGGCCAAACCATCTTGGGCTTGCCTGTCCTTTGGATACAGGGTAAATGAAAAACTAGTGGGTTCTTCGGACTACTTTGTGACCAACGAAAGGACGTTTCAAGCGAAAAGACAATTTTCACTTTCACTCGATCGTGACGCACGTGAATTGCCCATCAAGAATAAATGGCTCAAAGCCGTTTTGCGACCTTTTCATTATATCAAGATTCATTTCCCAACTTTGATTTTCGAGAATTCGAAAATCAATGGACAGCTTTTGTATTTTTAAGCAAAGAGTCTATAAATTGACCCTATTTAATTTACAAGCTCGACTTTGAAAGTGAAGTCAACAATGTTTCCTTCTTTTGGATCCGATTTCATTCCGTATTTTCTTCTGTCAATCGATGACCGACCAATAAAAACTGGAGCGCTATTGTTCCCAATCTTGCCAAGATATTTCATTTCGACACTTTCCGCTAAAGTTTTACCTAGCATGGTAAATTCACCTTCGGCCATATAATATTCGCCTTCTTGGACTAGTTCAGATGACTTGAAAGTCATATTGGGATATTTCGGTTGGTTGAAATATATATCTTCCATTAAAGACTCATCGCGCATACTATTGAAGGTAGTCAATTGATCAACAGGAAAATCAACACGAATTGTGTTTTTATTCCCAAAAATAAATTGACCTGAGAAACTACGAAATACACCTTTCGTTCTGCCACCAGTAGGGCCTAATTCGAAAGTAAGCTGTGAGTTTTTTGCATCAATTTTGAACTCACCTGTTATGTCTATATCGGAACCACTTGTTTCAAAAATATCAACCTCTTTCTCATCTTCATCTTTTGCCGAATCTGAAGAATTATTTATTGCGATTTTAGAAAGCTGCTCTTCTTCTGTATTAATGAGCATTGGAATACAGAAAATCCCAACAGCAAAATAAACGGCCAATAAACTGCTGTTTTTCCGCGTGTTGATGCCCAAAAGAGCTGTAAATCCGAACCCAACCAATAATCCAAGAAAAGCATCAGCACCGCCGAAATTAGAATTTACTTTAGCCAACAAAATCAACCCGATAGGAACAACGACAAATAAAAACCAAGAAATGGCTGTCCCAACTAATTTATTCTTTTTCGCTCGTCCTAAGGTATTAACGAAAAGACTTATGGCTGCTCCGAACAACAATCCTTCGATTACTCGTCCCAATAACATATCGCTGTTATCGATTTGGCTGACCAAAGCAAAATGTCCAAATGAGGTAAATGCTATCATGCCAAGGTACATATTCCAGATAGCACCAGATCTCTTGTTATAGAGCAGACTAGCGCCAAAACCGAGTAAAACGAGTGACACTCCAAGATACGAGCCTAAAAAGTGGCCAACAAAGAAGAACATACCAATGACGAAAACGAAAGTACCTCTTGAAATTCCTCGACGGTTTTTATAATCGATCTTAAAGAAATCACCGAGTACTTTTTCTTTAGCATTGGCAATTGGCTCCATGAGTGAGCCAAACAAGGGAAGTAATAAAATTTCGGGTTTGGTTAAGTTAATATCATACGGTTCATAATTGAAAATATCCTCTTTAAAAAGAAAGAAAAATGCAGAGGAAATAAGCACAAAAACCGGTGGCCAATAAAAAGCTTTGCTTTTCCAAAAGCGCGAAATGATAAAATGAAGTGTCAACATACCGCTTAATATGGCTGTAAGGAGAAGTCCATTCTCCGAAGAAAGATCAGCCCCTATCATCCAAAAAACTACGATTGCAAGTGCCGACTGAAGAACTGCTAAAAGATGATACTGCTCCCTTCCATTGGTGCGCCACAATAATATGGCAAGAATTAACAATACGGTTACAAGAATATATTCCATGATATTTAATTTTTGTCAAAGATAGTAATTTTATTTACCATGGTATATTCTTTTGAAATCAGAAGTAAAAACAAGAAGTTCGAAGGCGGAAGGCTGAAAGCTGAAAATTAGCTTGAAGTCAATTTTCTCATTATTATTTCTTATTTTTAAAAGAAAAAAATGATGCGTTTTTTGGGTTGATTTTTACTGGCTTTTTGATGCTTGAACTTCTATCGCTCCAGCCCGAATAATTTCAAAAGTGTTTTAAAAACTGCCCATTTTTATGTGAGGAGTTGTGATTAATTTACTGTATCTTAAATTCGCGAATTATTTCGAGAAAATCTTCAATTGAATTTGCACTATCCTCGATGCCTGGTATAAGATAGCTATGTATTTCTAATCCGAGTAGACCACAATCAAATTCTAGGTATTCTTTTTTCGAAAAAATGTTACTTAAGCGTCCCAACTCTATCGGTTTTCGTACATTTTATCGTAATAAGCTTGATAATTTCCACTGGTTACGTTTTCCATCCATTCTTGGTTTTGCAAATACCATTCCACAGTTTTATCAAGTCCCTCTTCGAAGGTTACAGATGGTTTCCAGCCAATTTCATTTTCCAATTTTGAAGCATCGATCGCATATCGCATATCATGTCCAGCTCTGTCAGTAACATAGGTAATGAGCTCTTCACTTTCACCTTTCGAACGACCTAATTTATCGTCCATTACTTTGCATAAATACTTCACCAATTCTAAATTGGTCCATTCGTTTAAGCCACCAATATTGTAAGACTCGCCTAATTTTCCCTTGTGAAAAATAGCACAAATGGCTTGTGCGTGATCCTCCACCCATAACCAGTCGCGAATATTATCACCTTTCCCATAAATTGGCAATGGATTCTTTTTCTGGATGTTGTTAATCATCAGTGGAATCAATTTCTCAGGAAAATGGTGACTCCCGTAATTGTTGGAACAATTCGATATTTTCATTGGCAAACCATAAGTATGGAAAAAAGCTTTTACAAAATGATCGGAAGATGCTTTAGAAGCAGAATATGGGCTGCGCGGATCGTAAGCAGTAATTTCTTCAAACAATCCTTCGGCACCTAAACTACCATAGACCTCATCCGTAGAAACATGATGAAAAACATGATCATCACCCTTCACCCATTTTTCCTTTGCTACCTGCAAAAGATTAACCGTTCCAATGACGTTTGTCAATACAAATTCCATTGGACCTTCTATACTTCTATCTACATGCGACTCTGCAGCAAGATGAATAACGTCGGAAATAAAATGTTCAGCAAAAACCTTTTCGAGTTGATCCATCACGCAGATATCACCTTTTTCAAAAACGTAATTTGGTTCACCCTCTATGTCTCGAAGATTTTCTAAATTTCCTGCATAAGTCAATTTATCAAAGTTGACTATTTTGTAATTCGGATACTTTCGAACCAATAATCGTATAACATGTGAACCAATAAAACCGGCACCACCCGTTACAAGAATTCGTTTCTCGAATTTAGAGTTGTCTATATCTCCTTTTCTTACTTGCATCTTTTGTATTGGTTGATTGGCTGATTTATAAAATTATAAACTCCAATATTCTAAATCCTTAACTTTTCCTCTATACATTCCTTTGATATCGACAAGAATTCCTTTTCCGCCTTTTGAAATTGATTTGAAATAATCCTCATCCAAAGACATGTATTCTTTATGGTTTACGGCTACAATAATTGCATCGTAACTCGTTCCCGCTGTTTCTATTAAAGAAACTCCGTATTCATGGTTCATTTCATCTGACGATGCATGCGGATCAATCACATCAACAGTCACTTGGAAAGATTTCAATTCCTTAACGACATCAATTACTTTGGAGTTTCTAATGTCGCTCACATCCTCTTTGAAAGTTGCACCCATTACCAAAACTTTTGCATCTTGAATGTGTTTTCCTTGTGCGATGATTTTCTTAGCCGTTTGCTTGCCAATATAGAATCCCATTGAATCATTTACATAACGACCACTTGTAATTACCTTTGAATGATAGCCCGCTTGTTGAGCTTTGTGCGTCAAATAATATGGGTCCACTCCGATGCAATGTCCACCAACCAAACCAGGGAAAAACTTTAAAAAATTCCATTTTGTTCCGGCAGCTTCTAAAACTTCGTAGGTATTGATTCCAAGACGGTTGAAAATTAATGAAAGCTCATTGATCAAAGCGATATTTACATCACGTTGTGTGTTTTCAATGATTTTAGCAGCTTCAGCAACTTTGATTGAACTTGCACGGTGAACACCAGCTTCGACAACCAACTCATATGTTTTAGCAATTTCTTCTAAAGATTCGGCATCACTTCCTGAAACAACCTTCACAACATTCTGCAAAGTATGCACCAAATCTCCTGGATTAATTCTTTCTGGAGAGTAACCTACCATGAAATCTTCTTTCCATTTCAACCCACTAACTTCTTCTAAAATTGGAATACAATCTTCTTCGGTACATCCGGGATAAACAGTTGATTCAAAAGCAACATAGTCACCTTTTTTCAATGCCTTTCCAACTGTTCTACTTGCTGCTAATAAGGGAGTAAGGTTTGGTAAATTATGCTCGTCAATTGGTGTAGGAACAGCAACAACGAAAAATGTCGCTTTTTTCAATTCGTCCATTGAAGCTGTAAAATCGATGTCGCAATTATCAAAAGCAGAAGTTTCCAATTCTTGACTTGGATCAATTTTATTCTTCATCATTTCAACACGTTCTGCATTGATATCAAAACCCAAAACTTTGATTTTCTTTGCGAATGCCAAGGCAATTGGTAATCCAACGTATCCTAATCCAACTACTGCAAGTGTTTCCTCCTTGCTTACTAACTTATTGTAAATCGAGTTGCTCATTTCTTACTTTATAAATTCTTTCAATTATTTCTACAACTTTTAAACCTTCTAAGGCATTTGTTGTGATTGTCGTTCTTCCTTTTATTGTATCAATTATATTTTGAATCACATAATTGTGATTGGCTGCAGAACCTTTGTATGGCCCGTAATCATTTGCTGGATTCGACTCTTTTAGAACTGGCATTTCATATCCATCGATGTTGCACACCTCCACCTCGTTCATATATTGCCCCCCAATTTTCACGCTACCTTTGGAACCAATAATTGTCATAGACGACTCTAAATTTTGGTTTGCAACAGCGGTCGAATAATTTAAACTACCCATTCCTCCATCAACAAAATCAAAACTTACGAATCCTGAATCCTCAAAAGCTGTGCTGTTTTTATGCGTGAAATCGGCGAATTTCCCTTGAATATTGTCGATGTCGCCAAATAACCAATACATGATATCAATGAAATGGGAAAATTGTGTAAACAACGTTCCTCCATCCAAATCACTCGTACCTTTCCAACCGCCTTTTTTATAATAGCGATCATCACGATTCCAATAACAGTTCAATTGAACCATGAAAATATCACCTAAAATTCCTTCTGATACAACAGATTTAATCCATTCCGAAGGAGGAGAATATCGATTTTGCATTACACAAAAAACTTGTTTAGACACCTGCAGTGATTTGAAAATCACTTTTTCGCAATTGTCTTTTGACAGACCCATTGGTTTTTCACAAGCGACATGCTTATGTGCCTCTAAGGCTATTAAACTTTGCGAAGCATGTAATCCATTTGGTGTGCAAATATTGACCACATCGAAGTCCAAATCCGAGGCGACTAATTCCTCCACCGTTCTAAAAAACGGAACGTCAAAATCTTCGGCGCCACATTCTTCTCTAGAGCGACAATCAACCATTGCAATCAATTCGGCTTCTTCTTCACGACGAATCATTTCGGCATGACGTTTTCCGATATGGCCTGCGCCAACAACTGCAAATTTCACTTTTTGATTTTCGGAACTCATGCTTTCAATTTTTCCACTTGATTATCAAGTAATTTATATTTTTCATTGCTCTCCGGACAAACGGCAATGCCTTCAGCATCAAAAACTAATTTTTGTCCATTTTCACTCATCCAACCCATTTGTCGCGCTGGATTCCCGACTACTAAAGCATATGCTGGAATGGCTTTTGTAACCACAGCTCCTGCACCAATAAAGGCATATTCACCAATATCATGACCACAAACAATGGTCGCATTTGCACCAATAGATGCTCCTTTTCGCACTATTGTTTTCGAATATTCACTTTTACGATTAACCGCGCTCCTCGGGTTAATCACATTTGTAAAAACCATCGAAGGACCCAAAAAGACATCATCTTCACAGATTACTCCTGTATAAATGGATACGTTATTCTGCACTTTAACGTTGTTTCCAAGAACTACTTCTGGAGATATTACCACATTTTGACCCAAATTACACCCATTTCCAAGGATACAATTGGACATAACATGGGAAAAATGCCAAATTTTGGTTCCTTCACCAATCTGGCAATTATCATCAATTACTGCTGTTTCATGTGCGAAGTAGCCCATTATCGAATGATGTATTTGTCAAAGTTATTATGATCCACTTTGTTCAATTCTTCGGTGGATAATTTCTTAAAGTATTCGTAGGTAATTTTTAGTCCTTCGCTTCTTGAAACCTTAGGCGTCCAGTTCAACAATTCAATTGCCTTTGTAATATTTGGTTGACGTTGCTTTGGATCATCCACCGGCAAGTCTTTGTAAATTACCTTTTGATCTGTTCCCGTCAGTTTTATTATCTCTTCAGCAAAATCGCCGATAGAAATCTCATCTGGGTTACCAATATTTACCGGCGATGAATAATCGCTTTTCAACAACCTGAAAATTCCTTCTACCAAATCGTCTACGTAACAAAATGAGCGTGTTTGTGATCCGTCACCAAAAATCGTTAAGTCTTCGCCTCTTAAAGCTTGACCGATAAAAGCAGGTAAAACACGACCGTCATTCAGGCGCATTCTAGGTCCGTAAGTATTAAATATGCGCACAATTCGCGTTTCGACACCATGAAAAGTGTGATACGCCATCGTTATCGCTTCTTGAAATCTTTTTGCTTCGTCATACACTCCGCGTGGTCCAACTGGGTTCACATTGCCCCAATATTCTTCTGGTTGTGGGTGAACACTAGGGTCACCATATACTTCTGAAGTAGAAGCAATTAAAACTCTTGCATTTTTCGCTTTGGCCAAACCAAGACAATTGTGAATTCCCAAAGACCCAACTTTTAAGGTTTGAATCGGAATCTTCAAATAATCAATGGGACTCGCTGGTGAAGCAAAATGAAGAATATAATCTAGTTCTCCTGGAACATGAATGAATTTTGAAACATCGTGATTGTAAAATTCAAAATTCGCTAAAGGAAAAAGATGTTCGATATTTTTTAGATCACCTGTAATTAGATTATCCATACCAATAACATGGTAATCTTCTTTTATGAATCTGTCGCAAAGGTGTGAACCTAAAAATCCGGCGGCTCCTGTAATCAATATGCGCTTTCTGTTTTCCATTATACTTTTCCTACAATTTGTCGACCTACTGAGTGATATTGAATTCCATTTTGCTTCATTTGATTCAATTCATATATGTTTCGTCCATCGAAAATAATATGGTTTTTCAATGCCAATTTCATTCTATTGAAGTCTGGATTTTTAAATGCACCCCATTCTGTTGCAACTAACAAAGCATCAGCATTTGCTAAGGCGTCATATTGATTTTCAACATAATTGATTTTATCGCCAATCTCCGCTTTCACATTTTTCATGGCTTCTGGATCATATGCAGTTATCGCAGCACCAAGTGCAATGAGGTCTTTAATGATATACAAGGCCGAAGCTTCTCTAATATCATCAGTGTCGGGTTTAAAGGCCAATCCCCAAAGTGCAAAATGACGTCCTGATAAATCGTCTCCAAATTGATCTTTTATCTTTTGAACCATAGTGACCTTTTGCTTCTCGTTCACTTTTAACACACTGTCGATAATTTCGAATTTGTATCCTACGGCCTGACCACTTTTCAATAAAGCGCTCACATCTTTCGGAAAACAAGAACCTCCGAATCCGATTCCAGGATAAAGGAACTTATGTCCAATTCGCGAATCGGAACCTATTCCTTGTCGAACGCAATCTACATCTGCTCCTACTTTTTCGCAGAAGTTAGCAATCTCATTCATAAACGTAATCTTGGTTGCCAAAAATGCATTTGCAGCATACTTTGTCAACTCGGCCGATTTTTCATCCATGATTATCAAAGGGTGACCATCTCGAATAAATGGTTTATACAATTCATCCATGATTTTCACAGCGCGTTCGTCAGAAGTTCCAACGACAACCCTGTCCGGATTTAAAAAATCATCAATTGCGAAACCTTCTCGTAAAAATTCAGGATTGGAAACTACGGCAAAATCAACGGTAGCATTTGCGGCAATTGCTTTCTCAACTTTTTCTGCTGTTCCAACAGGCACCGTTGACTTATCTACTATGACTTTATACTCTTTAATCAGTTTGCCTAGTTTGTCGGCAACATCAAGGACATAACTCAAGTCGGCCGAACCGTCCTCACCCGGAGGTGTAGGAAGTGCTAAAAATATAATTTCCGCAAATTCAACAGCTTCTTCCAGATTGGTTGTGAATCGTAATCGGTTTTGTTTTATATTTCGTTCGAAAACAACATCAAGGTGTGGTTCATAAATCGGAACAATACCTTTACGCATTTTCTCGACCTTTTTCTCGTCAATATCGACACAGACCACATCATTTCCAGTTTCAGCAAAACAAGTTCCTGAAACCAAACCAACATATCCTGTTCCGATTACGGCAATTTTCTTCATTACTTTCTATTCTCTTTTATAAATGCCGCAACTGAATTGCAGATTAAGTCTTGCTGCTCCTTCTCCATTTCAGTATGCACTGGAAAGGATATAACACGTGTCGTTAAATCATCTGTAATAGGCAAAACTGTAGATGCACTTCCGAAATGTGCAAACATTTTCTGGCTATGTGCTGGAACTGGATAGTAAATCATAGAAGGCACATCACGTTCAGCCAAATACACTTGCATCGCATCTCTGTCCAAACTATCATCAAGTTGAACTGTGTATTGGTGGTAAACATGACTCGTGAATGAACCAACTGCGGGTGTCTTTACCTCTGGATAATCAGCAAAGAATGCATTGTAAGTACTTGCAACCTTATTTCTTCGGGCGTTATATTCATCCAACTTTCTCAATTTAATTCTCAAAACGGCAGCTTGTATGCTATCCAATCTTGAATTACAGCCGACTACATCATGATAATACCTTTTGCTTTGACCATGATTAGCGATCATTCGAATCATACTTGCCAATTCATCATCGTTGGTGCACATTGCGCCTCCATCACCATAACAACCTAAGTTTTTACTTGGGAAAAATGATGTGCAACCAATATGACCAATCGATCCCGTTTTCGCAATGGACTCATCGGAAAATTTAAAATCTGCTCCAATAGCTTGTGCGTTATCTTCTACAACAGACAAATTGTGTTTCGAAGCGATTTTCATTATCGCCTCCATATCTGCAGATTGCCCGTACAAATGAACAGGAACTATAGCTTTTGTTTTTGATGTAATTGCTGCCTCAATTAATGCAGGATTAATATTGAAAGTATCGGGATCAACATCCACAAAAATCGGTTTCAATCCAAGAAGAGCCATCACTTCCGTTGTCGCGATATACGTGAAAGAAGGTGTAATAACCTCATCACCGGGTTTCAATCCCAAAGCCATAAGGGCAATTTGCAATGCATCAGTTCCATTTGCAACAGGAATAACGTGCTTAGCTCCCAAATATGACTCTAATTCAGATTGAAAATTTGTTACCTCTGGTCCGTTGATGAATTGAGCTTTCTTGATCACATCCATTATTGCTGCATCCACATCCGATTTGATATCTGCGTATTGCGCTATCAAATCAACCATTTGAATTTTTTTCATCAAGGCGTTTTTAATTTCTTTTTTTGGGTTACAAATATAACATAAAGTTGTGAAAATTATTGTGAAATACACCGTATAATTGCATACAGGAGATGATTGCAACGGTTTACTCAACAAGGGATTATCTTTCAAAAAAGATTGTAATTTTGTACGCATGCGAATACCCTTTATTTTATCACTTGCTTTTGTCCTTGGAATCTCGATTATAAGCCATAGTCAGAGAAGCGTAATAGATTCCACCATTAGCACCCCAATTTTTGCTCTTCACTATGGCGGAAATTTAACGGCGGGTGATCTCAGTGATCGATATGGTTTCTTGAATCACCTCGGAATATTGGCAGGTTATAAAACCAATAAAAACTGGTTTTGGGGAGTGGATGCTAATTTTATTTTCGGAAATCGAATTAACCTAAGCGATCCTTTCGCCGACATTAGAGATTCGAAAGGCAACCTTACTGATGCCAATGGTGATATTGCCTCTGTAGTGCTTAATTCACGTGGATTCAATGCCAACCTGGCCGTTGGGAAAGTTTTCCCTGTCTTGAGTCCAAACTCTAACTCGGGAATATTCGTTCACGGTGGAGCCGGATTTTTAGCTCACAAAATGAGAATTGAAACAAACAACCAAGTGGTTCCTCCCATCGAAGGAGATTACAAAAAAGGATACGATCGATTGACGCAAGGATTCAATCTTCATCAATTTATCGGTTATTCCTTCATGGCAAATAGAGGTTTGATTAATTTTTACGGGGGCTTCTATGTACAGGAAGGTTTTACAAAAAACAAAAGAACGATCAATTTTGATGAGCCAGAGATTCCCGTTTCAACCAAAACTCGACTCGATATTCAATACGGATTCAAAGTGGGTTGGATGATTCCAATTTACCGCCGATTACCTAAAGAATACTATTTCGATTGATGCGATTCATCTATCAAATATCCGTTTACCTCTATTATTCTGCTGTAAGAATTTCAAGTTTGTTCAACCCAAAAGCGAAAGCTTGGGTTGATGGGAGAAAAAATCCCAAATGGGAGAAATTCGATTCTCAAGGCAAAAAAGTAGTTTGGTTTCACTGTGCCTCATTGGGCGAATTTGACATTGGTATTCCCTTAATTGAAAAATGGCAACAAGAAAACCCTGAGGATGAAATTGTCGTTACATTTTTCTCTCCTTCTGGAATGCAGAATTACCAAAAGCGGAACCTGCATCTTGAACATGTTTTTTACTTGCCATTGGACACCTCGAAAAATGCAAAAGTATTCGTACAAACTATCCAACCCAATTACGTCATTTTCGTGAAGTATGAATTTTGGGCATTTCACCTTTTTGAAGCAAAAAAATATGGAGCAAAAATTTTCTCTGTCAATACTTTGTTTCGTAAGAACCAATTGTATTTCAAATGGTATGCCAGTTTTTATCGGACAATTTTAAAATCATTCGACCACTTCTTCGTTCAAAATAAAAATTCAATCGATTTATTAGAGTCCATTCATATTACAAATGCTACCATTTCTGGAGATATAAGATTTGATCGTGTATTCGAGAACAAACAAAAAGTCACAAGTTCGCCATTAATTGGAAATTGGCTCCAAGGTGAAAAAGCATTTATCATTGGTTCTTCATGGCCAGTTGATTTAAAAATTCTTTGTGAATACATTAATTCGGAGAGTTTCAATCAAAAAGTGATTATTGCACCGCACGAAATCAATGAAAACCATATACAAGAAATTGAAAAAGTATTAAAGATTCAATCTATCCGTTTCACAGATGTAAAAGATGAGATTAACCAAGAAACGCAAGTGTTAATTTTAAACACGATCGGACATCTTACGAATTTATTTCAATACGGTGATGTCGCCTATATTGGTGGTGGATTTACAGGTAAATTGCACAATATTTTAGAACCAGCCGTTTTTGGCCTGCCTATCCTTTTTGGCCCGAAACACGCTCAATTTCCGGAGGCTCAATTATTTATTGATAAAGGATTTGGTTTTGAGGTTGCTGATGTGCATGATTTTAAAATTAAATTTGACAGCGTGCATCGAGATAAAAATGAAATCGAAAGCAAACTTTTACAGTTTATGGAAGGTCAAATTGGTGTTTCGGTACGAATCTTGAAACAGATTCAATCCAACTGATTAATTTATGAGATTCTATTTTTTATTCCTTTCATTTTTCGCCTTTCAAAGTGTAGCGCAAGAAATTCAATCACTAACAGATACCATTGAAGTTCGGTTTCTATATGGCTCCAAGCCCAAACCGGAGAACAAGCGTGAGCAAAAAAGATGGTTCGGAGGAATGCTGGGAGGACATGTTGGCATAAAATACGACAGCACGCGCTACTTGAGCTTTTTTTACGAAGGCCGCGTTCATGTTTTTCAACACCCAAACAATCCAAATGGGCGATACGACCTCCAAAGTGATTCTGCGTTCAACTACATTATGGATGAAGATGTGGATAGTGTTAAAACACTTGTAATTTACATTCCAATAACAGAAAACCAAAGAGCGAAATTTGTTTCGGTCTGCGAATCATACAGTGCGAAAACTCCTTACGATTATGCTTTTTTCGGCGTTCGTTGCGGGTCATCGACTTACGACGTGCTTGCTCAAATCGGTGCGGTAAAACAATACCGCTATTTCAAAATGTGGCGTAAAATTTTCTATCCAAGAAAACTGAGAACAAAACTGAAACGAGAAGCGAAAAAGAACGATTGGGTAACGATTAAGAAAAAAGGAACTCACAAAAGGAAATGGGAGAGAGATAAAGATTAGTCTTCCAATGCATTTTGATAAAGGCAACCAGACTTTTTTTGATATTTTCATTGGTTGATTTCCAAAAGTAAATCTAAAAAGTCGGATTCGATGCGCTCATTTATAGTAAATTCACCTCGTGGAAAATCACGAATTCTTCATGCAACGCTGTTTGGATTTAGCCATAAAAGGCTTGGGAACGACAGCGCCGAATCCAATGGTAGGCGCCGTGCTCGTTTATGAAGGAAAAATCATTGGTGAAGGATTCACGAGTCCGCACGGCAGTTCACACGCAGAAGTAAACGCTATTCATTCGGTAAAAGATCAATCTTTATTTAAGAAGTGTACGCTTTATGTTAGCCTGGAACCTTGCTCCCATTTTGGGAAAACTCCACCATGTTCCAATCTGATTATAGAAAAAGAAATCCCAAGAGTAGTTATAGGAACCGAAGACACGTTTTCGAAAGTAAATGGTAATGGAATAAGGCAACTAGAAGAAAATGGAGTACACATTATTAGTCGAATTTTGCAAAAAGAATGTCGTGACTTGAACAAACGGTTTTTCACATTTCACGAAAAGAAGCGGCCTTTTATTACACTCAAATGGGCACAATCTGCTGATGGATTGATGGACAAAGACCGAGAAAAATCGGAATCGAAAATCAATTGGATTACGCAGCCAGAGACGAAAAATCTTGTTCATCTTTGGCGCAGTCAAGAAATGGGAATTTTAGTTGGAAGAAAAACGATAGAAAATGACAACCCAAAATTAGATGTTCGACTCGTCAACGGGAGATCTCCAATTCGACTCATCCTTGATCCTGAAGCAAAAATTGATTTGGAAAATTGGACGCACAATCAGATGGAACGAACGCTAATTTTCAATACTCTAAAAAACGAGCAGTCAGGGAAAATAGAATGGATAAAGATGCCCCACTTTAACTTAAATGAAATTCTTCACGAATGCTACAAAAGAGAAATTCAGTCTATTCTGGTTGAAGGTGGAGCTCATACTTTGAATGAATTCATTTCCACCAATTTATGGGACGAAGCAAGAGTGCTCATCGGAGAAAACAAATTTAACAAAGGACTCAAGGCTCCAAAAATAGATCAACCTTTTTCCAAAAAAGAAAAAATTAATAAAGACGAAATTTGGTTTTACACCAACGACTTAAAGGCATTACATCTCCTCTAAATCTTCTTTTACAGTTTTTTTCTCTTGCTTTGGCGTTTCTTTCTTATCGGCCTCTTTGTTCTTCGACGTTTTATTTGAAGTACCGCATGATGCAGCAAAAATAAGAAGAGCGGAAATAAATAAAATTCTTTTCATTTTACGTGTTTTGTTCTTCAAAGTTATGAAAGTTCGGTTGCATTTTTCCACTTCCTGTTATCTTTATAAAAAATCGATGCATGAAAATTCATTCTATAAATACAGGTTATTTTAAATTAGACGGTGGAGCCATGTTTGGCGTGGTACCGAAATCACTTTGGACCAGAACAAATCCGGCCGACGAAAATAATTTATGCACTTGGGCCATGCGCAGTCTTTTAATAGAGGATGGCGATAAATTGATTTTGATTGATACCGGAATCGGGATTAAACAATCCGAAAAATTCTTTTCGCACTATCATTTGCATGGTGATGACAGCTTAGATTCCAATCTTCAAAAACTTGGTTTTCACCGAGACGATATCACCGATGTATTTCTGACACACTTGCATTTTGACCATTGTGGAGGTGCTGTTGAGTATAATTCGAAAAAAGATCGTTTCGAACCTGCTTTCAAGAATGCGGTTTTTTGGAGCAATGAAAAACATTGGCTTTGGGCAACCGAACCTAATCCTCGAGAGAAAGCATCTTTTCTAAAGGAAAACATACTTCCCATTCAGGAAAGTGGTCAATTGAAATTTATTGAACGAACTGGAAATTTCACCAAAAATGTATTTCCAAATTTTGACGTGCTTTTTGTAGATGGTCACACAGATAGCATGATGATTCCACACATACATTATCAAGGAAAAGAATTGGTTTTTATGGCAGATTTGTTGCCTAGTGTAGGTCATATACCATTGCCTTTTGTGATGGGTTACGACACAAGACCATTAATTACGCTTACCGAAAAAGAACTGTTTCTGAAAGATGCTGTTGATCAAAATCGCTATTTGTTCTTCCAACACGATAGTGTAAATGAACTCTGCACTTTGCAAAATACGGAAAAGGGTGTTCGCCTAAAAAACACTCATTTTTATCATGAAATATTTTAAATCATCCATAAACGCAAAAATGTAATATTTAATCACAACTTTTACTAATTTTGTTCTCAAACTCAACTATAAATGAACAAATATTTCATTCAATTATTCTTACGCGAAAATACGGTTATTTTACCTAGATTTGGTGCATTAACTGCTCCCAACGGGAATATTGAAGAGATTATGTTTCTTCCACATTTGAAACCAGATGATGGGAAACTTGCCGAATTTATCGTTGAAACGGAGGGTATTGACCTTCAAGATGCACAGAACACCATTGCTAAATTCATTCGCGAAATAGAAACGAATTTAAGCCAAGGAGAAAGTTTTGATATTTTTCAATTTGGTAGTTTTTTCAAAAACGAGGTTGGAGAAATTGAATTCGATTCTTGGATGAAAAAAACCAAAGAAAAAAAGACTGAAAAAGCTGAAAAGCTAGTCAAGGAGAAAGAAATTATTACACCTGTTGAATCAGAATCCATCGTTGAAAAGAAAGTTGAAGAAATCAAGGAGGTTAATATAGTAGAAGAAGTTAAGGAAGTTGTAAAAAAAACGGATGATTCACCTTCCCTAGTCTTTGATACAAAATCCATAAAAAAGAAACCAGAGGTTGAAAAAGTAGTTTCAGAAGGTAAAAAGAAACTCGATAAAAAAGAACTCCGTTTTGCTCCCGTTTTGGAAACCAACCAGCCGGAAGTTGAACCTGGAGAAAAGAAAAAGAATAGAAAACCACTTTTATGGATTCTTGGCCTACTCAGTATAGTAGCTGTTTCTGTTGGCCTTTACGTTCCTTTAGTAAAAAACCACGAGAAGCCGAACACGACGAAAGTTCCTCAAAATGAAAGTAAAAAGGACACTTTAAAATCAAAAAAGGAACCGTCTGAGGCTCCTGTTGAAGAATCACTTAAAGAACGAATTTCACAGAAAGAACAAAAAGAAAATACTACTGACGCGATTGTACAAGAAAAAAAGTCAGCTAATGTTATTGAAACAAGCGCAAATGGATTTTACCTCATTGGTGGCGTTTATCACAGCTCAAGGTCAGCAGAAAAAAAAATATCCAAACTAGAAAAGGAAGGAATTTCTGGTAAAATACTGGAGGAAGGTCCAAAAAAATTCTATGTCTCGCTTACAGATTTTACGGATAGAAAAAAGGCATCGAAACAATTGAAAAACTTTAGAGATAAAGGGATGAACGTTTGGATACTTGAAAAATAATCGCACAAAATTACGGAGCAAGTTCTTTTTACGTCCAGGTTAACTCAAGGTTTTCATCAAGCCATAATTTTAGGTTCTGTCGCATTAATTAAAAAATCACTCTTTTAAGCCTAATTCGTACAAAACGAAAAACCATAAATCGTTGAAATAATGTGAGTTAACTTTTTAAACATTCAAGGAATTTGATGAAAAATGGTCGAAAAATAATTAATGCGGCAGAACCAATTTAAAATATTAAAAAAGGGTTCCGACATTCGGACCCCTTTTTTATTTTATAAAGTTTTTATTAAATCCTTGCTACTAGATCTGCTAAACGATTACTGTATCCAGCTTCATTATCATACCAACCTACAACCTTAACCATGTTGCCTATAACCGAAGTAAGTTGAGAATCGAACAAACAACTGTGAGGATTCCCTACTATGTCAACCGAAACAATTGGCTCATCTGTATACCCTAAAATTCCTTTTAAAGGTCCTTTCGATGCCTCAAGCATAGCTTCGTTTATTTTCTCAATTGTCGTGGTGTTTTTTACCACCAAGGTCAAATCCGTCATAGACCCGTTTGGCACCGGAACACGAATTCCACATCCACCAATTTTACCTTCCAAGTCTGGAAAAATCTTCGTAATGGCTTTCGCAGCTCCTGTTGTCGTGGGAATTATGGATAAATTGGCTGCACGCGCCCTTCTTAAATCACTGTGTGGAGAATCATGCAAACGTTGATCAGAAGTATAACTGTGAATCGTTGTAATGTAAGCACTTTCAATTTCAAGAATCTCTTTCAAGACTTTTACCATTGGAGCTGCATTGTTGGTGGTGCAAGATGCATTCGATACTAAGACATCGTCATCAGTCAACTCCTCATCATTAACGCCAAGTACTATCGTTCTCATTTCGCTTTTTGGAGGAGCAGAAAGGACCACTTTCTTGGCTCCTCCTGTCAAATGCAATTTGGCTAATTCGCTCGTTCTGAATATACCTGTGCATTCAACAACGGTTGTTACTCCAAAATTTGACCAACCAATTTTATTTGGCTCACGCTCTTGGGTAAACGTTATTTCTTTTCCATTTTCAAAAACTAGTTTTTGTCCTTCGATTTTAAAATCATATTTTAATTTACCGTGAACACTATCGTATTTAAACAAGTGAGCAAGAGTTTTAATGTCTGCTAAATCATTGACAACTAACACTTTAATGTCGTCTCTTTCTAGAGCAATTCTAGTAAAATATCGACCAATTCTACCAAATCCATTTACTCCAATATTCTTCATTCTTTTTTTCTTCAAAAATACGATATATCCAACGATTGTTGATGTAAAATACTCTAAAGCTTTAAAGACTAGAATTGTTGATAAAAGAACCATTGTGTTAACGTTTCCGAGCCATTTACAACCTCTCTTTTGTGAAATGATGGTTACTTTTGTTCGAACGAAAATTCATCTCACATTTAGCATGGAAACAAACGAAATAAAAAGAATTGCCTCCCAAGTAAGAAGAGATATCGTACGAATGGTTGCAGCTGTTAAATCAGGTCATCCTGGTGGATCGCTGGGCTGTACGGATTTCTTAGCCACTTTGTATTTTCACCAAATGAAATACAATTCGGCCAATTTCAGTATGAATGGTCAGGGTGAAGATTTGTTCTTTTTATCGAACGGACATATTTCTCCCGTTTGGTACAGCATACTTGCAAGAGCTGGATATTTCCCAGTTCCAGAATTGGCTACTTTTCGTAAGATCTCGTCAAGACTTCAAGGACATCCTTCCACGGATAAAAATTTACCTGGCATTCGAATGGCTTCGGGTTCGCTAGGGCAAGGACTTTCCGTTGCACTGGGTGCTGCAGAAGCAAAAAAATTGAATGGTGATAAATCTATCGTTTATACGCTTCACGGAGATGGTGAATTGCAAGAAGGCCAGATTTGGGAAGCGGCAATATACGCTGCAGCAAGAAAAATAGACAATGTAATCGCAACCATTGATTATAACGGCAGACAGATCGATGGAGATCTTGAAGATGTAATGTCTTTGGGCAATTTGGCACAAAAATGGCAAGCCTTTGGTTGGGAAGTACTAGAAATGGACGGTCATAATGTAGACGAGATCAAAAGTTTACTCGAAAAAGCAAAAAGCATGACAGGAAACGGCAAACCAATTGTGATTATAATGAAAACCGAAATGGGACAAGGAATTGACTTCATGATGGGTTCTCATAAATGGCATGGTGTTGCACCGAACGACGAACAACTTGCAGATGCTTTAGGCCAATTGGAAGAAACACTTGGAGATTATTAATTGAAACATTTACTCATCATATTATTTTGTTTTTTTGTTCAGCTCAGCTGGTCACAAGAAAAAACGCGTATCCTCTTCATTTTGGATGCTTCGAATAGTATGAATTCGCGATGGGGAACAGAAACGAGAATCCAATCGGCGAAAGAACTATTAGCTGCGACAGTCGATAGCTTGAAAGATGTTCCAAATCTTGAAATTGCTTTGCGTGTATATGGACATCAATCTCCAATTACGGCTACGTATCAAGATTGTAACGATACTAAATTGGAAGTTCCTTTTTTACCCAATAATTTCGATAAAGTCAAATACAGAATTAAATCCATTCAAGCGAAAGGAACAACGCCAATTGCTCGATCTTTGGAAGCTGCGGCGGACGATTTCCCGGATCAAACAACGAGAAATGTGATCATATTAATAACCGATGGATTAGAGGCTTGTGACAACGATCCTTGTGTTATTGCTCAAAAACTGAAAGACAAAGGAGTGACGATTACACCATTCGTTATTGGTTTAGGGCTTGATCTTTCTTATCTAGAAAAATTCAATTGCATAGGTAATTATTCCGAAGCTGAAACGAAAGATGCATTTAAGAATGTTCTGAAGAATGTTGTTTCAAAGGCAGTTCTTAATACGACAGTTCAAATTAATTTAAACGACATTCAAAACGCTCCGAAGGAAACAAACGTTACCCTGTTTCTTTACAAAGCTGGAACAAAGCAATTGATATATACCTACATTCATACGATCAATAAATTTGGCAATCCAGACACCTTGAATATCGACCCGAAAATGAATTATGATTTGGTGGTCAATACGATTCCGAAAATTGAGAAAAAAGGAATCATTCTTCAAAAAAACACCCACAATATTATCGTCGTAGATGCGCCTCAAGGTTATTTGAAATGCAGATTATTGTACAGTAATCGCCCCTACAGCGTTGAAACACGCGTAATTTTAATTGGCGATGATAAAACGATTAATGTTCAACAAATAAACTCTACAGACAAATACATAGTTGGGAAATACAAAGTTGAAATTTTGACTTTGCCGAGAATTTACAAAGAAGTAGAAATTTCGCAAAGTAGCACGACAACAATTGATATTGAAGCTCCAGGTTCTTTTAGTTATAGAGCAGGACGTGAAATAGTTGGTCAGATATTTATTAAAAAAGATGACGGTACATTTGATTGGGTCTGTAACCTTGATTTAACGGCTAAAAGCGGACAATGGTACTTGCAACCTGGGAGCTACAAAGTCGCGTATAGGCAAAAAGATGGACGATCAGCCAGTCAAACGGTAGAGACTGAAATACGGATATATTCTAATAAAACAACAAGCGTAAATTTATAACAGAAGCTAATGGAGTTCGAGATACTAGGAAACAAAGACACCCGCTCAGGTTTTGGAGAAGGATTACATGAATTAGGTCAGAAAAACGGAAACGTTGTCGCACTTTGCGCTGATTTAACTGGATCTTTAAAAATGAACGCTTTTGAGAATGATTTTCCAGAACGTTTTTTTCAGGTGGGAATTGCGGAAGCAAACATGATGGGAATGGCTGCTGGCTTGACTATTGGTGGGAAAATTCCTTTTACAGGCACTTTCGCTAATTTTTCAACTGGACGTGTTTATGATCAAATTCGACAGTCGATTGCTTACTCAAAAAAGAACGTGAAAATTTGTGCTTCTCATGCGGGATTAACTCTTGGTGAAGATGGTGCTACACATCAAATTTTAGAAGATATCGGATTGATGAAAATGTTACCAAATATGACGGTTATCGTTCCTGCAGATTTCAATCAAACCAAACAAGCGACCATCGCAATTGCGGATCATGAAGGACCTGTTTATCTTCGATTTGGACGACCGGTTATGCCTATTTTTGTGAAACCAGATGCAAAATTCGTAATCGGTAAAGCGGATGTTTTGGCTGAGGGAACTGACGTGACTATCATTGCTTGCGGACACTTGGTTTGGAAATCGATTGAAGCGATTAAAATCTTAGCCGAAAAAGGTATCAAAGCTGAATTGATTAACATGCATACCATTAAACCTTTGGACGCTGCAGCAATTCTTAAATCTGTTGAAAAAACAGGTTGTGTTGTTACTGCTGAGGAACATATGAAAAATGGTGGTTTAGGTGATTCTGTTGCTCAAGTTTTGGCAAGTAAAATGCCTACTCCTCAAGAATATGTTGGCGTGAACGACACCTTCGGTGAGTCAGGAGATCCAATGGAATTGATGACCAAATACGGAATCGACACAGCAGATGTAGTGAAAGCAGCGGAACGTGTAATCGCAAGAAAAGCGTAAGTATGAGCGAGCTTGATTTCCTTCGATATCAAGGTCAAACGAACCCTTTCCCCTACCTCATCGAGGTGGATAAAGCAGAAGGAATTTATGTTTTCGATAAGTCGGGCAAACGATACATGGATATGATTGCTGGCGTTGCTGTCAATAACATTGGTCATCGTCACCCGAAAGTTGTTGAAGCGATTAAGACCCAAGTTGATCGGCATTTACATGTCATGGTGTACGGCGAATTCATTCAAGATGCACCTTTAGAATTTTCTAAGAAACTAACGGACATACTTCCCGAATCTTTGAACTGTGTATATCCTGTAAACTCAGGAACAGAAGCCAATGAAGCGGGGATAAAATTAGTAAAACGAGTTACCGGAAGAACAGAAATTGTTTCCTTCCAAGGTTCATATCACGGCAGTACAAACGGGTCACTTTCTATTTCCGGAAATGAATCGAAGAAAATCAAATTTCGACCGTTGATGCCAGACATTCGCTTCATTGAACACAATAATCTAGACGATTTAAATCAAATTACATCAAAAACAGCGGGTGTTTTTCTTGAAACCATTCAAGGAGATGCAGGAGTTCGAATTCCTAATCTTTGTTTTTTGCAAGAATTGCGAAAACGGTGTTCGGAGGTGGGTGCATTGCTTGTTTTCGATGAAATACAATGCGGAATTGGACGAACAGGTGCGAACTTTGCTTTCGAGCATTTTGGAGTAGTTCCGGATGTTTTGACGCTTGGAAAAGCGCTAGGTGGTGGATTACCGATTGGTGCTTTGGTTTCCTGTCAGGCTAATTTGAAAGAATTCACTTATAATCCCATGCTTGGGCACATTACGACTTTTGGAGGCAATCCAGTAATATGTGCGTCAGCTGCAGCAACATTAGAGGTGTTGATAACTGAAATCGAACTGGATGAAGTTGAGCGCTTGGGACAATTATTAGAAAGACTTATTGGTAAAAACAAAGAAATCAAAACCGTTCGACGAAAAGGAATGATGTTTGCCTTTGACATGGAAAGCTTTGAACGTGTCGAAAAAGTGGTTAAAAAATGTCTCGAAAAAGGCTTGATTAGTTTTTGGTTTTTATCCCACCCAAATAGTTTTAGGTTGAGTCCGCCATTGATAATTTCCGAAGATGAAATTCGCGAAGCGGGAAGGATAATTTTGGAAGCGATTGAGGAAACGGAACAGGTTAATTAAAAATGAATAATGGGCAATTAATAATTATGCATTTTTAATTATTAATTGCCTAATATCTTCTTCTAAATCTTTTGGCTTTACGGTCGGCGCAAAACGTTTCACAACTTTTCCTTTTCCATCAATTAAAAACTTTTCGA
>Ga0209137_1000989_pt1 | contig 28056 bp, 32 predicted proteins | sample SaaInl5LU_22_DNA_FD_184642 | JGI IMG/M metagenome (GOLD analysis project Ga0209137, IMG submission 184642) | Marine microbial communities from expanding oxygen minimum zones in the Saanich Inlet - ESP_105LU_22_DNA (SPAdes) (version 2) | ecosystem: Environmental > Aquatic > Marine > Intertidal...
GATTATGAAAAGCTTAAAAGTTTAGGTGCCGAATTGGTTGCTATATGTTCTGGTGATTTAGAAGGAGCCAAAAAATGTATTAATGCTGCTAAAGCATCAAAAATTAAAAACTGGTTACATGTTAAACTTGCTATTGATTAAGAAACGGCTTTAAAAAATTATAATTTTACTTATTATCCTAGTGTTTTTTGTACTAGATAATAATAAAAAAAATTATTAGTAAACGCATTGGTTTAGACCAGCTAACAGAAGTTATAAAAGTAATAATTTACTTTAAAAAAAAAGCTCCAACATAATGTTGGAGCTTTTTTTTAGTTTTAAAAATTATGCTTTAGTTTCCTTGGCACAACATGCTTTTTTACAATCTTTTGCACAAGCCATTTTTTCAGCTTCTGTTTTGTTTTTACAACAGTCTTTTTTACAGTCTGCAGCACAAGCCTTCTTCTCTTCTTTAGAAAATGCCTCTACTGTTTTCATGTCTTTTACTTTGTAAGTATCTGCAACACTAGTTACAGTAGCTTCAAGAGTAGTTGGTGTTACTATTGCTTCGTCGTATTCTACCATTGCTAACTCACGTCCAAAATCTACAGTTGCAGATTTTACACCTTCCATTTTAGCCATTTTTTTCTCGATGGTTTTTGCGCATCCCATTGCACAGGTCATACCTTCAATTTTAAATTCGGCTTTTGCATATGTTGCGTTAAGATCTAGTTCTGCTTTAGTTACTTCTACTTCTGTTTCTACAGTCTTAACTTCTGGTTGTGCTTCGTTTTTACAACTAAAAGCAGCGATTGTAATAATAGCGATTGCTAATATGTTTTTTAAATTTTTCATGGTTATTGATTTTTGTTATCATGTTATAAGATACAAAACTAACAATTATATTCATTTATTGTCTTAAAAATTTCATTTTTGCATGGGCAAATTATCTTGATATATAAAATGAAACAATCTAAATGGAGTTACCTAATTATATTATCTATTATTTGGGGAACAAGTTTTATTCTTATAAAAAAGGCATTAATAGGCTTAATACCTTATCAATTAGGCGCTTTAAGAACTGTAATTACTGGCTTGTTTTTGTTTTCTGTTGGTTTTAAAACTATTGGAACAATAAAAAAACAAGATTGGAAATGGATTGCATTATCTGGATTTTTAGGGTCTTTTATTCCAGCTTTCTTTTTTGCTATTGCAGAAACTGAAATTGATAGTGCTGTTGTTTCTGTTTTAAATTCTTTAGTACCACTAAACACCGTTTTAATGGGATTAGCGATTTTTAAAATAACGTCTACTAGACGACAGATTTTAGGTGTTGTAATTGGTTTTATTGGAACTACATTATTAATTTTAAAAGGTGCTGCGTTAAATCCAGAACAAAACTACTTGTTTGCCGGTTTTATTATTGCGTCTACTTTAATGTATGCTGCTAACGTTAATATTATAAAACGTTATTTGCAAGACATAAAACCGTTAACTATAGCTGTTGGTAATTATGTTACTATTATTTTGCCTGCCATAATAGTTTTAATATTTACCGGTTTTTTTACAGAAGAAAGTCTAAGTCGTCCAGATTTAGGTTTGTCGGTTTTTTATGTTGCTGTGTTATCCCTTTTTGGCACTGCAATTGCCAAGGTCTTGTTTAATACATTAGTTCAGATTTCGACTCCAGTTTTTGCTTCTTCTGTAACTTATATCATGCCTATAGTAGCTCTTATTTGGGGATTGCTGGATGGCGAAACTTTTAGTACAATTCAAATTGTTGCTTCTGCTATAATTCTATTAGGAGTGTATTTGGCAAATAAAAAGCAAAAAAAAATCTGAAGCCTTTCGACTTCAGATTTTAGTATGTATACAAAATAACTTTTATTATTCGAAGTCAGCAACTGTTAGTGGTTTATTTACTTTAATAGCACTTACTTTTAGTTCTACATTTTGTCCACCCATTGGTACAGATGTTATATGTGGAAATTTAATACCACTTACTTCTTTATAGTCACCATATGTTCTTTCTTGAGTAACATCTTTACCACTTGGTCCTTTAGTAGTAGAAACACTTTTTATTTTTAATCCAGAAGTTACATCATAGTAGTTTTTAGAAGTTTCTCCATCTTTGTCTTCAATTACAATAACATAAGCATCTGCTCCATCTACAGGTTCAATTCCTGATACTGATAATTTTTTAGAAGCGTCATTTAATAAGTTTATTTCTTCAAATAAACCTTTTTTAGCTTTTGCTTTTTCAACAGCTTCTGCAGGCATAGGTTGTTTATTTCCCATTTGTGCCATGTAGCCAGTTTCGCCATTAAATGCTTGCTTAAAAACACTTCCCATACCTAGAATGCTAACATCTGTAGCAATTAAATTTGGACTTTGTTGCTTAAGCGTCATAGCCATATTTTGTCCTTGAAAAGAGGCACTCATTTCTTGAACTAAAGTTGTTACATTCTCTAATGTTGTTTTACCACCAACGGCATTTAAGTAAGCGTCTAACACAGTTTGTGCAGTTACTCCTGCTGGAACTGGCTTAGAGAATACAGGTTTACTAACTTCTGTTGCAAAAGGATCGAAGTATTTAATAGGGATTCCTGTTTTTTCTAAATTTGTAACGACTTCGCTTCCTTTTCCAACAACAATAACTCTTGCATTTTTATCAGAAAAGTAAGTGTTTGCAACACGTTGAACGTCTTCAATAGAAACAGCATTAATTTTTGTTAAATAGGTTTTGTAGAAGTCTTTAGGTAAATCATTTAATTTTATATTTAAAGCATAGTTAGCAATAGTTTGTGGACGCTCTAATGCTAATACAAAGTCTCCAACGTATTTAGCTTTAGCATTTTTTAAGTCTTCGGCAGAAACTTTTTCTGTTTTAATTCTTTTAATTTCTTTTAAAGATTCCACAAGAGCACTATCTGTTACAGCGTTTCTAACAGCCGTAGATGCATTAAATCTAGAGGCTCCATAACGGTCTGTGCCTACACTTGAACGTGCACCATAAGTGTAACCATGCTCTTCACGAAGATTCATATTTAAGTATGAACCAAAGCCACCACCTAAAATTTTGTTAGCAATTAAGACTGCGTGATAATCTGGATCACCCATTTTTAATTTAACATTACTAGTTACAGAGATGTTAGATTGCACTGCATTAGGCATATCTACAAAATTAATTTCTGTTGCATTTACATTGTTATATACTTCTGGAATATTTTTAGTTACATCTATTCCTTTTTCCCATTTTTTAAAGTACTTTTTTACTTGCTTTTCTATTGTTCTAAAATCTACATCACCAACAACAACTAAATAAGCATTGTTAGGATTAAAGTTTTTTAGAAAATGAGCACGAACGTTATCTAGTGTAATATTATTTAAAGTTTCTTCTGTTACAAACTCTCCATAAGGATGTTTTTTCCCATAAGACAATGCGCTACCAACACGAGATGCAACTGCGTCTACACTTTTAGCATTAGATTTTAAACCTTCGATAGCTTTTTCTTTTTCTTTCTGGAATTCTTCTTCTGTTAATAAAGGATTCATTGCTGCATCTGCCATTAACTCTAATATTCTTTCAGAATATTTTGTTAAAGAACTTCCATAGGCATTACTAGAACCAAAGCTTAATCTAGCACCAAGAAAATCTATTTCTTCGTTAAACTCATCTTTAGAGATAGAAGTTGTTCCGTTACCCATCATAGATCCTAAAATACCAGAAACTCCTGCTATATTTCCTTCAACTGCTGGTTGATTGTCAATGACTAATGAGAATGATACTCTTGGCAATTTATGGTTTTCTACCACTAAGACTTTAAGTCCGTTTTTAAGTTCGAATTCTCCAGGAACTTCCAATGTAATAGCTGGAGCTGGACCTGGTATTGGTTGCACAGATCTATCTATTTGAGCAGTTGCTGAAATTGATAGTAAAAACAGTGCTATAAGTGCTGTTATTTTTGTTTTCATTGTGTATGTTTTTTCTATTGTATTATTTTTCTTCTTTTACTTCTGGTAAATACTCTAATTCCAAACGTTGATTTGGGTTTAGGTATTTTTTGGCAACCGCTTGTATTTCTTCTCTGGTAATAGATCTGTAAATATTAATTTCATTATTAATTAAATTTACATCATCATATAACATATAATATCTTGCTAAAGAGTTAGCAATACCAGAAATACTAGAGTTTGAGTTTACAAAATTGTTTTCGAATTTATTCTGAAGCTTTTGGTAATCTCTTTCAGTCATTAATTCTGTTTGTACTTTAACAAGCTCGTCATCAATTTCTACAAGTAAGCTTTCTAAAGAGTTATCTCCTAAAGGTAAACCGTATACTATATATGTACCATAATCTTCTTGACTTTGGTTTATAGCACCAACTTGTAATGCCATTTTTTTATCATCCACAAGTCTTTTGTATAGTTTAGAAGTTTTACCATCACTTAAATAGCTAGATAACATGTCTAATACATAAGCATCTCTTTCTGTCATCGCAGGAGTTCTATAGGCTGCCATTATTGCAGGAACCTGTATATTAGCATCGTAAGCTTTTGCTCTAATAGTTTCTGTAATAGGATCTTCTTTTGGGAAGTTTCTAACGATGTCTTCGCCTCTTGGAATAGGTCCAAAATAGTCTTCAATCATTTTTTTTGTTGAAGTAACATCTATATCACCAGCAACAACTAATACAGCGTTGTTGGGCACATAGAATTTTTTATTAAAGGCTTGAAACTCTTCTAGTGAAGCAGCATCTAAATGTGCCATTTTACCAATAGTTGTCCCTTTGTATGGGTGTTTTTTAAACATGTTAAGTTTCACGTTCTCAATAAATTTGCCATAAGGAGAATTGTCTACACGCAAACGTTTTTCTTCTTTAACAACTTCATTTTGAGTGTCTACACCTATTTGGTTAATTACAGGATGCATTAAACGCTCAGATTCCATCCATAAACCTAATTCTAAACTGTTAGAAGGAAATACTTCATAATAATAAGTTCTATCGTCTGTAGTATTTGCATTATTGCTTCCTCCATTAGAGGTTACAATTTTAAACCATTCACCACGCTCAATATTTTCTGTTCCTTCAAATAAAAGGTGTTCAAAAAAGTGAGCCATACCTGTACGTTCTGGGTCTTCATCTTTAGCACCAACATGGTACATTACAGAGGTTGTAACTACAGGAGCAGTGTTGTCTTGATGTAAAATAACGTGCATACCGTTACTTAAATCATACTCTTCAAATTTAACTTCTTGCGCATTAGCTGCAAATCCAGCTAAAAGCAATGCTGCTAATGAGAATAAACTTTTTTTCATTGTGAGATATTTAATGTTAATTGAAATATATGTCTATAACTTAGATAATTTGTTACAAACTACCTTCAAAAATAGTGATAGACGCACTCTTAAATGGGTGTTGTGTTAAAATTTTAACATAGAATTATAATTTTTTACGATCTTTTTTCATGATATTCTAAACAATAACTTAACTGTAAATAGAATTAAATGCTTTTTTATTTCTAAAATATTAGTAATCACTAAGAAAAACGTTTGCTAATTAATTTTTAAGAAGTATATTTGCATCCGCTTTCTGAGAAGATAGTAGATTTTTTTAATAACAAATTAATAAAAACGTTACGCTAATGTACGCAATTGTAGAGATAGCAGGGCATCAATTTAAAGTTGAAAAAGACCAAAAAGTTTTTGTTAACCGTTTAGCATCAGAAGAAGGAAAGACTATGTCTTTCGATAATGTTCTTTTAATTGCAGATGGTGACAATGTTACTTTAGGCGCCCCAGCTATAGATGGAGCACAAGTAAGTGTGAAAATCTTAAAGCACCTTCAAGGTGATAAAGTTATTGTTTTCAAAAAGAAAAGAAGAAAAGGTTACCGTGTTAAAAACGGTCATAGACAAGCCTTAACAGAAATCGTTATTGAGAGCATTGTAGCTTCGGGAGCTAAAAAAGCTGCTCCAAAAAAAGAAACTAAAAAAGCTGAACCTAAAGTAAAAGCTAAGCCAGTTGCTAAAGTTGCTGAGGAAACTCAAGATTTAAGCAAAATGACTGTTGCGCAGTTAAAAGAGATGGCTAAAGCTAAAGGTGTTAAAGGGATTTCTTCTATGAAGAAAGCTGATTTAATAGCTGCTTTAAGTTAATATTAATAAAATAAAACCTTAAAATTATGGCTCATAAAAAAGGAGTTGGTAGTTCGAAGAATGGTAGAGAATCAGAATCAAAACGTTTAGGCGTTAAGATTTTTGGTGGACAAGCTGCTATTGCTGGAAATATCATATTAAGACAACGCGGTAATACACATCACCCAGCTGAGAATGTATACCAAGGAAAAGATCATACTTTACACGCTAGAGTAGATGGTTTAGTTAAATTCACTAAGAAAAAAGACAATAAGTCTTATGTTTCTATTGAGCCTTTTGAGGCTTAGTAATTTTTATACACTAAAATATTTAAAAACGCCTTTCTTTTAAGAAAGGCGTTTTTTTGTTTGTGATTATTTCTTAATAATTTCATTTATAATCTTTAAATGATGATTGGTATGAATCACTAAAAAACGATAAATCTTTGGTGTATTTATATTTCCAAATAGTGGATGTATAAAATATGCGTTATCATCTAATCTAGCTATTGTTTTAATATTTGCTTTAGCTAAAGCAACTTGAGAAATAAGGTCTTCTTTTAAAATAACTTCTGGTGGTTTAACGTGTTTTGGTGTTTTAGCTTTTCCTCTTGGAAAATACCCAATTGCAAAGAATACTTTTCCCAAAAAACTAAAATTATTTTTATAAGTATCTGGTTCTGATTTTTGTACTGCAGCTATTACATTATTAATAACTTTTAGGCTGTGGTCTATATGCCAAGCAATTGCGCTTTTAGATATTTTAATGTTGGAAACATTGTGTCTTTCAATATAAGATTCTAATGTATTAAGCGCAATATTTAACTTTTGAATACTCATGAAATCTGTTTTGAGATATTGAAGATAATCATTTAAAGAATTAAAAAAGAAAACCCAAACAAGTTATGTTTGGGTTTTATAATTTTAGACTCCTTTTTACAGAGTGATTTTTAATATCTGTAATGCTCAGGCTTATATGGGCCTTCGACTTTTACACCAATATAATCTGCTTGGTAATCTGCTAATTCGGTAAGCTCAACACCAATTTTTTCTAGGTGTAATTTTGCTACTTTTTCATCTAAATGCTTAGGTAACATGTATACATCATTTTTGTATGCTGCACTGTTTTTCCACAATTCGATTTGAGCTAAAGTTTGGTTTGTAAATGAGTTACTCATTACAAAACTTGGGTGACCAGTAGCGCAACCTAAGTTTACTAAACGACCTTCTGCAAGTAAAATAATATCTTTTCCGTCTATATTATATTTATCTACTTGAGGTTTAATGGTGTCTTTAGTGTGTCCATACTTTTTGTTTAACCAACCTACTTGTATCTCATTATCAAAGTGTCCAATATTAGCTACAATAACTTTGTCTTTCATTGCTTCGAAATGCTCAGCACGAACAATATCTTTATTTCCAGTGGTAGTAATTATAATATCGCTATTTGCAACAACAGTTTCTAGTTTTTTAACTTCGAAACCATCCATTGCAGCTTGTAAAGCACAAATAGGATCGATTTCTGTAACGGTTACAATACTTCCTGCACCTTTAAAAGAAGCTGCGGTACCTTTTCCAACATCACCATAACCACAAACAGTAACACGTTTTCCTGCCAGCATAATATCTGTTGCACGACGTATAGCGTCTACTGCAGATTCTTTACAACCATATTTATTATCGAATTTTGACTTAGTTACAGAATCGTTTACGTTAATGGCTGGCATTGTTAATGTTCCGTTTTTTACACGCTCGTAAAGTCTATGAACTCCAGTTGTTGTCTCTTCAGATAAACCTTTAATTCCAGCAGATAACTCTGGGTATTTATCTAAAACCATATTAGTTAAATCTCCACCATCATCTAAAATTATATTTAATGGTTTGCGGTCTTCTCCAAAAAATAAGGTTTGCTCTATACACCAATCAAACTCTTCTTCTGTCATGTCTTTCCAGGCGTAAACAGCAGTTCCAGCTTCTGCAATGGCAGCAGCTGCTTGGTCTTGTGTCGAGAAAATATTACAAGAACTCCAAGTTACTTCTGCACCTAAAGCTTGTAATGTTTCAATTAAAACTGCAGTTTGTATAGTCATGTGTAAACATCCTGCAATTCTTGCTCCTTTTAAAGGTTGCTCGTTTTTGTATTCTTCACGCAAACTCATTAAGCCTGGCATTTCTGCTTCTGCTAAACTAATTTCTTTTCTTCCCCAAGCCGCAAGCGACATATCTTTTACCTTATTAGGTACGTAAGCAATTGTTTTAGTACTCATATTAAATCTTTCTTAATTTTATAATAATAATTAGCCTTTGGGATTAGCACTTAAATAGTTAAATTCGCTTAACAAAATGCCAAATCTGCTTCGGGCAGTGCAAAGATAATCAATAACATTTAGAATATTAAATGCCTCTTTATAAATCCATTATAATAAACTCACAAACTACTGTTAAAATCTGGAAGATTGAAGAGTCATACAATGCATTAATTTCTCCTTTAGATTTAAAACCACAAAGTTTAGAACGTGTTTTGTGTATGAAAAGCGAACTCCATCAACGTGGGTTTTTAAGTGTAAGACATTTGTTGCGAGAATTTGGTTATACAGATCAAGATTTGTTTTATGATGCTAATGGGAAACCACATTTAAAAGATGGTAAGCATATTTCAATAACACATAGTTTTACATTTTCTGGAGTGATTGTAAGTGATACTAAAGTTGGAATAGATATTGAAAAACAACGTGATAAAATTGCTATTATAGCTAATAAATTTGTGGATTACGAGTTCGATTATTTATATCATTGTAATATTGATTACATAAGAAAATTAACTGTTATTTGGGGCATTAAAGAATCGCTTTATAAGTTATTTGCGACACCAGGAATGTTATTTAAAATGCATTTTTTAGTACTTCCGTTTATGTTAGAAGATCAAGGTACTGTGTGTTGGATAGATTATGAATTTAAGAAATATAGATATCAATCACATTTCTTAGAATTTGAAGGCTTCACTTGTGCTTATGTTATAGAATAATATGAAGTCTATTTTACAAAACATAAAAACTGAAAAACGAAATCTAGCAGTTTTAATAGATCCAGATAAATTTAATCTTGAAAATGTATCGCAATCTATAGATAAAGTAAATAAATCTATTGCCACACATATATTTGTTGGAGGAAGTTTAGTTTTAGATAAAGCAACAGAGGTCTTAATTTCTGCTATAAAACCACTCACTAAATTGCCTGTGGTATTATTTCCAGGCGATATATGCCAAGTGACAAATAAAGCTGATGCAATTTTGTTTTTATCTTTAACCTCTGGAAGGAATCCAGAATATATAATTGGTCAGCACGTAAAAGCAGTTTCAAAATTAAGACATTGCGATTTAGAGGTTATTCCAACCAGTTATATTCTAATTGATGGTGGAAAAAAAACAGCAACACAAAAAGTTACAAATACAGAGCCTTTAATTAATTTGCAAGAGATTGTAGATACAGCAAAAGCTTCAGAATTATTAGGTATGCAACTTGTTTATTTAGAAGCAGGAAGTGGAGCAAAACATAAAGTTAAAGAAACAATTATAAAAGCAGTAAAGGCAGAAATTAATATACCAATAATAGTAGGAGGAGGAATTAAAAGTAAATTTGCAATTAAAAAAGCGTTTAAAGCTGGAGCTAATATGGTTGTAATTGGTACCGCTTTTGAACTAGATGAAGATTTTTTTGAAGAAATAAAACGATAGTATGCATATATCTGTAGACCTTACCTTGTCTCCTTTACAAGATGATTACGAAAAACACGTTATAGACTTTATAAAAGTCCTTCGCGATTCAGAATTTAAAGTTTTAGAAAACCCATTAAGTACTCAAATTTATGGAAAGTATAATACCTTAATGCCTTTTTTAACAAAAGCTATTAAAGCGTCTTTCGAGAATCAAGATATTTGTGTACTAACAATTAAAATAGTAAAAACAGATAGAAGCGATTATGAACCCAATTTCTGATTTTTTTTTCTATCAATACTCTAACTATTCAACTTTAGACATTACCTTAGAAATTACAGCTGTTATTTTTGGGTTTCTATCTGTTTGGCTTTCAAAACAAAATAGTATTTTAGTTTTCCCAACAGGAATGATAAACACTTTGATTTTTGTCTATTTACTCCTAAAATGGGAGTTACTTGGAGACATGATGATAAACGCTTACTATTTTACAATGAGTGTTTTTGGTTGGTATGTTTGGACTAGAAAAGGAAAAGATAATGAGGTCACACCAATTTCTAGAACAACAAATAAAGAAAAAAAGATAAGTGTAGTTATCTTTTTAGCAACCTTATTATTTGTTTTTATAGTCTATAAAACATTCAATAAATGGTCAAATTGGGTTGCTTACGTCGATACTATTACCACTGCAATTTTCTTTGTTGGCATGTGGTTAATGGCAAAACGAAAAATTGAGAATTGGATTTTTTGGATAATAGGCGATGTAATTTCTATACCATTATATTTTTATAAAGGATTTACTTTTACTAGTTTTCAATATTTAGGATTTACATTAATAGCAATATTTGGATATTTAGCATGGAAAAAGCACTTAAACAACAACCAGCAAATTGCTTAAAAGTAGTATTATTTGGTCCAGAATCATCGGGAAAAACAACTTTGTCAAGACAGTTAGCGCGTTATTATAATTCGGTTTGGGTAAGTGAATATGCTCGCGAATATCTTCAAAACAAATGGAATAACGAACGCAAAACGTGTGAGCCTAAGGATATATTACCAATTGCTATTGGGCAAATGGCTCTAGAAAACGAATTATCAAAAAAAACAGATTCAATTTTAATATGCGATACAGATTTGTTAGAAACAAAAGTGTATTCTGAAACATATTATTCTGGAACTTGCGATTCATTATTAGAAAAATATGCTATAGAAAATACTTACGATTTATACTTTTTAACGTATATTGATACACCTTGGGAAGCAGATGATTTAAGAGACAAGCCAGAAGAAAGAGAATCTATGTTTAAGGTTTTTGAGACAGCTTTAAAAAACTATAACAGACCCTATGTTTTGCTAAAAGGAGATAAAAAATTACGCCTCCAAACAGCAGTAAAGCACATAGATAAATTGATGAAAAAATAAAGTGAATTTCACTACAACACAAATAAAACAGATTGAAGACAAAGGACTCACAGTTGCAAAGGTTTTAAAGCAAATTGAAACTTTTAAATCTGGATTACCTTGTGTAAATTTAGAGTCTGCAGCCATATTAGGCCATGGAATTTTAAAACTTTCTGATAAAGAAAACCAAGACTATTTAACCTTTTACAACACCCAAAAAGAGCTTTTAAATATTATTAAGTTTGTTCCTGCATCTGGAGCTGCTACTAGAATGTTTAAGTTTTTATTCGAATTCTTAGAAACTTATAATATTAAAAAAGAAAGTGTAAATTCTTATATCAATAAACATAAAGCAACAGAGCTTTCTTTGTTTTTGGTTGGTTTAGAAAAATTTCCATTTTACAAAACATTAATTCAAACTACTCAAGATAATAATCCAGAGTATAACAGGCTTTCTAATAATGAAAAAGTTGTATTATTAGCAAAGACACTTCTGGATGAGAAGCATTTAAACTACAGTAATTTCCCTAAAGGTTTATTGCCATTTCATAAATATAAAGACCACATTGCAACAGCTTTTGAAGAGCATTTATTTGAAGCTGCTTTGTATGCAACTTCTAAAAACAAAGCAACACTTCATTTTACAATTTCTGAAATCTATAAAGATGTTTTTGTTCAAGAGTTTAATCGTATTCAAACTATAGTAGAACGAAAAACGAATACAAAATTCAGTATTTTTTACTCTTATCAAAAAGAAGAGACAGATACTATTGCTGTAACAACTAAAAATGAACCTGTTGAAAACACAGATGGTTCTTTACATTTTAGACCATCTGGTCATGGTGCTTTATTAGCTAACTTAAACGATTTTGATGCAGATATTATTTTTATAAAAAACATTGATAATGTTGTGGTTTATAAATATGAAAATGAAGTAGCAAAACATAAAAAAATTCTAGCTGGTATTTTGCTGAAACTTCAAGAACAAGCTTTTAGCTATTTAAAACAGTTGGAGGTAGAAGAACTTGGTGAAGCTAAGACTATTGAGATTGCCCGTTTTTTAAGAAAAAAACTGAATGTAAATATCTCTCATGAATTCGAAAGATATTCACCTAAATATCAATTAGAATATTTAAAAACCAAACTAAATAGGCCTATTAGAGTTTGTGGAATGGTTAGAAACGAGGGAGAACCAGGTGGAGGACCTTTTTGGGTAAAAGACGAAAGTGGAACAGTTTCTCTACAAATTGTAGAATCTGCACAAGTAGATAAAAAGAATAGACACCAAAAGAATATTTTAAAAAACGCAACCCATTTTAATCCAGTAGATTTAGTTTGTGGAGTTAAAAACTACAAAGGAGAAAAATTCGATCTCACTAAGTTTGTAGATTCTAAAACTGGATTTATTACCATGAAGACAAAAACAGGAAAAGACATAAAAGCTCTCGAATCTCCTGGTCTTTGGAATGGAAGCATGGCACATTGGAACACTATTTTTGTAGAAGTCCCACTTGTTACTTTCAATCCTGTTAAAACAGTAACAGATTTGCTAAAAGCTACACATCAAGTATAATGTTTGAAGAAGAAGCACTTATAAAAGAGTTTAACTTTAAAGCAATAAGAAGCTCTGGAGCAGGAGGACAGCATGTAAATAAAGTATCCTCTAAAATAGAGTTATCTTTTAATTTAGAGACATCTTTAGTTTTAAACGAAAATCAAAAACAAGTTATTAAACTCAAATTATCCAACCGAATTAACAAAGACGGATTATTAATTTTACAATGTGGTGAAAGTAGAAGCCAACATAGAAATAAGAATATTGCAATTATAAGAATAATTCAAGTACTAAAATCTGCTTTATATATTCAAAAAAGACGCATTCCTACAAAAACACCAAAGGCAGTTGTTTTTAAACGACTTAAAAATAAACGTGTAAATAAAGAGCGTAAAGCAAATAGGAGTAAACCAAGACTAGACTAAAAAAAATCCAAAATTATTTATTGAAAATCAAAAATGTAAACTACCTTTGCACTGTTCTCAAAAAAGGGGTGCCTAAAAACGGCTGAGATCATACCCATTGAACCTAGAACAGATAATGCTGTTTAGGAAATTGAATGTTTTGTCATTGCGAATTAATTATTTTGTTACTGTGTTAATCTTTACAATTAAGAGATTACACAACTTTAAAATTTCTTGTAAAGACTTAACGAAAATTAATTATTTTTAATAGAATAATGACCTCTTTTTATTCGTGATAAATATATTTCGAATGAAATTTACTGTAAAAAAATCAATTTTATGTGCTGGATTTGTCTTGCTTACTTTAAATAGTTTTGCACAAACCATAACTCAAGATTCAACAAAAGTTGAAGCTTTAGACGAAGTCTTAATTAAATCGTTAAGAGTAGACTCAAAGTCGCCTATTACGCATTCTAATGTCTCTAAAGAAGAACTTGAAAAACGTAATTTAGGTCAAGACATTCCTATTCTTTTAAACTATTTACCATCTGTAGTTACAACTAGTGATGCTGGAGCAGGCGTTGGTTATACAGGTATTCGTGTACGTGGAGTAAGTGCACAATCTACAAACATAACTATAAATGGAATTCCTTACAACGATTCAGAAAGCTTAGGAACTTTTTGGGTTAATTTAGGAGATATTTCTTCCTCTGTTGAGAGTTTACAATTGCAACGTGGAGTTGGGACATCTACCAATGGAGCTGGTGCTTTTGGAGCAAGTATAAACGTGTTAACAGATGCTGTTTCTAAAGATGCTAAAGGAGAGATTTCCAATAGTTTTGGGAGTTTTAATACTAGAAAACATACTGTAAAATACAGCACAGGATTGTTAAACAATAGCTTTGAAATTTCTGGACGTTTATCGCAAATTAATTCTGACGGATATATAGATCGTGCCACGTCAGATTTAAAATCTTATTTTCTTCAAGGTGCTTATGTAGATGAAAACACTTTAATTAAAGCCGTAATTTTTGGAGGCCAAGAGGTTACTTATCAAGCCTGGAATGGTATAGATGCTATAACTCTTGAAAACGACAGAACATTTAATCCGTCTGGACAATATACAGATGCAGATGGCAATACACGTTTCTATGATAACGAAGTCGATAACTACAAACAAGACCATTATCAATTACACTGGAATGAAAAAATTAATAATAATTGGTCAGCAAACATAGGTTTAAACTATACTTATGGTCGTGGTTATTTTGAGCAGTATAAAGAAGACGAAGATTTTTCTACTTACGGGTTTAACGAGATTACAATTGGTGGTGAAACCATAAACGAGACAGATGTTATAAGAAGACGTTGGTTAGATAATGATTTTTATGTGCTAAATGCGAATGTAAATTATAAAGATGAAATGCTTAATCTAAGTTCAGGTTTGTTTTATAGTTCATATCATGGTGATCATTTTGGCGAGGTTATTTGGGCGCAATATGCAAGTAATAGTGAAATAAGAGATCGTTATTATGAAGGTGATGGTGACAAGTATGATTTTAGTATTTTCACAAAGGCAACCTACCAATTAAACGATAAATTAAGTTTATTTGGTGATTTACAATTTAGAAGTGTAAATTATGATACTACTGGAATAAGTTCAGGTTTAGTGTTATTTGAAATAGATAAGACATACAATTTTTTTAATCCTAAAGCAGGAGTTTCTTATAATTTAAACGCAAATAATAATTTTTATTTCTCTTATGCTAGAGCAAATAGAGAAGCGAGCAGAAGCGATTTTGAAAGTAATCCAGATATTAAACCAGAACAACTTAATGATTTCGAATTAGGTTGGAGATATAAAAGTCCAAAGTTAATTTTTAATGCTAATGCATACTATATGTTATATAATGAGCAATTAGTATTAACTGGTGCTATTGATGATGTAGGTGCTTTTATTAGAAATAATTCTGGTAAAAGTTCTCGTTTAGGATTAGAATTAGAGGCAGTAGTAAAGCTTAGTGATAAATTTTCTATGCAACCCAATATAACATTGAGCTCCAATAAAAACGATGAAACCATAGTTTCTAGAGATGGTGCTTTTGTAAACTTAGGAAAAACTAACATTTCTTTTTCTCCAGAAGTTGTTGCGGCAAATGCTATAATTTTTAAGCCATTAGAACATTTTGAACTATCCTTTTTAAGTAAATATGTAGGTGAGCAATTTATGGGAAACACAGATTCTAACATCTCTAAATTAGACAGTTATTTTGTAAATGATTTTAATGTGACTTACGAGATTAAAACAAATAAAATATTTAAGTCTATTCTATTATCTGGTTTGGTAAATAACATTTTTGGAGAAAAGTATATCTCTAATGGTTACTATTTTACATTCGATGATACTTGGTCTAATCCTGGAGCTGTAACAACAATAGAAGGTGCTGGTTATTATCCTCAAGCTACTACAAACTTTCTTGTAGGTGCAACTTTAAAGTTTTAAATAGTAAAAATCTTACATAAAAAAAGCGGCTCGATGCCGCTTTTTTTATTGCGAAAAGGATAGAAGAGGCATCCTTTTTATGTCAGTTTGAGTATTTTGTGAAGTATGAGCAAAATGTATCGAGAACAAATAAAAAAGATATAACGTATAGCCTGGTTTTTAATGCCATTAAAAGCATTAAAAATTTGCCCTAATTGTTAAAAACACGAATCACACTTCCGTTGACTTCTACAAAATAGCGAACCAAAGTATATTGTCCAGTTGTACCTTCTTGTCTTGTACCATTTAAAATTTCGTAAGCGTTCTCATCTGCACAATTACAAGTGGCAACAATACCATTTACGGTTAAGTTAGAGCAAGAACTTACAGGATGATTGGGATCGCTAAGCTCAAAAGCACTATAATTATTGTTTCCTGCATAATACAAAACCACACCTTTTATACCATAATTACTGTTTAATGTAATGTAATTTCCAGGAAATTGCATTTGGTTGTATTGAGGTAAGCTTGTATTTATTAGATTTCCAGTGTCAAATACTGCATTTGGTATGTTAGGATTGTTATTTTGGTTATCATCGTCTTTTTTACTACAAGAATTAAACAGTAGACCTGTAAATAAGAATAATACTATTGTTTTTAATTTCATTTTTTTAATTTTTTTATAGCATTGCAATTTACAACAAAAGTAATTTGCGAATTAAATATTTTGTATATTTGTATTATAATCTCGTGTATGCGAGATTTTTTTATTCCGAAGTGTTTCGGAATCTTTTTCTTTATAGAATAAGTATTTAAACGAAAAAATTATGAGTAAAGTATCATACTATACAGCTGAAGGCTTAAAAAAATTAAGAGAAGAGCTAAAACAATTAAAAGATGTGGAACGCGTTAAGGCTAGTAATGCCATTGCTGAAGCTCGTGATAAAGGCGATTTAAGTGAAAATGCTGAGTACGATGCTGCTAAAGAAGCGCAAGGTATGCTAGAAATGCGCATTAGTAAATTAGAAGACCAACTTGCTGGTGCACGTGTTATAGACGAAAGCCAGATGGATACATCTAAAATACTTGTGCTTTCTAAAGTAAAAATTAAAAACCAAACTAATGGTATGGAAATGAATTATACTTTAGTCGCAGATGGCGAAGCAGATTTAGCTGCTGGTAAAATTTCTGTAAACTCTCCAATTGGTCAAGGTTTGTTAGGAAAAACAGTAGGTGATGTTGCAGAAATTAAAGTGCCAAGTGGTATTATTAAATTTGATATTGTAGAGATTAGTAGATAAAATTCCTTTTTGTTAAGTCTAAAAAAGGATTGATATTTAAAGATTCCTGTTTATTCTGAAATAATTTTCAGATTAGCAGGAATCTTTTTTTATCTTTAGTATTTAATTGAAATAAGTATTATGGCATCAATATTCACAAAAATTGTAAACGGAGAAATCCCATGTTATAAAGTTGCAGAAACCGATGATTTCATGGCGTTTTTAGATGTTAATCCCAATGCAAAAGGCCATACTTTATGTATCCCAAAAAAAGAAACTAATAAACTTTTTGATTTAGATAAAACTGAGTACTTAGAATTAATGGATTTTTCTAGATTAGTTGCTATAGCTTTAGAAAAAACAGTGCCTTGTAAACGCGTAGGTGTCTCGGTAATTGGACTAGAAGTGCCACATGTACATGTGCACTTAATACCATTAAACACAATGGAAGATGCTCGTTTTATTAATAAGGTGTCTTTAGAGCAATCAGAATTTGAAGCTTTAGCTAAAGCAATTAAGGCAAATATGTAAGTATAAAATTAGTGTTGAAATAACTACCACAGCAATAATTCCTATAATAATCCAAAAAGGCGCTTTATACTTTTTAGATGCTTTTTTAGGTGTAAAAGCCTTCATTTGGTAATTGTAAACACGCTCAATATCTTCTGTCCAGTTTACTGGATAAATAGTTGTATTGCACCTATTACAATGCATTTCGGTAGAAATAGCTTGAGTTATAGATTTAGAAAACTTAGTTTCTATAAATTGCTGTTTAAAAGTAAGTTCTAAATGGTCTTTGCTAAAACATTCTGGACAGTTATTATTTAGTGACACTTCTTTTACGGTTATCCATTTTTTGTCCATAATATTTAAACAGTTTTTAATGCGATTTGCATTATAGTTCCCTTGTCTATTTGCGATTGAGCAACTTTAATTTTTCCACCATGAAAATCTTCTATAATACGCTTAGCGAGAGATAAGCCTAATCCCCAACCACGTTTTTTTGTAGTATAACCAGGTTCGAAAACAGTTTTAAATTGGTTTTTAGTTAAACCTTTTCCAGTGTCTATTACATTAATTTTCAAGTTGTTTTCTAACTGAGTCATGACTATGGTAAGATCGCCTTTGCCTTTCATGGCATCTATTGCATTTTTTACTAAATTCTCTATAGTCCAACTGTATAATTGCTTATTCAAATTGACATAAATAGGTTCTTCAGGAAGCTTTAATGTAAAGTTAATAAGTTTAGACGATCTAGATTTTAGATAATCATAAGTATCTTTAGTTTCTTTTACAATATCTGTTTTTTCTAAGGTTGGTAGCGACCCAATCTTGCTAAAACGCTCTGTAATAGTTTGAAGTCTATCGATATCTTTTTCAATTTCTACAATATATTCTGGATTTACGTTTTCGGTTTTTAAAATTTCAGCCCAACCAATTAAAGACGATAATGGCGTGCCAATTTGATGTGCAGTCTCCTTTGCCATACCAGACCATAATTTATTCTGTGCAGCAATTTTAGAACTCCTGTAAAAGAAATAAGCTACAGCTCCAAATAAAAAGATGATTAATAATAGTGCTAATGGATAGTATTTAAGTTTATTTAATAATGGTGCGTTACCATAATATAATTTACTAAAAAGCACTTTTTCTTGTGTTTTTGTATCAGTATATGTAATCTCTATTGGTATGTTTTCAGACTCAAATTGCTTAATGAGTTTGTCTTTATTTTTTTTAACAAAGGCTGATGCATCGTCTCCATCATAATCTATATTATTGTAATTACTAATAGAGCCATCTGCATTGATAACTAATATTGGAGTTGTATTATTACTATTTAAAATTTTAATTAGAAAATCAAAATTTGGATTATTTTCATCACTTGAAAATATTTTTTGAGCGTTAGACCAGATTTCCATCTTCGCACGCTCTTCATCTTTAAATTTTTGGAAAAACGTATAAGTATTCCATAGAATTAAAGAAATAATCGCAAAAGATGCAATAACTATTATCCTGCGTACGAGTTGTCTGTTTTTTAATAAAGACATGTAAAATTTTTGTGTTAAGATACTTAAAAGAAATATAATGTCAAGTTGTTAATAATATTGTATAACATGAGTGCAAATCTGTTTTTAGTTAAAATACAGAATGGCTACATTTGTTGTAAATTAATATGTTAATGACTTCTTTCGAACCTAAAGACTTGCCAACTGCAAAATTGCATGGTTATTTATTAAGTGCAGTAGCGCCTAGACCTATTGCTTTTGCTAGTACTATGGACCAGAATGGAAATCCAAATTTATCACCATTTAGCTTTTTTAATGTATTTAGTGCTAATCCTCCAATTCTAATCTTTTCTCCTGCGAGACGTGTTAGAGATAACACAACAAAACATACGTTGGAAAATGCTGAAAGCACCAAAGAGGTAGTAATAAATGTTGTGAATTATGATATTGTACAGCAAATGTCTTTAAGCAGTACAGAATATGGAAAAGGTGTAAACGAATTTGAAAAAGCAGGTTTAACGATGCTAAAAAGTGATATAGTAAAACCATTTCGTGTTGCAGAATCACCAGTTCAATTTGAGTGTAAGGTTAACAATATTATAAAACTAGGAACAGAGGGAGGAGCAGGTAATTTAGTTATTTGTGAAGTTGTAAAATTGCATATTAACGATGCTGTTTTAAGTGAAAGTGGAAGCATAGATCAAGAAAAATTAGATTTAGTATCTCGAGCAGGTGGAAGTTATTATAGTAGGGCAAAAACTGGTTTTTTCGAAATTCCAAAACCACTCTCAACACTTGGTATTGGTGTAGACGCATTACCAAAAAACATCAGGAATAGTAGTATTTTAACCGGAAACGACTTAGGCTTATTAGCAAATGTAGAAGCCTTACCATCAAAAGAAGTTATTACGGACTTTGATAAAAAACATGACAATATTACATTAACCGAAACCGAAAAACATAAAAAGGCACAACATTTGCTTGGTTTAGGTGATGTAGAAAGTGCATGGAAATTGTTATTATCGTAACAATACAATTAAATTAGACGAATATTTAATAATTATATAGACAATGGAAGTACAAGGTAAAGTAAAATTAGTTGGAGAAGAGCAAACGTTTGGAAGCAACGGATTTAGAAAAAGAGAATTAGTTGTTACAACAGAAGAACAATATCCACAACACATATTAGTGGAGTTTGTTCAAGACAAATGCGATTTATTAAACAACTACAAAGTAGGACAGGATGTAAAAGTAAATATCAACTTACGTGGTAGAGAGTGGGTTAACCCTCAAGGAGAAACTAAATATTTTAATTCTATTCAAGGATGGAGAATAGAAGGAGTTCAATCTAGTGCTCCTGCTGGAATGCCAGAAGTTCCACCAACAGCAGCTTTTGAACCAGCAACAGATTTAAAAGAGGAAGATCACGACGATCTACCATTTTAAAAGTAAACTGTTTTTAACGCTGCACATGATGCAGAATCCATAAAAAACGGTAATGACATAAATTTGTTATTACCGTTTTTTTTATTTTAGCAACAGCATGTATATTCTAGATCAAAACATAGTATTTCCTAACATTCAAGAAGCAGATCAAGAAGGTTTACTTGCTATTGGTGGAGATTTATCTTTAGAGCGTCTTGTATTGGCCTATAAAAGCGGAATTTTCCCTTGGTTTAATGAAGATGAGGTTATTTTATGGTGGTCACCAAATCCAAGATTTGTACTCTATCCAACAGATTTAAAAGTTTCAAAAAGCATGAGACAATGTCTTAAAAATTGTGATTTTGAAATTACAATAAATAAAGACTTTAAGTCTGTAATTACAGAATGTTCAAAGGCAAAACGTAATGGTCAAGCTGGAACATGGATAACTAAAAACATGATTAATGCCTATTGTAAATTACATGAACATGGCTATGCTAAATCTGTGGAGGTATGGAAAAACAGACAATTGGTTGCTGGTTTTTATGGAGTAGACTTAAATAACGGTGTGTTTTCTGGCGAGAGCATGTTTACAAAAAAAAGCAATGCCAGCAAAGCCGCATTCATCACTTTTATTCAAAATACAGACTATAAGCTTATAGATTGTCAACTGTATACCAGCCATTTAGAAAGTTTGGGAGCTAGAGATATTCCTAGAGGTGAATTTATGAAGTATTTAAGGTAGTTTGTTTGCGTTTTAAACCTCTTGATATCTAAAACAATTTACTTCATGATCGTTTACTATTCCTATGGCTTGCATAAAAGCATACATAACTGTACTTCCAACAAATTTAAAGCCTCGTTTTTTTAAATCTTTACTTAAAGTCTTGCTAATTAATGTATTAGCAGGAGCATCTTTAGAGTTTTTAAGTTTATTTTTTATGGGTTTATTATCTACAAAAGCCCAAAGATATTTGCTAAAGCTACCAAATTCCTCTTGAATTTTTATGAATGCTTGCGCATTGCTAATAGTAGCATTTACTTTTAATTTATTTCTAATGATTCCTGCATTTTGAAGCAATTCATCTTTTTTATCTTCATCGTAATTGGCTATTTTTTTATAGTCGAAAAAATCGAAAGCTAATCTAAAGTTTTCACGTTTACGTAAAATGGTAATCCAACTCAAGCCAGCTTGAAAGGTTTCCAGAATTAAAAATTCGAATAGCTGATGGTCATCATAGACTGGAACTCCCCATTCAGTATCGTGATAAGCTTCGTATAATTTATCACCAACACACCAACCACATTTATATTTTGTCATTTTTTTAATGTAATGCCTATTTTATGCTGTAAGGATTATAAAATATTTCTACTAAAGTAACAACTGTTACTTAAACAAATAACTAATTACAGTATTTTTATACTATGAAAAAATTACAACATACCAACTTACAAAATATTATAAAGGACAGCCTTAAGAAGGCTATAAGCTATCAAGATTATAGAGCTTTAGTTAAGGATTTGGTTGTAAAAGAGTCTACCACTGGAAACGAAAAAACCGAAGATTTAGCAAACTACACTATGCTTAACGATAGGCGAATGAAGCGTTGGGATAAAACTGTAAAAGTAGACGAGGCTGTAAAAGAGAAAATTGCTAATACCAACATTAACCAAACATGGTTAGTGTTAACAGAAAGCTGGTGTGGTGATGCAGCACATATTATGCCTGTTATTAATAAAGTGGCAGAATTAAATAACACTATTGATTTTAAAGTAGTGCTTAGAGATGAAAACTTAGATTTAATGAATCAATTTTTAACTAATGGAGGTCAATCTATTCCTAAGCTAATTTTAATTGATAATGCTACTAACGAAGTTGTAAATACTTTTGGACCAAGACCAAGTGAGGCCACAAAATTGGTTCTCGATTATAAAGCAAAACATGGAAAATTAACACCAGAGTTTAAAGAAGATTTACAAGGTTGGTATAACAAAGATAAGGGACAAAACGCTATTAGCGATTTAGTGAGTTTACTCTAAATAGGTTATCATTCTTTGATGAATAGGAATGACATATAATCTAAAGCTTACCTTCAAAATTAAAAGTAATGGTTCCAATTTGAGAGCTTTTTCTAGAACTGTCAAAACGTGCCTTTTTAGCAAACTCCAAAGCATGTTTTTGTAAGCACTCATTAGGTGAGCTAGAAGAAGAATTAATGGCTGTCGAGATAACTTCACCTTTAGCATTTACAGTAATATTTACTATAATTATTCCATTGGTTTCACACAAGTAGATAGGAATTGGTAAATAAGTGTCTTTTCTTCCTATTAATGAATAGATTATTGAACTATTTTTATTTATTGATGCTTCTGTGTTTGTTTGCTGCGAAGCCTTTTTATGTTTATTTAAAATACTACTAACGCTTTTAAATGTTGTTAGCTCTTCGTTTTTAATATTAGAATTGTTTTCAATTTCAGACTCTTTTTTAACTCTAAAATCATGCTCTTTTCTATTTCTTAATCTAGGGTTGTCGTAATCTTTTGGTGGAGCAATTGGTTTAAATGCTTGTGCAGAGTGCTTATATTCTTTAGTATCGTTAAAACCTTTATTTGTCTTTTCAAAAGCATCTTTTAGCTCAAGGTCTTTATGAGGATTATCTTTTAATAAATCTTCAGGTGTAATATCAATAAGTGTTTCTGTAACAGCTTCATTTTGTTTTATTATAGAGAAATTAAAAAGCGAAAGCATGACGCTTATTGCAATTAATATAGAGATGACCAAAGCCTTATGTGAATTGTTAAGTTTCAAAAGCAACGCAATTTTTAAAATGAAATAGTCTTGTTAGTATATTATATACGTACAAACCAATGTCTTAAGATGTTGCATTGTAATTATTATACTCTTTTAGGTAAAGCTGCTATAAATTGCTCTATTGAAAAAGCTTTGTCTACATTAAAATCACCAATTTTTGTTCGCCTTAAAACCGATAAGTGTCCACCAGAATGCAAAGCTTTTCCAAAGTCGTTTGCAAGAGAACGAATGTAAGTGCCTTTGCTGCAAACCACTCTAAAATCAACCAAATTAGCATCAATTTTAGTAATTTCGAAGTTTTTAATGGTTATTTTACGCGATTTTACTTCAACAGCTTCACCTGCTCTTGCATATTCATACAAGCGTTTTCCATCTTTTTTTAAAGCAGAGAATACAGGTGGGAATTGGTCTATTTCACCAATAAATTGTTTGGTTGTTTCGTGAATTAAATCTTTAGAAATATGCTCAGTTGGAAACCTTTCGTTTATCTCTGTTTCTAAATCGAAAGATGGTGTTGTACTGCCTAAAACAATAGTTCCTGTATATTCTTTAATTTGACCTTGAAAAGTATCTATCTGCTTGGTCATTTTTCCTGTGCAAATCACCAATAAACCAGTAGCTAAAGGGTCTAAGGTACCTGCATGACCAACTTTTATTTTTTTAATGTTAAAGGCTTGACGTATTTCCCAACGGAGTTTGTTTACTACTTGAAAAGACGTCCAGTTTAGCGGTTTATCTATCAATAAAACTTGTCCAGCTTGGTAGTCTTCAACAGTCATTATTTTAATTTAAAAGTGAAAAAATAATGGCTATTAAACCTACAACTCCACAGTAAATAGCGAAGTAAGATAATTTGCTTTTTTTAACCAAAGCAATCATCCATGTACATGCAAATAATCCTGAAATAAATGCAGCCACAAAGCCTGCTCCTAATGCAGTAATATTTTGGCTTTCGAAAGATAAATCTCCTCCTAGAACTTCTTTACCAATTTTGCCAAAAATGAGAGGCACAACCATTAAAAACGAAAAACGTGCTGCTTTTGTTTTGTCGTTACCTAATAATACCGAAGTAGATATTGTAGCACCACTTCTAGAAATGCCAGGAAGCATTGCAATGGACTGAGAGATACCAATTATAAGAGCATCTTTAAAACTAACTTTTTTATTGGTGTTTTTTGCTTTATCTGCAAGAAATAAAAGTGCAGCAGTTACTAAAAGCATACAACCTACTAACATTATGTTTCCGCCAAATAATTGCTCTAATTGTTCTTCAAAGAAAAGACCAACCAAAACTGCTGGAATCATAGATAATATAATTTTACCTGCGAAACGCTGGTCGTCGTTTACTGCTGGTTTAAATAAACCTTTTAGTATTTCAAAAATATCTTTTCTAAAAATAACAATGGTACTTAAAGCTGTAGCAAAGTGTAAAACCACTGTAAACAATAAACTTTCTTCTGGTACAGATTGATCACCAAGTATGGCTTTTCCTAATTCTAAATGTCCACTAGAAGATACAGGAAGAAATTCTGTAAGTCCTTGAATAATGCCTAAAATGATTGAGTCGATGATGTCCATTCGGCAAAAATATTAAAATGAAATGACCAATAAGCTGGTTTGAAGTTATTTTTTAGGGTCAGAATCTTCTTTACGCGTTAATATGGCATAAATTTGGATTCCAAAACCTATAAGTACTAAAGCTGGAGCTAGACGAATGCGTCTCCAATGAAAAATATCTTCATTAAACACATTAGGATCATCATTTCCGCCACCAGACATCAAGATAAAGCCAATAGCAATAAAAGCTAGGCCAATAAACATGAATTTATAGTTGCGTTTTCCAAAAATAAATTCACCTTTATTTTCTGAACCGATTTCTTTGCGTTTTTGTTCTCCCACTTTTATGTAGATTTTGTTTAATGCTATAAAATTAGCGTATTTCTCGTTGCAAAGTAACGGATTTCTTTAAAATTTTATTCAAAAATCCCTTTTACATGATGTTTTTTCACATCTGCTTTTGCAATCTTAACCGTTCTGTCTTCAATTTCTTTTTGAGATAGCACTACAATAGCTGTAATTGCTAATACACCTATAAATACAAATGTTATTCGCTTCATAATAATAAAATTAAATAATGAATAAATGTATTGGTATAGTCAGTAATTGTGGTTTTTTGTTATGTAAGTATAACAGCAAACTTTGTTAATTATTGTTAACAGTAAAGTTAAAAGCTGTTAAAGTTTAGTAGTATAACTTATCTGTATTTAAGTTTAAAAAACGCTGAGTAGCGAAAAACGTAGATATCCAAGTAATAAAAATACCAAGTAAAAATATAAAGGCAAATAAACCAATTAGAAATATTGGCTTGTTTAAAAGTTCTAATTCAGGGAATGTTTTATCTACAAAGTAAAGTACAAAAGCCATTCCTATAAGCGCTAATATGGCTCCAATAACACCAAGTTTAACACTTCTTAAAATAAAAGGTTTTCTTATAAAACGTTTTGTAGCACCAACCATTTGCATGGTTTTAATAGTAAAACGTTTAGAATACACAGCCAATCTAATAGAACTATTAATTAACAATACAGCAATTAATGTAAATAAGGCACTTAGTAGTAATACCCAAAAACTTATTTTTTTAACATTATCATTCATTAAATTAACCAAGTCATTATCATAGCTAACGTCTTCTACAAAGTTTTTAGATGTGGCTTCGTCTGCTATTATTTGCAGTTTTTCTGAGGTTACAAAATCTGCTTTTAAGTTAACGTCAATTGAATTTTTAAGCGGATTTTCGCCTAAAAAATCCATAAAATCTTCACCGCTTTCAGCTTTCATAAATTCAGCAGCCTGTTCTTTAGAAACAAAAACAGTAGATTTCACATAATCTGCCATAGCTAAACTTTTTTCAAGTTGCTTAATTTCAACATCTTTTGCATTGTCTTTTAAAAAGATGGTAACCGTAACTTGTTCTTTAAAGTGGTCTGCTACTTTTTTTGCGTTTAACACCAAGAGGCCTAATAAACCTAGTAAAAACAAGACTAGTCCAATACTTAAAATTACAGATAAGTATGAAGAAATTAAACGACGTTTTTGGTATTTATCAAAAGAGGAGCTCATAAAAAGAGTTTAGTTAACACTGTAAAAATAATAAAGAATTCAAACATTACTACTTTAGAACGTTTAAACTTTTAATTCTGTTGTAATACCTTTAAATTTGACGCTTTATAAGTGCAAAATCAAGACCATGCAATACGATTTTAATAGAATAGAGAAAGATTGGCAAAAATATTGGGCAGAAAACCAAACATTTAAAGCTTCTAACACCAGTACTAAACCTAAATATTACGTCCTCGATATGTTTCCATATCCTTCTGGAGCAGGCTTACATGTTGGGCATCCATTAGGTTATATCGCCAGCGATATTTATGCTCGTTACAAACGCCATAAAGGTTTTAATGTATTGCATCCTCAAGGTTACGATAGCTTTGGATTACCTGCCGAACAGTATGCAATACAAACAGGTCAGCATCCTGCAATTACAACCGAAACTAATATTAAAACCTACAGAAGACAACTAGATCAAATTGGTTTTTCTTTTGATTGGTCTCGAGAAGTGAGAACGTCTAATCCAGAATATTACAAATGGACACAATGGATATTTATTCAGTTGTTTGAATCGTATTATTGCAATAATGACAATAAAGCTATACATATTAATGAATTAATTTCCATTTTTTCTTCGGAAGGCAATGCCAATGTCAATGTGGCTTGCGATGATGGTATTGAAATATTTTCTGCTGAAGCTTGGAATAGCTTTTCAACCGAAAAACAACAAGAAGTATTATTAAAATACAGATTAACCTATTTAGCAGAAACCGAAGTGAATTGGTGTCCTGCTTTAGGAACCGTTTTAGCAAACGATGAAATTGTAAATGGCGTTTCAGAACGTGGTGGACATACTGTAGTGCGTAAGAAAATGACGCAATGGAGTATGCGAATTTCTGCATATGCCGAAAGACTTTTACAAGGTTTAGACACTATCGATTGGACAGACGCTTTAAAAGAAACACAACGCAATTGGATTGGAAAATCGGTTGGAGCATCTGTAACTTTTAATGTTAATGCTCATGAAGATACAATAGAAGTCTTCACTACAAGACCAGATACTATTTTTGGAGTAAGTTTCATGACTTTAGCACCAGAACACGAACTCGTTTCTAAAATAACAACGCCTGAACAAAAAGAAGCTGTTAATGCCTACATAGAAAAAACCGCAAAACGAAGCGAACGCGATCGTATGACAGATGTAAAAACCATCTCTGGTGTATTTACAGGAGCATTTGCAGAGCATCCATTTACAAAAGAACCCATTCAAATATGGATTGGCGATTATGTTTTGGCGAGTTATGGAACAGGAGCAGTAATGGCTGTACCATGTGGAGACCAACGTGATTACGATTTTGCAAAACATTTTGGAATAGATTTTCCAAATATTTTTGAAGGTGTAGATATAAGTGAAGAAGCCTTTACAGTAAAAGATAACGTTAAAATAGCAAATAGCGATTTCCTAAACGGAATGAACTATAAAAAAGCAACAAAACGTGCCATCTACGAGTTAGAGCAATTAGGTCAAGGCGAAGGTAAAACCAACTACAGATTGCGTGATGCTGTATTTTCAAGACAGCGTTATTGGGGCGAACCATTTCCAGTGTATTATGTAAACGGTATGCCACAAATGATTGCTGCTGAACATTTACCAATACAATTACCAGAAGTAGAAAAATATTTACCAACCGAAGAAGGCGAACCACCTTTAGGTCGTGCAGAGGTTTGGGCTTGGAACGCCTTAAAAGGCGAG
>Ga0209137_1000990_pt1 | contig 28035 bp, 27 predicted proteins | sample SaaInl5LU_22_DNA_FD_184642 | JGI IMG/M metagenome (GOLD analysis project Ga0209137, IMG submission 184642) | Marine microbial communities from expanding oxygen minimum zones in the Saanich Inlet - ESP_105LU_22_DNA (SPAdes) (version 2) | ecosystem: Environmental > Aquatic > Marine > Intertidal...
AGGCAAGCCGCGACCAGGGATAACAGCCACCACTCAATCGGCCAGTAAACTGGCCTCCCACAGAGGTTTCTATCCCTTAGGATAAGCCTCTGTGGGAGCTCAATTTATTGAGCGAAAAGGTTGAGGTAACTGGGTCATCTTCGTGGCTTATCGCTTTGCGTTAATGTGCTCCTACAAGAAGGCTTCTGTTAATAGGGGGCACTTGAGGAGGTATGTTGCGATAATTGAGATTGCATGCAGTGGTAGCTTCACGTACCTTTTAGCAATGCATTTTATAGTCATCATTATCGGTATCGTACTGTTCTTCTATTGGCGGTTTTTTCGTCCGCGTCAGCTAGAAGTATTGATACTCGCCTTTCTTTCGACCTTCGCTACCATGACTCTCGTTGCAGTGGTGACGGACGATGTTAAGCTCGCCTTTATGTTTGTACTCTCATTCATGGGTTGGGGACGACTTTTTACAGTCGTGCTTGCGAGCTCAAAGCATGCAAAGGTGGCTGCTAAGTTACGACAGTTCCTAGGGCGTTCCTAGGTTTAAGGATGGTCTAATCCTACGCATCGACAACTTAGGTTTTCGACTTTTTGCTCAAAAGTGCCTCGAATTCATCGGCAGGCATAGGTTTTCCATATAAGTAACCTTGTGCGTAGTGACAGCCAGCAGAATAGAGGAACGCCGATTGCTGTTCTGTTTCTACCCCCTCGGCTATAACACTGATATCTAGACCCACACCCAAGGCTAGAATAGTTTTGGTAATAGCAGTATCTGCCATGTCATCTGGTATACCGCGAACAAATGATTGATCAATTTTCAATTTATTCATTGGTAGGTCTTTTAAATAACTGAGTGACGAGTATCCGGTTCCGAAATCATCAATGGCAAGGCTTACGCCTAATTGGCGAATTGCACCCAGTTGCATTATCGACTTTTCTGACCTATCCATTACAAAGCCTTCGGTCACTTCCAACTCTATCCACTTAGGATCTATTCGGTATAACGCAAGCAAATTACTAAGCCGCTCGACTAATCCCCCTCGTATCAATTGCATTGCCGCTACATTTATTGCCAAATGGTGGAGGTTTATACCCTTATTTTGCCATGCGCGTATCTGCTTACAGCCCTCTTCTAGAACCCAGTCGCCTATATCGACTATCAGGCCGGACTCTTCTGCAATAGGAATAAACCGACTGGGTGATACAGTACCTAAGGTACGATGCTTCCAGCGCAGTAGTGCCTCAGCCCCAACTATAGTGCCGGTCTCAAGTTCGATTTGTGGTTGATAGTAGAGCTCCAGCTCAGATTTTTTTATTGCCTGTCGAAGATCGTTCTCGAGTGAGAGTATTTCAAACGCCTTGTGGGTCAGCTCTTCGGTATAAAACTGATATGTATTTCTGCCCTGCGCTTTAGCGTGGTACATAGCGGCATCAACATTTCGCATGAGTTCTGATGCATTACTGCCATCTTCCGGATACACGCATATCCCCATACTAGCGGTCATATTGACGCACTGATCAGGCAATTCTATGGCGTTTGCCAAAGCACTTTGAATGCGTTCGATCATAAAACCGAGGTGCTCGGTGTTATCAATATCTTCGAATAGAAGAACAAACTCATCCCCGCCAACACGAGCCAATGTATCGTCGTCACGTACGACTAAGCGCAAATTATTAGCAACAGCACAAAGAAGTCGATCCCCAATACTGTGGCCATAGCTCTCGTTGATGTGTTTGAAGCGGTCTAGGTCTAACAACACTAAAGCGCATCTCTTCTGTGTTCGTCTGGCATGTTTTACAGCTTGCTCTAGCCGCTCTATCACGAGTGAACGGTTAGGTAAGTCTGTTAACGCATCATATTGAGATAAATGTTCTATCTTTTCTTGTGTGCGTTTTAACGAGCTTATATCTGAAAATATTCCAATATAATGTGTCACCTTATCGTCTACATCACGGATGACGTTGATCGTGAGTAGTTCAGGGAATACGCGGCCTGATTTATGTCGATTCCATATTTCGCCGCTCCAACGACCTGTATTTCTCACATCGCGCCAGATCTCTGTGTAGAAGTTTCGGTTGTGTCTACCCGAGGATAGTATGGTTGGTTTTTTATTTAAAACATCATCGCGCGTATAGCCCGTAATCTCTGTAAAGGCGGCATTAATATCTATAATGTTTTTCCGCTCATCGGTCACCATAATCCCTTCAGCAGTGTTTTCGAACACCGAGGAAAACAGCTTAAGGCGTTTATTGAGGCTTTTAATATCGCTCAGGTCGGTAACCGTAATTAGGCGTCCTATATGTATACCGTAATCATCGACCATGTTTTTCGAACGAATTTCATAGATAGAGGCTGGGTCAACATCCACGACTAAGCTCTCATTGGGTTGGATGTTAGCTAAATGCGCGAGTATTGTCTGTGCTACAGGGCTGGCTTTGGGTATTAACCTTTCAATCTGCATACTCTGGGTTTCTGATCGGTTGAGTTCAACAAATCGGTAGAATGCGCAATTGGCCTTTTGTAACTCATTTGTTTGGCTGAGCATAAATACAATATGATCAGTCTGATTCATCGCCTCTTTCCATTGTACTTCTGAGTCTGCAAAACTGAATTCGAACTCTTTGTGCTCACTTACATCAGTGATAATCGTCGTAAATCCGACTAATTCACCCTGCGGGTTTAGACGGTAGCACCAATCCATTCTTAACCAAATTTCACTACCGTCGGTACGCTGATATAGATTAATCATGGGTTCTGGAAATGGTTGTTCTGCAATCAAGTACGTCAGATAATCACGTATGTCTGCTTTATCGGTTGGGTCCTGCAATAGGTCCCAGATTCGCTTGCCGATTAATTTACCTGGCGATAAGCCCAACAACTGATGATGTGTGGTGTTGCTATATGTAATAACACCCTCTAGATCGTTCTCTTGGATACCCAAGTGGATACTGTCCAGGATCGATCTAAGGTGATTGGCTGACTGTTGAGTAGCGTTCAAGGCAGCGGCTTTCATCGCCTCTTTTTGATAAGCTGCCATCTTTGCTGTGGGTATCTGATTGGGTCTTTTTTGAGTCGGCATAATATACGTATAGGGCTTATTTACCCGACCCCTAAATTGTTAGCATTTAAAAATAGAATGCAGAAAAAATGAGTGTGAGTTCAATTTAGCTCAGTAAATCTTGAGGTCAACCAGGCGATATAGACACTTGTGTAGTGCAGGTCTTTTAATTGAAAATAGTGTGCAATAACTGGGGTATGGGCCATAAAACCTTTAATATAGCCTGGCCTTAAAAGCGCAATCCATTGGATCCAGTCTTGTTAATCTAAACTGGGTAAGCATCTAGTTAGTATGCTTCTATTGAGTTAAGCGCCTCTTGGTATCATTCAATTCCGACAACCTAATGTCAGTTAAATTCGGTAACCATGCCTAGACTCGATAACCCCCCAATTAAGCCGTACAACGCTCGTGGTGCTGGTGTATTGCGCTGCGATGCGTGTCGTTTGCCGTTGCCAAGCTGCATCTGTAGCTTCAAGCAGACGGTTGTCGCAGGTGTCGAGTTCGTTGTGTTGATGCACCGTAATGAGACATACAAACCAACCAATACTGGACGTCTAATCGCATCAACCATCGCCAATACGCGCACGATTCAATGGCAATCTAGGTTAGAAGCGGGTGATGAGCTTGCGGGCTTATTATCGGACTCTCGATATCAGCCGATTATTGTATTTCCGCCATCAGACGATTATATCGAGCGGATGATCTCGGTGCCTCAACCCGCAGAATTAGCGGGTAAACCTCTGTTTATCCTATTGGATGGAACCTGGAGACAGGCGCGTCGTATGTTTAGGCACTCAGTTTATTTGCAAAACTTACCTGTTATAAGTCTTGATGAGGCGCGCGCCTCAGCCTATGCGTTGCGCAAAGCGATACATGAGGGTCAGTTATGTACCGCAGAAGTGGCGTCTGCTCTGCTGATACAGATAGGCGAAGCACACGCGGGTGAGGCCTTAGATCTGTATTTTAAGCGATTTAATTCACATTACATCGCTTCACGTCGTCGTTGGGCTAAACGCGACTCGATTACGGCAGAGCGAATTGATCCGCTAACCGATGAGTAGAAAAAAAGCCCGGGCAGTTGCCTACCTGGGCTTTTTTGTATTCCTAATCTTAGCGCTAGGCTAGGGCTTACTCCGCAGCTTCCGCTTTCGCTTCACCTGCTTCACCTGCTTCACCTGCTTCTGCACCTGCAGCCTGCTTCTGCTGTTCCATCAACTGCTGAAGCTTCTGTGAGTAGAGAGCATCAAAATTAACCTGTTGCAGCATAAGAGCAGGAAAGCTCGCTTTTACTGCCATATTGTCAACTGCTTCACGAGCGTATGGGAAGAGTAGGTTCGGGCAGTATGCACCGAGTGTGTGGTGCATCTGGGCAGGTTCAAAGCCTGAAATCATAAAGATTCCCGCCTGTTTTACTTCAATTAAAAAGGCCGTCTGCTCTTCAACTTTTACTGTAACCGTAAGGGTTAGCGCTACTTCAAAATGCGCTTCATCAAGCTGTGCATTCTGAGTATTAACTTCTAGGTTAACCGAAGGCGCCCACTGTTTGCTGAATATTTGCGGTGCATTAGGGCACTCGAGAGAAGCATCTTTTAAGTAGATACGCTTCATACCAAACTGTGGTTGTGGTGCCTGATTCTCTTCTGACATTGTTACTTCCTTTATGTTTATTCGTTGCTGTTCTTAGCCAGCAATTCATCTAATTGACCGCTACGCTCCAGTGCGTAAAGGTCGTCGCAGCCGCCTATAGACTGATCATCAAAAAATATCTGAGGAACAGTACGTCGGCCGCTTCGTTTCATCATTTCAGCGCGTAGCGCAGAATCTCTATCGACGTCCAGTTCAAGATAAGCCACCCCTTTTGATTGGAGTAGCATCTTTGCGCGCGTACAGAAGCCGCACAGGCGTGAAGAGTAAATCTCTACTTTCATTTGCTCACCACTGGCATGCTTTGTCCACGCCACTCGGTCATACCACCGGATAGACGAACAGTATTAAAACCCGCCGCTTTAAGTTTGCGGCATGCCGTCCCTGCGGTCTGCCCCATATTACAAACCACGATGATAGGTTGCGACTTGTGTTTATCCAGTTCGCTCATTCGGCGATCGATATCCGCGACAGGAATATTCAGCGCATTAGCAATATGACCTGCGCTCCACTCTTTCTTCGAGCGGATATCCACAATCACAGCGTCTTCTTTGTTAATCATGCGAGTCGCTTCAGCTGGCGAGGCCGATTTTCCGCCTTTCTGGCGTTCAGTGAAGATCAGCATAAACAGCGCAAAGGCCCATGCTGAGATCAGTAGCGGGTTATTGCTGATAAAGTCGAGCACGTTTTCCATGGAGTATCCATCTGATCAAAAATTTATGGGTCAGAATTATACCCTGCGGAACACCAAGGTATAAGTGCCATGGGCAAATTTGCACCATCTCACGTGGCCTTAACTGCTTAGAATCGGTAAAATTCAATCAACTTTAGTTTTAGATTGAGAAAAAAGTAGATGACACAAGCAAAACAGACCAAAGCACTGATTATTTTGGACGGATATGGCGTAGAGGCAACCGAGTCCTCCGCTGTGGCAGCTGCCAATACACCAGTATGGGATCGTTTGCTAAAACAGAATCCAAACTCACGTGTTCAGACTTCCGGTATGGCCGTTGGTTTACCTGATGGGCAGATGGGTAATTCTGAAGTAGGTCATATGAACATCGGCGCTGGACGCGTTGTTTATCAGAACCTGACACGTATCACTAAAGCGATATCTGATGGTGATTTCTTTGATAATAGCACCTTAGTTAACGCGATTGATAAAGCGGTCAATGCCGGTAAGGCCGTTCACCTTTTGGGTCTATTATCGCCTGGTGGTGTGCATAGCCATGAAGATCACATCTTTGCGCTCGCTGAAATGGCCGTAAAGCGCGGTGCTAAGCGGGTATACCTTCACGCTATTCTCGATGGACGTGACATGCCACCGCGCTCAGCAAAAGCATCCTTAGATGCTGCGGATGAAAAATTTAGGGGGCTCGGTTGTGGCGCCGTTGCCAGTGTTGTCGGACGCTACTTTGCAATGGATCGCGACAACCGTTGGGATCGAGTAGAAAAAGCGTATAACGCAATGACACTCGGCCAAGGCGAATTTAGCGCAGCCTCTGCCTCTGATGCCTTAGCGGCCGCCTATGCGCGAGACGAAAACGACGAGTTTGTTGCAGCCACAGTCATTACTGATGCAGAGGGTAAGCCACTGGGTGTTGTTGCGGATGGCGATACCATGATCTGTGCTAATTTCCGCCCAGACCGTTCACGCGAAATTACCAACTGTTTTGTTGATGATGGGTTCGAAGGCTTTGAGCGCAAGGCGCGTCCAGCCCTAGCTGAATATGTCATGCTGACAGAGTATGCGTCCAATATTCCAGCAAGCTGTGCTTACCCGCCAAGCAGCATTAGCAACGACCTAGGTGAGTACCTTTCAAACTTAGGGCGCACACAGTTGCGCATTGCCGAAACCGAAAAATATGCCCACATTACCTTCTTCTTTAATGGTGGCGCAGAGGCTGTATATCCGGGTGAGGATCGTATTCTTGTACCTTCTCCTAGTGTAGCGACTTACGACCTACAGCCCGAAATGAGCCTGCCAGAAGTTGCAGACAAGTTATGCGAGGCGATTCGTAGCGGTAAGTACGACCTGATCGTCTCGAACTTCGCCAACGGTGATATGGTAGGCCATACCGGCAAGTTTGATGCAGCGGTAAAAGCCTGCGAAGCCGTTGATGCTGCCTTGGCTAAAGTACTGGATGCCATGGCTGAAGTAGGGGGTGAGACACTGATTACAGCTGATCACGGTAACGTTGAACTAATGGTCGATCCTAAATCGGGCCAGCCGCACACATCACATACAACCTGGCCCGTTGCACTGGTCTACGATGGACCCCGTAACGCCTCTCTTAAACTGCGCGACGGAGCGCTCTGCGATTTGGCGCCAACGCTGTTAAAACTAATGGCATTGGCGCAGCCGAGCGAGATGACCGGTCAACCTCTTGTTGATATCTAAGATTCGCGTTTTAAGTAGTATTGCCTTGCTGCTAGCGCTGAATGTGCCGCTGGCAGCTGCGCAAACGGCGGGCGAAACCGCCGCTCAGCTCGATAAGCTGAAACAGCAGATCAGTAAACTCGAGCAGCAGATAGACGCTGAACTGGGCGATCGAACCTCACTCCAGCGAGAGCTCCGCGATCGTGACCGTGAAATTGCCGACCTGAGCCTTCGCCAAAAAGATTTAAAGTTACGCATCGAAACGCTGGGTAGCCGCGCTGGTGAGCTAAATCTCCAGCGCGATCAACTACAAACACAGGTTCAGCTTAGCCGAGAACGTATACAACGCCTGTTACGAGAGCAGTATCAGCACGGCAGGCAGCCTCGCCTTAAACTGCTTTTATCAAACCGATCACCTAACGAACTCGACCGCATGATGCGCTATTACGAGGGTTTAAGTGATGCGATCGATCAACAGGCGCACGCGTTTTCCGCTCAGCTAGATGCGCTGGCCTCCACCAATATTGATATTGACACCAATGCGGCTGAACTCGCTGCCGAGGCTGCTCTGTTAGAGACTCAACAGCGTGAGCTCGAGACCGTTAGGATTAAACGACTCAAGACGCTGGCACGTATTACTGATGCAATTGATCAAAAGAGAGGGCGGGTTAGCGCTCTCAATGCCGATGTGGAACGCTTGGCTCAACTGCTTGAAGAGATCAACCGCTCAGTCGATCTCCTTGAGCTCAGCTCCGGTAGTGAAGCCTTTACCGCCAGCCAAGGGAAATTACCCTGGCCGGTCAAGGGCGCTGTGATTCAGGCCTTTGGCTCAGAACGTAGTCGCGATGGTATAGTGATTGCACTGGATGCCGGTAACTCGGTATTTGCCGTGCACCCTGGACGGGTCGTGTTTGCAGAATGGTTGCGTGGTTATGGGTTGCTCATTATTGTGGATCATGGGCAGGGTTATATGACTCTTTATGGGCATAATCAGAGTCTGTTACGACAAACAGGTGATTGGGTCTCTATGAATGATGCAATAGCAGTTTCAGGAAGTAGCGGTGGTTATTCGCGTCCCGCACTATACTTCTCCATACGACGCGAAGCTAAGAGCGTCGATCCGATCAAGTGGCTTGAGCCACGATAAGCGAGGTATACATGCAAAAGTTTCGCCCCCTAGTACTGGGTCTCGCACTTTCTACAGTGTTTTCAGCCATGCCTTTACACGCAGAAGAGGCAGAGAAAGAGCTGTTGCCGCTTGAAGAGTTGCGCATGTTTGCCGAGGTCTTCGGTCGTATTAAGAGCGCATATGTAGAACCGGTTAGTGATCAGAAACTACTCGAAGATGCCATTCGCGGCATGGTGGCCGGTCTTGATCCCCACTCCTCTTATCTTGCGGCAGATGATTTTACCTCTCTGCGTGAGCATACCAGTGGCCGATTTGGCGGGGTGGGTATTGAGGTAGGCATGAAGGATGGCATGGTTCATGTAATCTCCCCAATAGACGATAGCCCAGCTGCGCGCGCCGGTTTGCAAGCGGGTGACCTGATTATTAAGATCGACGATACGCCTGTACAAGGGATGTCGTTGAATGATGCCGTTGAGCTCATGCGCGGTGAAATTGGAAGCAGTGTTCGCATCAGTATTCTGCGTGACGGTAAAGATGCACCCTTTGAAGTAGAGCTAGAGCGCGAAGCAATCAAGTCAACCAGTGTTAGAAGCCGTCTTCTCGGTGATAGTTTTGGCTATGTTCGCATTAGCGAGTTTCAAGCTAACACTGGCAGTGAATTAGCGAAATCTATTGAGAAAATTACGGCGGATAAGCCACTTAAAGGGCTAGTACTTGATCTACGTAATAACCCTGGAGGTGTTCTACAAGCGGCAGTTGATGTGTCCGATGCCTTCTTAACTGAGGGTACGATTGTATATACCGAGGGACGCGTTGAGCGTACCGAGTTGAGCTTTGATGCTGACCCCGCCTCACTCATTGACATGGATGTTCCGATTATTCTGTTGATCAACGGCGGATCAGCCTCAGCATCCGAGATCGTCGCTGGAGCGCTGCAAGATCAGCAGCGTGCGGTTATCTTGGGCACCCAGAGTTTTGGCAAGGGTTCGGTACAAACCATACTACCCTTAGCTGGAAATCGTGGTGTTAAAATAACTACTGCACGTTACTTTACACCCTCAGGTCGCTCAATTCAGGCGCAAGGAATAGAACCCGACGTAGTCGTTGAGCGCCGCGTGCTTGAGAGTGCGGATGTTCCTGAGGTTGATCAAGTGCGCGAGCGCGACCTTGCAGGCCATCTTGAAAATCAAGACACAGAAGATACAAAGCTCAGTGCCCAGGAGTTTCGTAGTGATGATTTTCAGCTGTATCAGGCATATAGCCTGTTGAAGGCGCTCAACATAGTCAACGCGGGCCGTTAGTCCGCGTCGATCTTCCCAGCTGCACACACCTTCCATCCAGCAAGTGTCTGTATTACAACCAGCGTGATAAGGCCCCAGAGCACGGCCGTCCACTCTTGCGTTAAATCGTAGATGGCACCGACTAAGCTTGGGCTTATACTGGCGCCCAAATAACCTAGCCCTTGTACCATTGCCGAAAGCGCAGTCGCTTGGCGCATATCCTTTGCTTTCACGGCAAATAGAACCAGGGCTAGACTTAATGAGCTGCCGCCATATATCCCGAGTAAAGAGATCCACAGCTCGGCAAACCCTTGCGGATACCACAGTAGACCCAAAAGCCCACTAACACCGGATACAAAAATAAATAGAACAAGGCTTCTCTGCGACTCTAGCTTGGCTGCTACAACAGGTATAAGAAACGCTGCTGGGAGTCCGGCTAGAATTAACAGTGACGTCAGAGCTCCCGCTTGCGCATCGGTGTAGCCCTGATCCATCATCAGGCGGGGTAACCAGGTTGCGAGTATATAAAAAAGAGCCGACTGAAAGCCCATAAAAACAGTTAAAGCCCAAGCGCGAGGTAGGCGCCAAACACTGGAGCTTATCTCGGTCTGATTCTTGGGTGTAAATCGCACTTTCAACATGGGTAGCCAAACAATAGCCGTTATAAGCGGGAATATTGCCCATACAACCATGGGTGCATGCCAGTTATCGAACAGATCACGCATAGGGATAGCGCTGAATACGCTTAGCGTAGCGCCGGTCGTCAACACCAGTGAATAGAGCCCTGTCAAAGAACCACTTTGTGCCGGGAAAAGCCCTTTTATTAGGCCCGGAATCAGCACATTAAGAACAGCGACCCCGATGCCAAGTAGAAAGGTTCCAAACAGCATAGACGGGTAGTCACTGATTAATCTGAGCCCGGCCCCTAGAGCAATAACCAGCATCGCAACCAGTACAACACGAAGAGGCTCTATACGCTTGGCAAGCGAGGGGACTAGAAGGGAAATTACACCGAAACAGATGAGCGGTAGGGTCATTAATAGACCAAACTCAGCCGCGCTAATCTCAAGGCTCGAGCGAATATCGCTAACCAGCGGCCCAATGATCACCAGCCCGCCACGCAGATTTGCAGCCGCAAGCATCAGAGCAACTACAGCGCCAAAAAACGCCCAAGGGCGTTTGCTAAAATGGTTGTCTTGCACGCTTAAACGCCAGTTTTTCGGAACAAGCCTTGTGCAAGTCGCGTCCACTGTTCTGGCCAAAACTCGGTTGGCCGACGGCGAAACTCAGTTCGCACATACTGTCGAATGCGTCCCTCAGCGGTAGCAACAATTAGGTTAGCCGCAGAGCCTGCGGGTATCTCTGTGCGCGTACCCTCACGCATTTCAGCCTCGCGAAGAATCTGCTTAATCTGCGTCTCAAGGCGTTCGAACAGCTGGTTAACTTGGGTACGCAGGCGATCGGTCTCACCCGCCAAAGCATCACCGCCTAGGATACGCGCCATACCGGGATTCTTCTCTACAAAGGCCAGTAGGAGTGTCATCATCTGCTCGCATTGACGCGCGGCCCCTACATCTGACTGCACAATCAATTTCACGCGGCTAAATAGCGTCTCTTCAATAAAGTCGATAAGGCCCTCGAACATTCGCGCTTTACTGGGAAAGTGCCGATACAACGCCGCTTCAGACACGCCGACTTCACGCGCCAAGGCTGCCGTTGTGATACGTTGCCCAGGATTAGTCTCAAGCATGCTCGCAAGCGCTTGTAAGATCTGCTCGCGGCGCGAAACTTTTATGTCGGTCATGGATTCACCTTCAATGATTTGTTGGTGATCAGCGTACCTACACCCTCGTCTGTGAATATCTCAAGCATACACGAGTGCTCAACACGCCCATCGATGATATGTGCAGAGGTAACACCGGCTTTAACGGCACTTAACGCACAGTCAATTTTTGGCAACATGCCGCCGTAAATGGTGCCATCCGCTATAAGATCATCGACCTGCTTGGGTGAGAGCCCCGTCAGTACCTTTCCGTCCTTATCCATTAAACCCGCGATATTGGTAAGCAGAATCAACTTTTCAGCTTGCATTACCTCAGCGATTTTACCGGCAACAAGGTCGGCGTTGATGTTGTATGAAGAGCCATCTTCGCCAACACCTATGGGCGCCACAACAGGAATAAAGTCAGAGTTAACCAGCATCTCCAATACTTTCACGTTTACGCGCTCTACTTCACCGACGTGACCGATATCGATAATCTCTGGGGCCGACATTTCGGGTGTTTTGTGCATAACCTTTAGTTTGCGTGCACGTAATAGATCACCATCTTTACCGGTCAGGCCAATCGCTTTACCACCCGCTGAGTTAATTAGACCGACGATCTCTTTGTTAACAGCGCCGCCAAGCACCATCTCAACAACGTTCATCGTTTTTGAGTCAGTCACACGCATGCCGTTAACAAAGTGAGACTCAATCTTCAACTGCTCGAGCAGGTTCCCGATCTGAGGACCGCCGCCATGCACGACGATTGGGTTTAATCCAATCAATTTCAGCATCACGATATCACGTGCAAAACTCTGTTTGAGTTTATCGTCAGTCATGGCGTTACCGCCGTATTTGATAACCAACGTTTTACCAACAAAGCGTTGGATGTATGGCATCGCCTCAGCTAAAACAGTTGCAGTAGAGATTGCTTGTTCACGATTGAGTGGCATAACGGCCTCCTTGTGGTTCGGTTGAGAAAGCAGAGATGCTTACATTTGCATCGATCTGCTTCAATTTTTTGTTAAATTCAGTGATTATTCTATTAATCTCGTCAGCGTTGCTTGCCTCGAATCGCATCACCAGCGCGGGCTCTGTATTCGATGCTCTGACCAAACCCCAGCCGCTAGGGTATTCAACCCGAAGACCATCGACGCGATTGATTTCCACTGCGTTGAAGTCACACTCGGCTAGGCGCTCGATTAACTCAAATTTGCGCCTGTCATCGACCTCAATTCGTATCTCTGGCGTGCTCTGGCGTTGCGGCAGGGCTTGTATTAACTCATCCAAGGAGCACGCTTTGCGCTGTAGCAGATCCAGTAAGCGTACCGCCGTAAACAGTGCATCATCGAAGCCGTACCAATCATCAAAGTAGTAATGTGCGCTAAACTCACCGCCGCATAAAGCGCCGGATAATTGCATCAGACGCTTCATCGGTGAATGGCCTGTACGACCAATTTGAACCGTGCCGCCTGCCAACTCAATTCGCTCACGCACAGCTGAACTACATTTGGCATCCATCAGAACTAGACCCTTGCGTCTCTCTAGCATGTCTGCGGCGAGCAGCATCAGAATCTGATCAGCGGCTACCGGCCGACCACTGCCGGTGACAGCGACTATTCGGTCAGCATCACCATCAAGTGCAAAACCAACATCTGCATGCTGCAAGATAACAGCTTGTTTCAGCGCTACCAGGTTATCGGCAACACAGGGGTCAGGTGAGTGGTTGGGAAACCGCCCGTCGACCTCGGCAAACAACAGGCTAAGTCTGGTTTTTAGCTGTTTGAACAACATCTTAGTGACAGGACCACCGATGCCGTTAGCGCAATCTACCACCACTTTCAGACCCGCTTTCAGTGGATAGCGCTGGGCAATGGCGTGCACATAAGCGGAGTCATGAGAGTGCTCTCTTAGCGTTCCTGAGCCCGATGAGAAAGGGCCATGCACCGCTGTATGTGCTAACTCAACGATCTCATGATCAAGTTGTGCCTCATTGTTAAGCACTAACTTTATGCCATTTTGATCGGCCGGGTTGTGACTGGCTGTTAATACAACGGCGTTCATCTGCGGCTGCTGAGCGGCGGCAAAGTAAACGACCGGTGTTGCACAGTAACCCAGGTCGATTACATCAACCGCACCTTCGCGAAGCCCGGCTATTAAAGCGTGTTTCAACTCAGGTCCAGACTCACGGCCATCAGCGCCAACACATACACCCGAGCTGTTCAACGGACTAAGTTTGGCCGCAATTGCGCGTCCTATCCAGTAAACGGTTTGGGGTGTTAGCTGATCTGAAGCGCGGCCACGCAGGTCGTAGGCACGCACAATTTGCGGATCAATCGATGTCAGCGGTGTGCGAAAACCCATTGCCAGTGTTACAGATTGTCTCATTGCTTGCGCCACTACTGGCGACCAGATGAACCAAAGCCACCAGCGCCACGGTCGGTATCGCTAAATGAGTCGACAACTTCAAACTCGGCTTGCACAACAGGTACCAAGACTAATTGGGCAATCCGCTCGCCGGGTTCAACTGTAAAGGTCGTTTGGCCGCGATTCCAGCATGAGACAAATAGCTGTCCTTGATAGTCAGAATCGATAAGACCGACGAGGTTGCCAAGCACGATACCGTGTTTATGGCCTAAACCTGAACGCGGTAAAATCATGGCGCACAGGTTAGGATCAGCAATGTGGATAGCCATACCCGTCGGTATGAGTTCTGTCTGTCCAGGCGCCAGTTGAATTCCAGTATCTAGGCAGGCACGAAGATCCATCCCAGCCGAGCCTTGTGTGGCGTAAGTGGGCATCGGAAACGCTTGTCCAATTCGTTTATCGAGAATTTTAACCTGTAGCTTAGTCATGTTGTTCCATTAACCTTGATATGTGTTGAATAAGTTCTTGGGCAAGGGAGTGCTTAGCACGGCGAGGTAGATGGAAATCACCCTGTGCGCTGACAAGTGTCACTTCGTTTTCGTCAGCATTAAAGCCTATTTCTGCTCTTGAGACATCATTAGCGATTACTAGATCAAGGCTTTTGCGCTCAAGTTTGCTGCGTGCATGCCCCAGTACATTTTCAGTTTCTGCCGCGAAGCCGACGGTAAAGGGGCGTGCAGAGAGCGTAGCAACCTGAGCAATAATATCTGGGTTTTTGACAAGGCGAAGCTCCATCAACTCTTCTTGTCCCTTCTTAATCTTTTGATCGGCAATAGCGACCGGGCGGTAGTCGGCGACGGCCGCAGCGCCAATAAAGAGATCGCTGCCAGCTGCCAGTTCTAAGCTAGCGGCTAACATCTGCTCTGCAGATTCTACATCTATGCGTCGAACGCCCGCAGGCGTTGATAGCGCAACTGGACCTGAAATCAGAATCACCTCGGCACCGGCTTGCGCAGCCGCAGATGCCAGTGCATAACCCATCTTCCCAGAGCTATGGTTGGAGATGTAACGCACTGGATCAAGTGCTTCGCGGGTGGGGCCTGCTGTGATACAGACGCGTTTTCCAGCCAGCAGTGGTGTGGCAAACACCTCGCTAGCTAGCCTGGCTATCTCTTGCGGCTCTAACATTCGACCAGGGCCTATATCACCACAAGCCTGCTCGCCAGCACCTGGGCCAAACAAGCGCACACCCTGTTGCAGCAATAGCGCTGTATTTGCTTGCGTACGCACATCACGCCACATGGCTTGATTCATAGCAGGTGCTAGGCAGATTGGGGCCTCGCTCGCAAGACAAAGGGTTGTTAGAAGATCGTTCGCCAGTCCATGTGAAAGACGTGCCATAAAGTCCGCGCTTGCCGGCGCAACCAGAATTAGATCGGCCCAGCGCGCCAGTTCAATATGGCCCATGCCCTGTTCCGCATCTGGGTCCAGTAGGCTCTGATGTACAGGGTTCCCCGACAGTGCTTGAAGCGTCAGTGGTGTGATGAACTCTGCACCACCTGCCGTTAAAACAACACGTACGCTTGCACCCGCTTTGGTCAGTAAACGAATCAACTCAGCGCTTTTATACGCTGCAATCCCGCCAGTTACGCCCAGTAAGATGTTGCGGTTAGTAAGTCTATGCATACCCCGAAGGCCCAGTAATAGCTGAATAATTTAAAAATTAAGGATAGCACCTATACTGATTGTGGAGTAGTCATTATTGAGTAAGAGACGTCCCCTAGTTTTTATCGTTTTTATGCACAAGGAGGTGCAGTATGAGAATTCATGATTGGCCCGCAAGTGAACGCCCACGTGAGCGGCTAATGAGTCGAGGAGCTCAATCGCTGAGCGATGCTGAGTTACTAGCCTTATTTATTGGTCAGGGTTTGCCCGGGGTAAATGCGGTTGATCTTGCACGGCTATGGTTGAAAGAGTGCAACAGCTTGGCACAACTGTTGAGCCAGGAGCGACAAGACTTTAAACGTCTGCCGGGAGCAGGCGATGCGCGCTTTGTTATTTTGCAGGCGGCGCTGGAACTCGGCAAACGGGCGATCGGTCAACCGCTTATGCTGGGCGAAGCGCTAACAAACCCAAGGGCTGTGCAGCAATTCCTTGAGCGAGAGCTGGCGCGACAACCGCGAGAGCATTTTGGTTGCCTCTATCTAGATTCGCAGCACCGTGCGTTGCACTGGGAGGTGTTATTTAGCGGAACTTTAAATGCCGCGGCTGTCTACCCCCGCGAGGTCGTAAGAAGTTCGCTAGCGCGCGGTGCCGCGGCCGTTATCTTGGCGCACAACCACCCCTCTGGCGTTGCTGAGCCGTCGCAAGCTGATCGTCAAATAACTGAACGATTGGTCGATGCATTACAGCTAGTTGATATTAAAGTGTTGGATCATCTTGTGATTGGCGCCGGTTCAAATGTCTCGTTTGCCGAGCGAGGCTGGCTATGATTAGGTGAAAAAGTCGCCAAAAAAGTGGCGTTAGTTAAGCTTCATGTGTATTATTGCGCGCCTCTGTCTCATTGGTTCGGGATATCTGTCCCCGTTTTCGGACGCTCCGCCTGAGATTGCCTGCTTTTTTAGGCCTTCAATAAAGATCTGACAGAGTAATGAAAACAAGTTAATTTTGAGGTTTTGAAATGTCTCGAGTATGCATGGTTACTGGCAAAGCACCAGTAACAGGGAATAACGTTTCCCACTCACAGCGTAAAACACGCCGTCGTTTTCTGCCAAACTTGCATTGGCACCGTTTCTGGGTAGAGAGCGAAAACAAATTCGTCCGTCTGCGCGTTTCATCTAAAGGCATGCGCTTCATTGATAAGAAAGGCATTGATGTCATTCTTGCTGATGTTCGTTCACGCGGCATTAAAGTTTAAGCAAAGGAGCTAGATCATGGCTAAAGGCGCACGCGAAAAGATCCGTTTGGTTTCTTCTGCTGGTACAGGTCACTTTTACACGACCGACAAAAACAAACGTAACACGCCGGACAAGTTCGAATTCAAAAAATACGATCCTGTTGTCCGTAAGCACGTTATCTACAAGGAAGCTAAGATCAAGTAATTGATCTTACGACCTTAAAAGCCCGCACTCGGTTAAGCTGATTGCGGGTTTTTTGTTTCTGCCCCGAGGCACTAATGCAGTTATCACAGTCGTTCACCCGTGCGGTTCCATTTCTATTTGTCGGACTCTGGAGTACCGGTTTTATAGGTGCCCGCTGGGGTCTGCCCTACATAGAACCCTTCAACTTTCTATTCATCCGAATGTTGTTGACGCTGATGGCGTTTCTCGGATTAATTCTCTGGTTTAGGGCGAAATGGCCGAGTTTAAAAAACGCCGGACATCAGATGGTAACGGGAAGCTTAATACATGCGGGCTATCTTGGTGGCGTATTTGCGGCAATTAAGCTGCAACTGCCGGCAGGCGTCACTGCGATTATTGTGGGTCTGCAACCTCTTTTAACCGCCTTTCTATCGCGTTACTGGCTGGGACAATCGCTTAATAGCCGCGGTTGGCTGGGTCTATGGTTGGGGCTAGCTGGCGTGCTCCTAGTGCTTGGTTCGGGTGCAATAAATGCCAAGTTTGAAGTTCACCCCGGTGCGCTACTCGCAGCGCTGGTAGCGCTTTTTAGTATCTCGATTGGTACCTTGTATCAGAAGCGCTTCGGCGCTGGGGTAAACCTACTCACTGCTTCTTTTATGCAGTATGTAGCGACCGCTCTATGGATGGCGATGCTAACCTTTAGCTTCGAAACGCGAGAGATTATCTGGGACCCGCACTTGATTGGCGCGCTGACATGGCTGGTGCTCGGTTTATCGGTTAGTGCAATATTGCTGCTGCTGTTGATGATCCGCGAAGGCGAGTCCGCTAAGGTTGCTAGCTACTTTTACCTAGTGCCTTTGGCTACGACGCTAGAGGCATGGATACTCTTTGATGAGCAGCTCTCGCTCATGGCACTTGCCGGTATTGCGGTGACGGTAGCAGGTGTCTATCAAACTCAACGTGCGCTCAGCTCAAAAAACTAAGCGGGTATCAGGCAGGATCAAAATGACCTGCCTGACAGAGAAAAACAGGCTGTTTTGATTCAGTGGACTTTCACCTGTGCGGCTATCTTAGCGGCGCGCGCACGCGTCTGGTCCATGCTTTCGTTGCCTGTTCGATCATATGCGAGTACGACGCCCATACGACGGTAGGGGCGCGTTGTCGGTTTGCCAAATATCTTGAGATCAGATTGCGGATGGCTGCACGCTAACTCAATCCCTGAGTAGTTTGGCTTGCCCTCCTTGTCGGCGAGTATCACGGCACTTACACCCGCATAGCGTTGCTCAATTTCGGGTATTGGCAGGCCAAGTAAAGCGCGAGCATGAAGCTCAAATTCATTGAAATTTTGTGTACCTGCTAAAGTCACCATACCGGTGTCGTGTGGCCTTGGGCTCAGTTCTGAGAAGTAGACACCATCCTCAGCTAGGAAAAATTCAATCCCCCAAAGACCTGCACCGCCTAGCGCTTGAGTAACGCTCTTAGCCATCGCATTACACTCTTCAAGTTGCGCTGGATCAACCTGACATGGCTGCCAACTCTCTTGATAGTCGCCTCGCTCTTGTCGATGCCCAATGGGGGCGCAGAAGAGGGTATCACCAGATTTTTGCGTCACTGTCAGCAGAGTAATTTCAGTATGAAAGTTAATAAAGCCCTCAACAATCATCTCTTTAAGGTCTCCGCGCGAACCCTCAAGTGCGTAGTCAAAGGCGGCCTGCATATCCGCTTCGCTCTTGACGACCGACTGCCCCTTACCGGAGCTAGACATCAGCGGCTTTACGACACAAGGGATGCCGGCAAATTCGACGGCGGCGACAAACTCTTCATAGTTGGTTGCATAGGCGTAAGGGGCCGTGCGTAAACCCAACTCGTTTGCGGCCAGATCGCGAATCAATTTACGGTTCATCGTAAAGTTGGCAGCCTTAGCGCTGGGGGTTACTTGAATACCCTGGGCTTCGTAGTCGTAGAAACGGTCGGTTCGAATACTCTCGACCTCAGGTACTATGATGTCTGGCTGATGTTTAGCGACAGCCGCATCGAGTGCTGTGCCATCAAGCATAGAGAAAACTTCGAATTCATCAGCGACTTGCATCGCGGGTGCCCCTGCATATGAGTCACAAGCGACAACGTTGTGACCTAGGCGCTGTAACGCAATTACAACCTCTTTACCCAGTTCACCTGAACCCAACAGCATTACTTTCTTCATCGCAAAAAACCTAAGTGTTATGTTATGTCGTAGAGTGTACGCAAAATTGGTGCGATGCTATCAACTGTCGCGCCGATATTATTAATTGATCTAACAACCGCCTCAACCTCAATCTTTGCATGCTACCTAGCTTCGCATCAAGGTACGCATGAGAGTTGCGCTAGGGCGGTGATTTGAGGTGCATGTGCCTGAACTTCCAGAGGTAGAGACGACCTGTCGCGGCATAGAGCCGCATATTCTTGACCGCCAGGTTAAGAGCCTGCGCGTGCGTAACGGTCGTTTGCGTTGGCCTGTCCCGGCTGATTTGTCCGATCATATACTCAGCCAGACTGTGCAAGCGGTCGAGCGCCGAGCAAAGTATATTTTGATACATTTTGCATCCGGCGATCTGCTTATACACCTTGGTATGTCTGGCAGTTTACGTGTACTGCCCGAGTCTGCACCTGTCGGTAAGCATGACCATGTGGAGATCGTTTTTGATTCGGGAATGATGATTCGCCTGACTGACCCACGTCGGTTTGGTGCGGTTTTGTGGCAGCCCTTAGGTGAGGTGCACAGGCTCTTGGGACATCTTGGACCCGAGCCACTAACGGAGGCTTTTGATGTCGATCACCTCGCTAAGGCCTGTAAAGGGCGTTCACAGGCAATAAAGTTGTTAATAATGAACGCCCAGGTTGTGGTTGGTGTAGGTAACATCTACGCTAATGAAGCGCTGCACAATGCGGGGATAGACCCACGCCGTGCAGCGGGCCGTATTTCAAGGCAACGCTTGGCGCGTTTGGTAGACGAGATTAAACGCGTGCTCAGTTACGCCATCCAACGCGGTGGTACAACCCTACGAGATTTCCTCGCCTCCGATGGTAAGCCGGGATACTTCGCTCAGGAGCTCAATGTCTATGGGCGGGGTGGCGAACCCTGTAAGGCCTGTAATAATGCGTTGAAAGAGGTTCGCCTAGGCCAGCGCTCAACTGTATTTTGTAATCAATGTCAGCGGTGATTTTTTGAAAAATGCCTTACTACAGGTACCACCCCATTCTGAAACCAATCAAGAGAGGCTTCGTGAGGGGTTAGGCATTAACCGCCTTCTAGATCATCGAGAGTGCTGGTTGTTCGATGAGCAGCTTCATGTAGAGATATACTCTAATTCACAGGACGCGCCAGTCATTCTATTTCTTCCTGGCATAGGTACCTATGTTGAGCTCTACGCCGAGTTGTTGGTTGAGCTGCAGCAGCAGGGCTTCAATGTCGTGGCGGTTGACCCGCCTGGACATGGCTTTTCAGCTGGCCAGCGCGGCCATTTTACCGTCAGAGGTTTCGGCGATCAGTTATCGGCTCTCATGGACAGGTTGGCGTTGCGATTTACAGGCGAATGGTCAGTCTACGGCTACTCTATAGGTGCCGTAACAGCGCTCGCTTTGGCAGAACGTGACTCACGTATAAAGTCAGTTGTTTGCGGCACACTGCTGCTAAGTGAGTATCCGCCCGATCTTGTCCACGCACTTGGTTGGTCTTGGACATCAGTGAGTGCCTTTTGGTTTCCCAGTGTGTGTGTACCCTTGCGCAGCTTCATTGATTTCGAGACGCTCTTAGGTAACCACCCGGCCGGTCCTTGGATCAATCAAGACAGGCGTATTGTCTTCGACTATCCGTTGTCCACCTTAGCAAATATGTTTAGCTACAAGACCGATATACTCAAGTTCGAATTCCCTTTTGAGCTTAGTATATTGCAAGGTGATTGTGATGAGGTGTTATCAATCGAGTATGCACAGCGCATTAAGGATGAGGCGGAGCACCCTGTAAGGCTCGAAATAATCGCTGGTGCAGGTCATATGCTGCCCTGGGATAACCCAAAAGAATTGGCGATGCGCATTAAAGAGTGTTGCACAGAAGGCGAGACTTCATAAGCGTTAGTTGTGCTTGAGATTGTTTAAGCAAAAAAAAGGAGCTCGCAAATCCATTGTGAGCTCCCAGTGAGATTTCCATTCTCCATGCGACTTATCCGCTTCCTGCGTAACCCTGAATGCCGCGTAAATCTCGAAATATATCGAATCCTTGATTGCCAGTCGTTCCATGTCTGACGCTCCATCAAAATCATACTAAGCGTATTAGTCGTAAGAAGATATTGGAATAATTCCTATTTCTTAGCAGACTATAAGAAAAAATCATATTCCTATCCGTTTTCGCAATCTGAAAGCGTTTTGTGCGATTTAAATCGGCCTTAAAGATTTAAAAAAACCTTGGAATCTGACCTCCCTGCGTCCATCGGGGTATACTGCATCCTACTAACATAGAGCGTTTTAAATTGAGGTGACCTGTGGCATTTGATCCGAGCCAACGAGCTTTCCCAGCAACACGTATGCGCCGTATGCGCGCTGACGCATTTTCGCGATCACTCATGCGCGAGTCGCACCTAAAACCTTCTGACTTTATCTATCCAATGTTTGTTATTGAAGGTCATGATTGTGCTGAAATTATACCTTCTATGCCGGGTGTAGAGCGTCTCAGTATCGATCGTTTAGTCGCCGCGGCAAAAGAGGCATTTGATTTAGGAATTCCAGCGGTGGCGCTTTTTCCTGTGACCCCTGCTGATGTGAAAACGGAACTTGCAGAAGAGGCATGGAATCCCGAAGGGCTGGCCCAGCGTGCGGTGCGAGCGATAAAAGCAGCCTGCCCGGAGTTGGGTGTGATTACTGACATTGCTCTGGACCCTTTTACAACGCACGGACAGGATGGAATCATCGACGAGTCGGGCTATGTACTCAATACCGAGACGGTTGATGCGTTGGTCCAGCAAGCACTGTCGCATGCTCAGGCAGGTGCTGATGTTGTTGCCCCAAGTGATATGATGGATGGCCGAATTTCCGCGATTCGTGAAGCACTAGAAGCTAATGGCTTTATAAACACACGAATATTGGCTTACTCTGCAAAGTATGCAAGTGCTTACTACGGTCCATTTCGTGATGCTGTTGGTTCGGCTGCAAATCTTGGTAAAGGCAATAAGTATTCATATCAGATGGATCCGGCTAACACAGACGAAGCCTTGCATGAGGTGGCATTGGATCTGGCTGAGGGCGCCGATATGGTAATGGTTAAACCGGGCATGCCCTACCTTGATATTGTGCGCAGGGTTAAGACAGAACTACAGGTGCCAACTTTTGCTTACCAAGTGAGCGGCGAGTACGCCATGCATATGGCTGCATTTGAACGCGGCTGGCTAGACGAGAAGTCAGTGATGCTAGAGTCATTACTTGCTTTTAAGCGCGCCGGGGCAGATGGCATTCTGACTTACTTTGCAGTAAAAGCTGCACGCTTACTACAATCTGAAAACTAGCTTAGCGGTTGGTGTTTAGTCAGATGCAAGTATCGCATCAAACCCCTCGCGATACGTTGGATATCGCAATGCATAGCCTGTCGCGTGCATTGCGTCATTGCGACAGCGTTTGCTACCACCACGCTGAATAGGTGTGCGGCTTATAATGGCCACGCCCAGCTTAGTGGCTAGCCACTGTGTAATCTCGGCTATAGGTGTTGGCTTATCATCTGATGCTAGATAGACCTCTTTTAACGGCTCACGTTTAATGTCCATCTGTATGAGATGAGCGATAAAGCCCGCAGCATCTTCGCGATGAATGCGATTACTGAAGTGCAAGGGCTCATCTGGCGCAACCTCACCTGCCCTGATGCGATTCAATAGGTGCTCTCGACCGGGGCCATATATACCCGAGCAGCGCACAGCGGTCATTGGTACACCTGATGCGGCGAGCGCACATTCACCCTCGAATAGTAATTGTCCAAAGGGGTTGTTTGGCTTTACATCACTGCTCTCATCAATCCACTCGTGCTGATGTTGGGCATACACACCGGTTGAGCTGGTCAGGAATATTCGCCTTGGTTGGCGGGGAAGTGCCTCAAGGATACGCCTTGGCGCCGCAAGGTAAATGGCACGGTAAATATCCAGAACGCGTGACTTAGCAGCGGCTGCATACACAAGATAATCGACCTGAGGTAAATTAGGTGGCGCATTTGCATTTAATAGGTCATATTCTATCGGGAGTATGCCTTCTGATAGCTGGTCTATATTGCGACGCAGGCCGTAAACGCGAAAGCCTGCCTCGATTAGGCGCTCACCCAGAGCATTTCCAAGATCGCCGCAACCGGCAATAAGAACAGATAATTGTGCCATTCTACGTCTCTCTATTGGCAGGCGTTCAATATGGCAAAGGGTAGCAGAGGAACGGCTATGACGCTTACAGAACTTCGTTATATTGTCACTCTCGCGCGTGAGCAACATTTTGGCCACGCAGCTGAGCGTTGTTATGTTAGTCAGCCGACACTCTCAATTGCAGTCAAAAAGCTTGAAGAAGAGCTCGGGGTTGCGCTGTTTGAGCGTAGTAAGAACGCTGTGCGTGCAACACCAGTGGGGCTTAAAGTCATCAAACAAGCACAAAAGGTTCTAGAGCAAGCCGAAGCGATAAAAGAGTTATCAAAGGCTGGCCAAGATCAGTTGGCGAGCTCCATTCGTGTGGGTGCCATCTACACCATAGGGCCTTACCTTTTCCCTAAGTTGGTACCTGAAGTGCAGCGTATGGCACCGCAGATGCCCCTTTATATCGAAGAAAACTTCACCGAAACACTTAGGCATAAGCTGCGCCAAGGTGAGTTGGATGCCATCGTCATAGCCCTGCCGTTTCATGAAGCTGATGTACTGACGCGCCCGCTATATGAGGAGACATTTAGCCTAATTACCCCCAAGGATCACCCGTTGGTCAAACAGGGTTACGTTCAAAGTACTCAACTGAACGAGTTAAGCATGTTATTACTCGGTGAGGGGCACTGTTTTAGGGATCAGGTGCTGGAAGCTTGCCCGTCCCTTAATCAATCATTCCATGATCAACACCGTGTCACTGAGGGTAGTTCCCTGGAGACAATCCGCATGATGGTTGCATCGGGATTAGGTACCTCCGTACTGCCTCAGTCTGCCATTAAAGGCCATCCTTCTGAGGGGTTGGTTGAGGTATTACCCTTCAAAGAGCCAGTACCGCGGCGCACGGTTGCACTGGGCTGGCGTGCCAGCTTCCCGCGGCCAAAAGCGATCGATGTGTTGGTGAACGCGATTATTAAGTGTCATAACGACGCATAGACGTTTACTGATGTCCGTACAAAATGTATCTCAGCGCGGCGTTAAGGATCTTAAAGGGGTTGGTACAGCGCTGGCGCTGAAACTGCAGAAACTGGGTATTACTCAGCTACAAGATCTCTTTTTTCACCTTCCGGCGCGTTATCAAGACCGTACACGCCTATCGGCTATCGCCGGGTTAATGCCCTCTATTGAAGCCGTTATTGAGGCCGAGGTGCAGCTTTGTGATATTCAAATGGGCCGCCGTCGCAGTCTCTTGTGTCGCGTGCACGATGGTACTGGAGCCCTAACACTCAGGTTCTTCCACTTTAATGCGGCGCAAAAAAATCAACTAACTAAAGGCGTTCGCGTACGCTGTTTTGGCGAGGTACGCCCCGGCCCCGGTGGGTTAGAGATGGTGCATCCTGAGTATCGCGTCCTGCGTGCCGGCCAAGATGAGCCACTTGAGCAGAGCCTGACACCGATCTACCCTCTCACAGAGGGAATAACTCAATCACGTTTGCGCGGGCTCATACAGCAAGCCTTGCAGCTTTTGGGTAGCCAACCTTTAGAGGAGCTCCTTCCACAAACCGAGCTTAATCATCGTGCTTACCCAGCACTAACAGACGCACTGCACTTTTTGCATCAGCCCCCCGTTAATGCCGATCAGCAAGCCCTTCTTAGCGGCACACACCCGGCACAGCGTCGTTTGGCCTTTGAGGAGTTGCTTGCGCACAACCTTGCGTTACGGCTGGCACGCACCAATATTCAAAAAGTGGGTGCCCCTGCACTTAAAGCGACTGGGCGTATTAGCCGTCCCTTTCTTGCTCAGCTCCCTTTTCAACTCACCGATGCACAGCTAAGAGTTGCGCGCGAAGTGGCCCGAGATATGAACCGGCCCGTGCCGATGCTGCGTCTAGTGCAGGGTGATGTAGGTTCAGGTAAGACGATGATTGCGGTGTTGGCCGCACTGCAGTCGGTTGAAAATGGACGCCAGGCTGCCGTCATGGCGCCAACCGAAATACTAGCCGAGCAACACTATTTGAATTTTAAGTCCTGGCTAGAACCTCTGGGTGTTGAGGTCAGTTGGTTAGCCGGTAAGGTAAAAGGTAAAGCGCGCGTTACTGTACTCGAGCAGATAAAGCAGGGTAGCGGACAGGTTGTGGTGGGAACCCATGCGCTGTTTCAGGATGAGGTTCAGTTTAAAGATCTAGCGATGGTGGTTATAGATGAGCAACACCGCTTTGGCGTTGATCAGCGCCTCAGTCTGCGCGAAAAAGGGCGTCAGGACGGTATGATTCCTCACCAGCTTATTATGACAGCCACTCCGATTCCGCGGACACTGGCGATGAGTGCCTATGCCGATTTAGACTGTTCTATCATTGATGAGTTGCCACCGGGGCGAACGCCGGTGATGACGCTCGCCGTGGATGATACACGTCGGCCGCAAATCGTTCAGCGGGTTCGACAAAACTGCCAGCAAGGTAAACAAGCTTATTGGGTTTGTACGCTGATAGAGGAGTCTGAGGCGCTAGAGTGTCAGGCCGCAGAGACAACCGCAATTGAGTTAGCACAAGCCCTACCCGATTTACGTATCGGGTTAGTGCACGGTCGCCTAAAACCCCAAGAGAAAGCCGAGATTATGGCGCGTTTTAAAGCCCATGAACTCGATCTGCTAGTCGCCACAACGGTTATTGAAGTTGGCGTTGATGTACCCAATGCGAGTTTGATGATCATTGAAAACCCAGACCGACTGGGCCTTTCGCAGTTGCATCAATTACGTGGGCGCGTAGGGCGAGGTTCGCAAGAGTCTTTTTGTGTTCTGATGTATCATGCGCCCTTATCTCGAAACGGTCGCGAACGTATCTCGGTAATGCGCGAAACCACAGATGGTTTCCGTATTGCAGAACGCGACTTAGAGCTTCGTGGACCCGGTGAGGTATTAGGTACGCGACAGACCGGTATGATGCAGTTTCGCATCGCCGACCTGCAACGCGATGCGGATTTGATGGAGATGGTACACAGTTGTGCCAGCGGTATAAGTACCGAGTCCGCCAGAGCACTTGCCCTTGGGCGTCGTTGGATCAGCGATGCAGAACAGTATGCACAGGTTTAAAAGATGCAACCCACAGTACAGCAGTTAGCGATTGTAAAAGAGCAGATTGGCCGTGAACCCCGCGGAATTGCGGCTATCGCCGTCCAAAATCCGGAGGGTACTCCTCTGGTATTGCAGATGCGTTCGTTGGTGAATGACAAGCCCTTTCCTACCCTTTACTGGCTCTGCAGCCGCGACCTCAGTCGCGAGATTAGCCGTATTGAAATGACGGGTTGGATTAAACGTTTCGAAGATGAGTTAGCGCAAGATGAAGCACTACGAACAGCCTTTCACCAACAACAACAAGCCTACGTAAACCGGCGCTGGGAATTGATGGACCCTTCAGATCGTTCACTACTAGAGCAGCGCGGCTTTACTGATATGTTCAATCAGGTGGGTATAGGTGGAATATCCAGTTGGGATAAAGTGCGCTGTTTGCATATGCAGTACGCGCATCACTTAGCCGGTGAAAACCTAGTAGGTCAGCGCCTAGATGCGGAATTTGGACTTAACAAACTTAAACCACTAATTTGACTGGTTAAGCACAGTACCGGGTCTAGCGATCAATTTGGTTTATTGATTGAGCTATCGGCTTGTGTACTTTTCGCGTGACTCTTTTCTAACAATTCAAGCAGTGAAAGGCTAAGGCGTTCGAGTGTTAGCGGTTTGCTAAGAAATGCGTCCATACCCGCTGCTGAACATTCGGCCCAGTTCTCTTCAAGGGTATTGGCGGTCACTGCAATAATCGGCACTCTAGGGTCTAATATATCGCTACCTGAGCGAATGAGGCGCGATGCGGTTAGACCATCCATTACAGGCATTTGGCAGTCCATTAGTACTAAATCAACCGGTTCTTGTTTTAGCCGCTCTATCGCCTCAACACCATTACTAGCCTCGACTATGTGAAGACCCAGTCGTTCTAATAAGCCACGAGCAACTATCAGATTTAACGGACTATCATCGACTACCAAAGCCCGTTTGCCGCTCAGTGCCAGTTTAGCCTGCTCTACTTCTGTATCAGATGGTGTTTCAATGGCACTCTCTGATGTCTCTAATTCAAGTTTAAATAGCACCTCTGTGCCAACGCCTATTTCGCTTTTCATCTCTAAGCTACCACCCATTAGTTCGGCTAGCTGTTTAGAGATAGCAAGGCCCAGCCCGGACCCCCCGTACTGACGTGTAGATGAGCTATCAGCCTGACTAAAGCGCTGAAATAAATTGCGCTGCTGTTCCGCTGAAACTCCAATGCCTGTATCTAAGACACGAATGTTCAGCGCGGTTCGCTTATCAGAGATCCGCGTATCACTCAGTTCAAGAGTGATAGTACCAGTTGATGTAAATTTCACGGCATTCGAGAGAAGATTATTGAGTATCTGCTGTATCCGCAACGCATCACCTAAATAAGCTTGGCTGACACTAAGATTGCGTTTGCATCTGAATTCAATGCCTTTGGCTTTAGCCATTAGATTAAAATGGGCATCAAGCTCATTTAACATCCGGTCGAGATCAAAGGGTGCCAACTTGAGTTTTAAGCGCTGAGATTCTAGCGCTGAAATATCAAGTATCTCGCCTATTAGTGCGAGTAGAGTCGCTCCACTGCTACGCGCAATCTTGAGTATTTCTCGTTGCTTTTCTGTGGCCGAGGGGCTATCAAGCAGTGACAGCATTCCGATTAAGCCATTTAAAGGGGTGCGTAATTCATGGCTCATGTTCGCTAGAAAATCAGACTTTGCACTGTTGGCTTTTTCGGCCTCTAATCGAGCTATATCGTGCTGTTTCTCGCTCTCTTTAAGTGCTGTTAACAAGTGTTCCAGCTCTTGCGTTCTCTCAGTTATAAGCCGTTCTATCTCTTGATTACGATTACCGATAAAAATAGTTGAAGCCGAGATCACCGAACCGATTAAAAGCGTAAGAGCAAAAAGCGCAATC
>Ga0209137_1000991_pt1 | contig 28018 bp, 27 predicted proteins | sample SaaInl5LU_22_DNA_FD_184642 | JGI IMG/M metagenome (GOLD analysis project Ga0209137, IMG submission 184642) | Marine microbial communities from expanding oxygen minimum zones in the Saanich Inlet - ESP_105LU_22_DNA (SPAdes) (version 2) | ecosystem: Environmental > Aquatic > Marine > Intertidal...
GTCCCTGACGCAGCGATACAGCCCGCCGAGATCCGCTTGTCATAGCCGAATTTTGTCATCTCCGGCATTGCCATCTTGGTGAACACTGCGGCGTTCACGATGGTCGACCCGCAAGCCGCACCAAATGCAGCCGAGGCCAGTGTAGTGGCCATCGCCAAACCACCAGAAATTTTTCCGAGCCAATTATAGGCGGCCTTGTAGAGATCGGTGGTTAACCCGGCCTGTGTTGCAAGCGCGCCCATCAAGATGAAGAGGGGAATAACGGCCAGCGTGAAGGAGTTGGTGGTTGAGAACGGCACCGTCGCAAGTTGCGCAAGGGCCGCGCGCTCGTTGATGGTGATCAAGATGCCCACAAAGCCACTCAGCCCAAGGCCCACACCGATGTGAACCCCCATGCTGAGCAGGAAGAACAACATGATAGCGACGATGATTCCGGCGGTTGCTGGATCAAACATGCGGGATTACTCGACTTTCTGGATGACGCCGAGCGGGTCGTTTTCGAGCCCTGCGCCGGTCTTGATGCGGATAAGATCTTCGATCAGGTGCAGCGCAAGCTGCAAGATCATGAGCGCGCAGCCTGCCGCGAGAATGAACCGCGCGGGCCAAAGTGGAAAGCGGATCAAGCCGACTGTGGCTTCGTTGATCTGCAATGAATATTGTGCCTCGCCAATCGCTTGCTGCAAGATCAGCCCGTAAAAGGCGATCGCGGCCAGATCGGTGATCACATCCATGACAGCGCGCACCCGTGGCGGCATCTGGAAATAGACCAATTCGACCCGGATATGGGAACGGCGGATTTGGGCATAAGCCAAGGCACCGAAAACAATCAGCACCATCGTACTTTCGGTCAATTCGCGTGGGCCTGGCACGGGGATCAAGAGAACCTGTGTTCCCACGATGTCGGCAACACCAAGAAACATCGAAAAAAGCATCCCCATGCCGCCGATCAACAAGACAACCAAGGCAAGGCGTTCGACGATTTTCGAGACAAGTTTCATTGGGTGGAGGTTCCTGTCTTCAAAGGGTCCGTGGCGGGCGATCAACACCCGCCACGAATTTCAGCGCTCAGTTGGCGTCAATGATCGCGCGCCAGTAAGCTGCAACCTCAGCGGCTTGATCGCCCATGCCGCGAGATGCCATGTCATCAACCCAGTTCTGCAGCAGATCGGGCGCGGTAGCTTTCCACTTGGCCAGCTCTTCGTCCGAGATCGGAATGATGGTGCCACCAGCAGCTACAATCGCGTCGCCTGCAGCATTTTCAGCGGCTTCGATGTTGTTGATGTAGGCTGCGCCTGCGCGATCGGCTTCCTCAAGAATGATCGCCCGATCAGCCGCGGAGATGTCGTTGAATACATCTTCGTTGATCACGATCAAATGCCCGGTGATTGCCATGACAGGGCCACAGCTATAGGGGCCCGGCTCGTAGAGGCGGTTCGACAAGATATTGCCGCGGTTCAAGAACGAGTAGTCGAGCGAGCCGCGCTGTAGCGCCTCGTAAACATCGCCAACGCCGACCGAAACGGGAACGGCGCCGATGGCTTCATGTGCCTTGGGAATGTCGGCGCCGAAGGAACGGATCTTCATGCCCGACAAAGCGTCGATGTTATCGCAATTCGGGTTCGGGCCTGTCAGATAGTAATCGCCCAAGGGCTGGTGGAACAAGAATTCAACGCCGAAGCTGGACAGCTCTTCGCGGAAGTAGGGTAGATCGTCGTAAGCTGCTGCCGAGATTTCCATCGCCTGACGGGGTGTATCGAAGACGAAGGGGATCTGATAGGCGCGCCAATAGAGAAGCTGGTCAGCGTAGTAGCCCGGCACGATGGCGGCCATATCGATGGCACCACGACCGGTAAGTGTCAGAAGCTCATTACCTGCGCCCAAACCACCGGCATAGGTGATCTCGATGCGCACACGGCCTTCGGTGCGCTCTTCAACGGCGGCTGCGAATGCTTGCTCAGCGGCAAGGAAAGGGGAATCGCCCAAGTAGTGGCCGTAACGAAGCGTCACTTCCTGCGCGCTGGCGGTTCCAGCAAGCAGAGCGGCCGCTCCGACGAGGGTGGTAAAACGGTTAAACATTAATATCTCCCTGTGTGTTTGCCACCCTTGTAGGGCGGTCAGTTCGAGGTTGTTGAAAACCGAAGTAGCCAAAGTTTTCCAACTTAAGGGTGTTGTTCGATATGCCCGTGTCAAGCCGCGCATGCGGTTCGACGACAGTCGCCACCCAGTCGATTAAACCTCCGCGCCCAATCAGCCAACTGTTGACAGTGTTGCGAAGCTGACGAACAATTGTCAACAATGACCTTCACCCCCGGGAGTATTCTTCGTGAACCGCTTGCGAGATGACGCCGAAGCGGTTGTGCCGCAAGACGATGCAGCACATGTCCGCGATATCCTCGATCGACTGGCGGCGCGTGCCTCTTGTCGTGACTTTGACGAGAGCTTGATCAGCCCTGAAATTCTGGAAGATATCTTGCGCGATGGGGTCGAGGCGCCATCGTCTTGCAACCAGCAGAATTGGCATTTCGTCATCGTTGCCGATCCGGCACGCAAGCGCCGCGCACGCGATATTTCCGGTGGAAACCATCACTTTGCCGAATGTTCGGCGCTGATTTACCTCTGCTTTCAAAAGGGTTGGACGCATGGGAATTTCTCGATCGTCCAATCTGTGGCGGGTGCGTGCTATCACATGATGCTCTCGGCGCATCTGCGCGGCTTTCAATGCATCTGGAATGCGGGCATCGGCGATCAGGTTGCCCTGCGAGAGATGATCGGATTGCCCGAGACATTTGATGTGATCGGCGCGCTGGCCATTGGCCGGGCTAAGGCCACAGCGCCTAAAAATAAGGCGCCGCGTCGCCCGATACATGAAATTTTCAGCTGGGAAAAATTCGAACGCCCCTCTGCAAGCTGCTATCCGGTCAAACCTGCCGCCGCCTATCCTTATTGGGAGATCCGCAACGACGCGAATCCCTATGCCGAGTGGAACCCCGCGCATTGGCGTTGGGACCAGCTGGCCGATTTCCGTGGCTATTCGGTTTGGGCCAAATCACCCTTGGCGGGTGTCTATGTCTCGCGCAGGCAGGGTGAGGCGACGGCGGTCGAGATGTCGCTTTTGCCGTCATTGCCCAGCGGGGCAAAGGTGGTCGAAGTCATGGGATGGGGTGGCACAACGACAACCGCGCTGATGGGCGCGCTTGGCCATGATGCGCAGCTGACCTTTGTCGAGCTATCGGCCAATAACCTGTCTTTCATGACCGAGCGCTTGCGCCGTGAAGGGCATGACATGTCACGCCTGCATGGCGAAGTGATGGTGAATGGGACACTGCCGCAGGCGGATGGATCTGTCGATCTCGTGGTTTTGCCGCAGGTGCTGGAACACATGCCCACACCCGAGGCCTTTCTGGACGAGGTGCGCCGTGTTCTTGCGCCCGGTGGTTGTGTTTTGGCGAGCGTGCGCAATATGACATCGGCCTATGGCGCGCATTGGCGCGCGGTCGAAGCGGTGGGCGCGATCCCTAATCAGGGGCCGTTCACGCCGATTGCGGCCGCCGACCTCGCCACATGGATGCATGCGCGTTTCACGATCGAGGCGGATCTGGGCATTGGTGCCGATGCCACCGGAGATGCCGCCCGCCTGACAGGTGACGCGTGTCAGACGGGGCGGCTTTACGCGATGCGAGGCCGGCGTGCCTAAGCGGTGGTCATGCCAAGTGACGGCGCACGAAGCGCCCGTTGCCGATGGCCGCATCATCGACCGTGCCATCGCGCAACACAAAGCGACCGCGCGACAAAGTATGCACGACACGCGCCTGCATCCGCTCACCCTCGTAGATCGAATAGCCCGCATCACTGCGTATGTGCTCTTTGCCAACGATCCAATCGGCGTTCAAATCGATCACCGCTATATCGGCGTCCGCGCCTGCCCGCAGTGCGCCCTTGTCATGCAGTCCCATCCGCCGTGCGGGGTTTTCGCTGACCAGCGGGATCAGTTTTTCAAGCGGCAAGCCACGCTTGTGATGGCCATAGGTCAACAGAACCGGCAAAAAAGCATCGAGACCGGGAAAGCCCGGCTGCGCTTTCCAAATGCCGCCATCCTTGCAGGTGATGGGGCGATGAATGTGATCGGTGGCGATTGTATCGATATCGCCGCGTCCGATCGCGGCCCACAACGCTTCGGGGTCTGCGGGGGCGCGCAAGGGCGGGTTCACCTTGCCAACCGCGCCGATCGCGCTTGTGGTATCATGCGTCAGGTAGTGCAGGCAGGTCTCGATACAAACATCGGACCCGGCGGCGCGCTGGCGCAGCGCAGCATCGAGCGCTTCTCCAGACGAGGTATGGACCGCATGGACAGGCGTGCCCGTCAGTCGCGCGAAATAAGTGGCACGCGACAGCGCGTCTGCCTCGACAAAGGGCGGGCGGGTGGCGTTCCACGTCGCCAGCCCACCTTTGCCTTCGGGATCGGCGGCGGTGACGCGGTCACGCAAGATCCACGCAACTTCGATGTTTTCCGGATGCGGGCAAAGCAGGCCCTTATGCGTGGCCAATGCCTCCAAAAGGCGGAAAAGGAACCCGTCATCGGTGCCGGGCAGGCCAAGGCGGGCGCCTTCGTTGCCACGGATATTCATGAAAAGCTTGGCGCTGGGCGACCCGCGCGCGATCAGCTCGGGCAATTCGGCCAAGTGTTCCTCGGTTGCTATGACGAAGTGAAATCCGAAATCGATGCGCGCACCGCTTTGCGTGATTTGGCACAGCTCATCGAAAATCGGGCCGTATGGTTCTGGGCTCATGACGTAGGAGATGAATGTGGTCACGCCACCGACCGCGGCTGCCGCAGTCTCGGACATGGCGTCTTCTGGTGCGCGGGGGCGGGCGATATCCATGCCATGCCCGAGATGGATATGGGCATCGATCGCGCCGGGCAAAATCGTCAGTCCGGTGACATCGACCTCATCGACCGCATCGCCCGCGCCGGGGCTGGCAACGGCGCTGATCTTGCCGCCCGTGATCAAGATATCTGCCGCCTGAAGGCCCAAACCGGGCAAAAAGGCGGTGCCGCCTCTGAGGGCAAGGTCCGCGGGATGGTGCATCATATTTCTCCTGTACCGAGATCTGCACGATGATCACGCCCCGCGTTGCTTATCAACCCATCACGGACCGGCCACGCCTGACATGGCCGGGCGGCGCGCGTGTGGCGGTCTGGGTGGTACCCAATGTCGAGCATTACGAGTATCTGCCCCCCGCAACGGGTGGGCGCAATGCATGGCCGCGCACCCCGCATCCCGATGTCTTGGGCTATGGCTTGCGCGATTTTGGCAACCGGGTCGGGCTGTGGCGCATGGCCGAAGTGACCGATGCCTTGGGCATCCCTTTGACCTTGTCGCTCAACATGGCGAATTGGTTGCATTACCCCGAGATTTTCGAGGCCGCGCAAGCGCGTGGTTGGGATGTGATGGCGCATGGCCTTTACAACACGCGCTACCACTGGGACATGTCCGAACATGCCGAGCGTGACGCGATCCATGCATGTGTTGAGATCTACCGCAATCTGACTGGGCAACCCTTGCGTGGCTGGTTCTCGCCTGCCGCCACATGGACTGACAATACCCCCGATCTCGTGGCTGAAGCCGGGATCAGTTATTATTGCGATTGGTATCACGATGATCAGCCAACCCGGATGCAGGTCCGGCAAGGCAGTTTGATCACGCTACCTTACCAGATGGATATCAACGACGCGATGATCTGGCGGCACCACTTCGAGGCCGATGATTTCGCGCAAATGGTCATCGATCATTTCGATACGCTTTGGCGCGAAGGGGCCGAACAGGGCCGTGTCGTGTGTATTGCGCTGCATCCCTACATCATGGGGCAGCCCCATCGCATCCGGGCGTTGGAGCGCGCATTGCGTTATGTTTCGAGTCATGCGGGTGTCTGGTTGGCGACCGGTGCTGAGATTGCCGATTGGTACCTGTCTGATGCATGGAGGCAGGCCGCATGAGCATCGCCGCCGGGATGGATCACGCGCTTTACCCCTATCGGGCCGCGCATAATCGACCGGCTTTGCAATGGCCGGACGGCGCGCGCGTGGCTTTGGCGCCGGTGGTCTATCTTGAGCATTGGCCCATCAACCTGTCTCCTGACGGCTATGCTGATCCGCGCTTTCGTGATCCCTATGGCAAGTTCCAACCCGATTACCGAACCCATACTTGGCGCGAATACGGCAACAGGATCGGGATTTTCCGCCTGTTCGAGGCACTGGATCGGCATGGCATGACCGCGACGCTCGCGGTGAATGCTGCCGCCCTGGCCCATTATCCAAACCTGATCGAAGAGGCGCTGCGCCGCAATTGGGAGGTGGCCGCGCATGGTGCGGTGGCCGATGCCATGGTTACCTCGGCGATGCCCGAGGCCGATGAGCGCGCGCTGATTGCGCATTGCCTTGATCGCCTGCAAGCCGCGACCGGCACCCGACCCAAGGGATGGATCGCGCAAGACTTCAGCGAAAGCACGCGCACGCTGGATCTATTGGCCGAAGCAGGTTTGGATTGGGTCGCGCATTGGCCCAATGACGACCAGCCCTATTGGATGCAGACACAACCGCCCTTGGTGTCCGTGCCGCAGCTGTCCGAACTCGATGATGTCGAAGCGCTTTGGCACCGCCGTGTGCCCACGCCGCGATGGCCCGCCATGCTGGCCGAGGCCATTTCCGTGCTGGCGGGGGAGGCTGGGCGTTGTGCGGTTGTGGGTCTTCACCCTTGGCTTTTCGGGATGCCGCATCGTATCCGCTATCTTGACGAGGGCTTGTCGCTTGTTTCGCAATTCAAGGGTCTTTGGATAACCCGGGTCGGGGACATCGCGGCGCATTTCAGAGGATCTAATGTAACGGAGGGTGCTGGGTGAGCGTGGGAAATGTATCAGAACGCCTTGTGGCACAAAACCTGTCCAGCCTCGCGTTGGAACGGCTGGAAAAAGCCATCATGGAAGGTGAACTTGGCCCCGGCGAGCGGCTAAGCGAAAGCGAATTGGCGCGCCGCTTTGGTATTTCGCGTGGCCCCCTGCGCGAGGCGATCGGCCAACTCGAAGGTCGTAAGCTGGTTACGCGCGTGTCGAACCATGGCGCGCGGGTTGTGGCGCTGAGCAAGCAAGACCTCCTTGACCTACTGGAAGTGCGCGAAAGCCTCGAAGGGATGGCCTGCCGATTAGCGGCCACGAAGATGACCGATGCCGATCTGGACCACCTTGCGGCGATGTTAAGCGCGCATGAAAACTCTGACGCCATGCGCCAAGGGCGCGGTTATTTCCAAGCCCCGGGCGACGGTGATTTTCATCAGGCTATTTTGCGCGCTTGTGGCAATGCACGCTTGACCGGTATGCTAGGGGACGAGCTTTACTCGCTCTTGCGACTTTACCGCCACCATCTGTCGATGCGCCCTGGTCGCGCTGCAGAAGCTCTAAAAGAACATAAAAAAATCGTAGACGCGCTGCGCGCACGCGATCCCGATGCAGCAGAGGCAGCAATGCGGGCGCATTTGCGCTCTAGTCGCTCGGCTGTCGAGCACTGGATGAAAGACGAGGAATTTAGCGAATGACAAGCAGTCTTGCCGAGCGCCGCCGTGCGTTCCGCGCATGTATGGAACGCCGCGAGGCATTGATCCTGCCCGGCGCGGGGAACGCTTTGACGGCGCGCGTGATCGCCGATCAGGGCTTTGACGCGGTCTATGTGACCGGCGCGGGCATCGCCAATACCTATCTGGGTGCGCCCGATATCGGGCTTGTGACCCTGACAGAACTTGCAAGCACTGTCTCGGCGATTTCTGAGATTACGGATCTGCCTTTGGTGGTCGATATCGATACGGGCTTTGGCAATGCCATCAACACGCAACGTACCGTGCGCGTGATTGAGCGCGCCGGGGCGGCCGCGATGCAAATGGAAGATCAGGTGTTTCCCAAGAAATGCGGGCATTTCGCGGGCAAGGCCGTGATTGGTCTTGATGAGGCTGTCTCGAAGATCAAGGCCGCCGTAGATGCACGCGAAGACCCCAATACCTTGTTGATCGCCCGCACGGATGCCCGCGCGATACATGGGCTGGAGGCAGCGCTAGATCGCGCAGAAGCCTTTATCGAAGCGGGTGCCGACATGACCTTTGTCGAGGCGCCTATTTCGGTCGATGAAATGCGGATCATCGCCCTGCGTCTCTCGGTGCCACAGGTGGCCAATATGGTCGTTGGCGGCAAGACACCCCTGATCGCACAGGCAGAGCTGCAAGCGATGGGCTTTGCTATGGTGCTTTATGCCAACACTGCCCTGCAAGCGGCGATGCGCGCCATGTCCGAGGTCTTGGGTGTCTTGAAGGTCCAAGGTGATGTCAGTGCCGTGGTCGACCGGCTAGCCGATTTCGAAGAGCGCCAACGCTTGGTCGACAAAGAAAGCTATGACGCGGCCGAGGCGCGCTATCGCTTCGACTGAACCAGCAACGCGCCCAAGGCCATGGCGACGGCCGCCTGTGTCGGATCGACAACCGGCCTGCCTATGGCTTTTTCCAAGGTGGTCCGATGCGCCGAAAGGCCGGCACAGCCCAGAACGATGACATCGGCATGATCCGTATGGACGAGTGTTTCCGAAACCACGCGCAGCCGAGCGAATGTTCCGTCCCCCGAGGCGGTTTCGGCCACCGACATGTTCAAGGGGCGTTCTGCGACCATGCGCTCCAATACCCCCATGCGGCGCAGGTATTTGCGGTGCCGCAGGATTGAACCCTCGGAGATGGCGACCACGCCGATACGGTCACCCCGCGACATGGCGGTCAGAAAACCGCTTTCTTGCATCCCGAAGACAGGGACTTTCGCGACCTCGCGCGCGGCATCAATGCCCGGATCCGAATAGCAGGCGATGATGATCGCCGCCGCATCGGGGCGTGCGCGGATGACATCCAGCATCGGCGCGACAGCCGCGTCGCTATCGGATTGGCTTTCGATGCCAAACGGACCATCGTGCACCGTCACGCATGTAATCTCAGGGCCGCCCGATAGCCGAAACGGGGCCATCGCGGCATCAAGCCCTGCCGTGACCGCCGGGTTAGCATTCGGATTGATGACCAAAATGGGACCGCTCATGACAAAGTCGCTCCGAAGTTGTTGGCCGGATCGAGTTCGGCCACGGGCTGACCTGCCCGCCCGGTCAAATCGATCGGCGCACGCTTGACGAAGCGCCCCGTACCAGGTTGGACACAGAGCGCGCCATTGTCGACGATCCGCTGGCCGCGCCCCAGCACCGTCACGGGCCATCCGGTCACCGTCATGCCGGCAAAGGGGTTATAGTCCATCGCGTCATGCATCGCGCCCGCGACACGCGTCTGTGTCGGATCCCAAATCGCGATATCGGCATCGGCCCCGATGGCCAATGTGCCTTTGCGGGGCAACATGCCATAAATGCGCGCCGCATTGGTCGAAGACAGCGCCACGAATTGATTGATGCTAATCCGCCCTTTCATTACCCCTTCGGAGAACATCAGCGGCAGTCGCATCTCGATGCCCGGCATCCCATTGGCGATCTGGCGGAAGTTTATATCCCGACCCGCTTGAAATTTACCTGTGTCATCGTAGCGATATGGCGCATGATCGGACGAGACCAGCGACAGCGTCCCGGCCTGAACATGCTGCCAGAGCGCCGCTTGTGTGGCGGTGTCGCGTAGCGGAGGTGAGCAGATGAACTTGGCCCCCTCCATCCCCGGCTTATCCAGATCATCGCGGGTCAAGAACAGGTATTGCGGACAGGTTTCTGCCCATACTTGACCACCTGCCGCACGGGCGCGGGCCACCAACTCGGCCCCGCCGGGCGTCGAGACATGGACGATGAAAATCGGTGCCTGCGCCAGCCGTGCCAGCGCTATGGCACGGTTGATCGCCTCTTCCTCGGCCAAGCCGGGGCGCGACGGGGCGTGGTAACGCGGCGCGGTATTGCCGCCTGCAACCATCCGGCTTGCCATCCATTCCAGCATGTCATGATTTTCGGCATGCACCATGGTCAAGGCCCCGTGTTGGCCCGCCACTGACAAGATATCGAGAAACTGCGTGTCCGAGACCCGTGTCGCATAGGTCATGAACACCTTGAACGAGGTCACGCCACGGGCGAAAACATCGGGCAGTTCCGCCAATGCGGCGGCGGTCGGGTCTGTCAAGATGAGGTGGTAGGACCAATCCAGTACCGATTTTGGCGCAGCGCGCCCATCATAGGTCGCCAGCGTATCCGCAAGGCTTTGCCCCTTCTTCTGCGCAGCAAATGGCACGATGCAGGAATTGCCACCGAAAGCCGCCGAGATCGAACCGCTTTCATAGTCATCCGCCGTCATCACGCCCATTCCGCTTTCTTGCGCGATATGGCAATGCGCCTCGATCCCGCCGGGCATGACGATCTTGCCGGTGGCGTCGATCACATCCTGCGCGTCCGTGATCGCCTCGGCGATGGTGACGATGCGCCCGTCGCGGATGCCGATATCGGCACGAAAAGTTTCGGTCGCGGTCGCAAGGGTGCCGCCACGGATGGCCAGATCATGTGTCATGCCTTAGCCCTCCTTGCCGTCGGGATAGACCACCCCGGTTTGCGTGGCGATCCGGCCATAGTGTTCGATCCTGCGGTGGCGTTTGAAATCGAACACCGATGCTTTGCCGAAAGCGGTGGCATCCATATCGCATGCCTGAACCAAAAGCTCGTCACCCAGCGTCTTGGCTTTTTGCAAGATCACGCCATCGGGCGATACGATTACGCTGCCACCATTCAGGGGGTGGCCGTCTTCGTTCCCGGCCTTGGCCACGGCGACCACGAAGGCCGAGTTTTGGTAGGCCCCCGCCTGCACCGACAGATCGGAGTGGAAGTCGCGCATCTCGGGTGTCTCATCGGCGTTTTGCGAATTGCCCGAGGGTGTGTTGTAGCCCAGGACGATCAACTCGACCCCTTGCAGCCCCATCTCGCGATAGGCCTCGGGCCAGCGACGGTCGTTGCAGATGAGCATGCCCATCCAAGCATCCATGTTGCGAAACACAGGAAAGCCCAAATCTCCTGGCTCGAAGTAGCGCTTTTCAAGGTGCTGAAAACTGCGTTCAGGGTCGTATTCATCATGCCCGGGCAAATGGATCTTGCGGTATTTGCCGATGATATTTGCCTGTCTGTCGGTCAGGATCTGGGTGTTGAAATGACGCCCATCTGGCGTCAACTCGCCATAGCCGATGGATATCGCGATGCCATGTGCGCGCGCGCGGTCGAAGAGTGGCTGGGTTGCGGCATTGGGCATCTCGGTCTCGAACCAACTATCCACCTCAGCCTGATCGGCAATATACCATCGCGGGAAAAAGGTGGTCAGGCACAGCTCGGGAAAGATGACGAGCTGACAGCCTGCATCCTTTGCCTGATCAAGCAGCGCGAGCATACGTGCCACCACGGCTTCGCGGGTGTCGGCGCGTTGGATGGGGCCCATCTGTGCGGCCCCGATGACGATTTCACGCATCTTTTTGAGTATCCTTCGATGGTTCGCGCGGCGCTTGCGCCATTTCCGAAAACAGCGGGTCGAGGCTGGGCGCATCCGCCAGCGCCATCACATGGTCCCAAATGCGGATCGCGGCCTCTTCGCGCCACAGCCGTGTCGTCAAGGAGAGGTATTTTTCGCGGATTTCCGTCGCCGGATAAGGATCGGACCAATCACCACGGTTGGTCTCGGTCGCCGCTTGCAGGCAACGACCATCGGTCAGTGTCACGCTGACCCGTGCGGGCCGCTTATGCGGTAGCATCGCGGTCATCGCCCGGTCTTCGATGACGCTGACCTTTTGGGCCAGCGCAAGGATCTCGGGGTTTTCGACATTGGGCATGGTAAAGCTTTGCACCTGCGTCGTGCCATTGACCAAGGCGGTTGCGATGGCGAAGGGGACAGAGAATTTGCCTGCCAAGACATTCTTGGGCGCGGGGTCGTTTAGTTCCACGGCCAGCGCATAGGTTTCGACGACAACACCCGTGATCTCATCGGTATCGAAGCGATGCGCCGCTCGCAGCATGGCCAAGGCATCAAGAGCCGCATGGTTGTAGCGGCAACATGAATGCATCTTGAAATAATTACGGCTGACCTCCCAGCGGGTGCCGAGATCGGCGGCAAATGCCTCGGAGTCAAAGCTGTCCGACACGACATGCCCGAACACCTGCGCCACGCCGTCATGGTCGCCCGTATAACCCGCTGCGATCATATCGCCTGCAAGCACACCCATTTGGCCAGAGACACCGGCGAACACATTGCGTACCGTGCCGCCCTCCAGCATCGTGCGCCGCGATGTAGACAAGCCAAGGCTCGCCGACAGGCTGATGGCATGGCGCATCTGCGCGGCATCCGCTCCTTGCAGTCGGGCCACAGCGGTCGCGGCACAAATGGCCCCCCATGTCCCATGCGGGTGCATGGAGGGGCGCAGTCGGGTGGCGATGCCGACCCGAGCGCCGACATCATAGCCTGTCGCGACTGCTGCGAGAAAATCCGCACCCGACACATCGCGCCCCGCCGATACGGCAAGTGCTGCGGGCACGGTGTGCATGCCGGGATGACCTTTGCAGAACTGGTTGCCCTCATCCATTTCCAAGGTGGTGCCTGCCGTGCCGTTCAAAAGCGCGGCCATGCCTGCAGGGCGGGTTTGATCGGTGCCAATAAGCAAAGCGGGCCCGGTGCCTACCTGCCGACCGCGCAAGGCAGCGACATCCGGTTCGGCGGCACCGCCGACTATTGCTCCGATACAATCGGCAAGGATTAGCGCCGTGCGGCTCAACACATCACCCGATATCGTGGCCGTCACCGTACTGGCGGCGAAATCCGCCACTTTACCGAGACTGTCCATGCCTTGCCCCCCACGCGTTTTCCTGATTGCTTCTCAGCTTAGGCCCGCCATGAGCGAAGCTGCAAGCAGATAGGAGCCTGAGATGAAACGCGTTCTTGTAATCGTTCCTTTCCCGATGAGTGAAGAGAACCGCGACCAACGGCGCGCACAGCTCAACGCGGTAGAGCTTGGACCCGATATCGAATTCGTGTTCGAATCCGTGCGCGTCGCGCCGCGCAATTATGTCAGTGCCTCCGATATGGTCTTGGCTGAACTGGGCGCTTTGGAAGCGGGCCTCGAGGCTGAGGCGCGCGGCTTTGATGCCGTTTGCATCGACACGATGTCGGATAGTGGCATGGCAGGGTTGCGTTCTGAATTATCCATTCCGGTGATCGGCCCCGGTCGTGCGTCGGTTTTGATGGCGATGATGCTGGGCCACAAATTCTCGATCATCGCGATGTGGCCACATTGGCAACATCTGTATCGCAAGACACTGACTGAACTTGGCGTGCAACACCACTGCGCCTCCATTCGATGGATCGATGCCACACCGGACAACCAAGCCTTGATCGCAGGCAAGGAAAGCGACATCTTCCCCGCCCTCGAAGCGGTTGCGCGACGCTGTATCGAAGAGGATGGGGCCGATGTGATCCTTCTGGGTTCAACCACAATGCATCAGGCACATGCCTATCTGGCCGCACGCCTGCCTGTGCCTGTCGTGAACCCCGGCCCCCTGACCTATAAGCTGGCGGAAACCGTGTTGGGTTTGGGGCTGACCCATAGCCGTGTGGCATATCCCACGGCACTGACCTCGCGCCGGGCGGTGGTTCACGAGATGCTGGACGCGGCCGAGAAAAGCGATCACGCATAATCGACCTTGCCCTAATGACATAATGTTATATCATTAGGCGTATGAGCGTGACCGACCTTGCATCTCAGCCGTGAACGTCGCGGCCTACTCTGTCGCCGAGCCAAGCGCTCCGACACGGCTGGACCCGGCGTCGCCGGTGCCTCTCTACCAGCAATTACTGGTGCAGTTGCAAAACCGGATCGACAGCGGGGAGTTTGGGCCAGGGACCGTTTTGCCGGGTGAGTTCGATTTATCGCGCGATTATGGCGTGTCGCGCATCACGGCGAAGCGGGCGCTAGACGAACTGGCCGAGGCCGGGCTGGTCAAGCGCGAACGCGGGCGCGGCACACGGGTGTTGGAGCGTGCCGGCGCCAGTGCCGTGCGCACCTCGATCGATGGCTGGCTTGAGAATATCAGCATGATGCAGGCCACGACCGAAGTGCGGCTTTTGTCGTTTGAATACCTGAATGCCGGTCCCGATATCGCCAGCGCATTGGAGTTGGATGACGGGGCAGATGTGCAGCGTTCGGTCCGTGTGCGCACGCTCGATGGTGTGCCGATGTCTTATCTCGTCTGTTTCCTGCCCGCCGATGTGGGCCGCGCATTCGACGCCGCCGCACTGGCATCGACTGCGATGCTGACGCTCTTGGAGCAAGCGGGCCATCCTGTCGCATCGGCGCGTCAAACAGTATCGGCGACGCTGGCCGCGCCCGATACCGCGCAGGCACTCGAGGTGAACGCAGGCGCACCCTTATTGGAGGTGCGCCGCATCGCGCGCAGCGCCGATGATCGCGCGGTGCAATATATTCGGGCGCTTTACCGCCCCGACCTTTACCACATTGAGATGTCCATGACGCGCAAGGCGGGCTCTGACGGTCCGCTCTGGGCGGCGGAGGAGGGGACAAGTTGATGCGTCAAACCTTGGCACAAAAGATTATCGCGCGCGCCGCAGGCCGCGATCACGTGACACCCGGCGAGGTCGTCACCGCGCGGGTGGATCTGGCGATGATTCACGATTCAGGCGGGCCGCGGCGTGTCGCGCCGATCTTGCAGGATTTGGGCGTTGGGCTTTGGGACAAAGATAAAATTGTGCTTGTTTCCGACCATTTCGTTCCGGGCGATACGGAGGAGGGGGCCGCGATCCTTGTCATGACGCGGGATTGGGCGCGCAGGACAGGTGTGCGTTTTCACGACGGGCTTGGCATCTGCCACGTGGTTCTGCCCGAAAGCGGCCAGCTACGGCCTGGCATGTTCGCGGTAGGCGGTGACAGCCATTCGCCCACGGGCGGTTCGATGGGCGCCTTTATGTTCGGGATCGGCGCCACCGAAATGGCAGGTGTGCTTGCGACGGGCGAGATCTGGGTGAAGGTGCCAGAGACGATCTTGATCGAATGGACCGGCCGTCTGGGTGACGGGTTGATGGCAAAAGACATCATGCTGGCCTTATGTGGGCGTCTGGGCATGGATGGCGGCAAATATCAGGCCGTGGAATACACCGGCGAGGCGATCCGCGCGCTGTCGATGCAAGAACGCATGACACTGTCCAATATGGCTGCCGAACTCGGCGGCCAGACCGGGCTTGTTGCCCCGGATGATGTTACAGCGGCCTTTTTGCGTAGTGTTGGCGGCAGTGTTCCGGATCTTTCCGATCTGCATAGCGATGAAGGGGCCTCGGTGCTCGAACATCACATCTTTGATGCCACGACGCTTGCCCCACAGGTCGCCGCCCCGCATTCGCCGGCCAACGCGATGCCCGCCGATGCGGCAGGCAAGACCGCGATCAGCATGGCCTATGTCGGCGCATGCACAGGGGCCAAATACGAAGACCTTCAGGCCGCCGCGCGCATCCTCAAGGGACGCAAACTGGCGGCAGGGGTGGATCTTTTGGTGGCTCCCTCCTCCAAGCGCGATCAAGACCGGGCCGAGGCCGATGGGATCATGTCCATCTTCGAGGCGGTTGGCGCAAAGATATTGCCCAATGCCTGTGGCATCTGCGCGGGCTATGGAACATACCGGCTCGGTGCCGATGTGACCTGTATCTCTTCGACGGCGCGTAACTTCAAAGGCAGGATGGGCGAGGCGTCCTCGCAGGTTTGGCTTGGTTCGCCCTTAACCGTGGCCGCCGCCGCAGTCGCGGGTCACATCATCGACCCAAGGGAGATGCTGGCATGAGCGGGCGGATTTTCCTTTTGGGTGACGATATCGATACCGATCAGCTTGCGCCCGGCCAATATATGCGCGGCGGAATCGAGGCGATTGCCGCCCATTGCCTGGAAGCAGCGCGCCCTGATTTCGCACCCAGCGTGCAGCCGGGTGATATCGTGGTCGCCGGGCGTAACTTCGGCGCGGGCTCATCGCGCGAACAGGCCGCCGAAGCGCTGCGCCACCTGCAGGTTGCCGGTGTGGTGGCGTTGTCCTTTGCTGGAATCTTCTATCGCAACGCCGTCAATCTGGGCCTGCCCGTGTTGATCGCCCCCAGCATCGACGGCGTGGTAGATGGCGATCTTGCGACGCTGGATGCCGATGGTGGGGTTTTGCAACTGACGGCCAAGGGGATCGCACTGCCACTTGATCCGATGCCTGAGAACCTGCGTGCAATCATTCAGGCAGGCGGCCTTGTGCCTTATCTGAAGAAACGCTTTGCCGCCGATAACAAAGGACCAAGTCAATGACACTCAAAGCCCTGTTGAGCCGGCCGGATATCTTGCTGGCGCCGGGTGTTTGCGATGCGTTGACGGCGCTGATCGCGGAACAAGCCGGGGCCAAGGCGGCCTATCTCTCGGGTGCGGGCATAGCCTATACCCGCTTCGGGCGTCCCGATATTGGCCTCGTGTCGATGGCCGAGGTGGCCGACACAATCGCATTGATCCGTGACCGGGTTTCGATGCCGTTGATCGTGGATGCCGACAATGGTTTCGGCAATGCCCTGAACGTGCAGCGCACCATGCGGGTGTTCGAGCGTGCAGGTGCAAATGCGCTGCAGCTTGAAGATCAGACCATGCCCAAACGCTGTGGCCATCTGGATGGCAAGACGCTGATCTCGGACACGGAAATGGCTGGGAAAATTCGTGCCGCCGTCGATGCGCGCGCCAGCGAGGCGACACTGGTGATCGCGCGCACCGATGCGATTGCCGTCGAAGGGTTCGAGGCGGCCTGCGATCGTGCAGCGCTCTACATCGATGCAGGTGCCGATATCCTCTTCATCGAAGCGCCCCAGACCCGCGCACAACTCGAGGCGATTGCCACGCGGTTTGGTGGGCGTATTCCTCTGATGGCCAACATGGTTGAGGGCGGCAAAACCCCGATCCATGGGACGGCCGATCTACAAAGCCTTGGGTTTTCATTAGTCATTTTCCCCGGTGGCGTCGTGCGCGCCTTGGCGAAAACGGCTGGTGACTATTACCGCGGCCTCATCTCCACCGGATCGAACGAAGGTTTCAAAGACCATATGTTTGATTTCTCGGGCCTGAACGATGTCATCGGGACCGGCGACATGCTCAAAAAAGGGAATTCCTATGGAAATTGATCCCGTCACACTTGCCATTCTCAAGGGCCGTTTCGAGCAGATCGCCGATGAGATGGATGCGACATTGTTCCGTTCGGCATTCAACCCGATCATCGCCGAGGCGCATGATGCAAGTCATGGCCTCTATGACGCTGAGAACGGCGATACGCTGGTACAGGGCAAATCCGGGCTGCCGATTTTCGTGGGGGTGATGGCGTTTGCGGTCAAGGCTGTCATTAAGAAAGCGGCGGCGCAGGGCGGTGTCAACGAAGGCGATGTGTGGATCTTCAATGATCCCTACGATGGCGGCACGCATTTGTCGGATTTTCGTCTCGTCAAACCCGTGTTCCGCGATGGCGAGGTATTTTGCTACCTCGCATCCGTTGGTCACTGGCATGATGTCGGCGGAAACGTCCCGGGCAACTATAATCCAGCGGCGACCGAGTGCTTTCAGGAAGGGATCTTGATCCCGCCGGTCAAGCTTTATGATCGGGGCCAGTTTCGGCAAGATGTGGTCGATATCTTGTCGTCCAATTCGCGCCAGCCGATGTCGCTCTATGGTGATCTCAACGGGCAGATCAACGCGATGGATCTAGGCGAAAAGCGCCTGAATGCCCTGTTGGATGAATATGGTGTGCAGACGGCCCGCCATGCTCTGGCAGCGCTCAAGGCCCGCGCGGCGACGATGATGCGCAGCAAGATCGCTGGCTTGCCGTCAGGCACCTATTCGGCCGAAGATTGGCTCGACAATGACGGGATCGACGATGTTCCGCTCAAGATCGCCCTCGATATGACCATCGATGGCGACAAGATGATCCTTGATTTCACGCGCTCATCGCCTGCGTGTCAGGGGCCGGTGAATATCTCGCGCGCCACGACGATTGCGGCCTGTTACGTCGCCTTGAAACATATCTTCGGCGATGTGCCCGCGAATGCGGGGGTGCTCGAACCTGTGACCTTCCGTATCGACGAGGGCTCGCTTCTGTCGGTCAAGGCGCCCAAACCTGTTGGCGGCTATACCGAGACCATCTTGCGCCTGATCGATGTTATGTTCCAAACGATCACCCAAGTTGCACCCAAGGACGCGATGGCCTGTGCCTATGGCACGATCAATGCGCTGTCGCTGGCGGGCCACCGTGCCAATGGTGCGCGTTGGGTGATGTTCTCTTTCTTTGGGGGTGGGCATGGCGCGCATGGGACAGGCGATGGTTTGAACCATGGCAATGCGCCGATCTCGACCGCGACTATTCCACCGCTCGAGATCTTGGAGGCGGCCTATCCCGTCCGCTTCACAAAATGGGCCCTGCGCGAGGATTCGGGCGGTGCCGGGCGGTATCGTGGGGGCCTAGGCGCGATCTATGAGATCGCGCTGTTGGAAGAGAACGCCGATGTCTTCTTGTTCGGTGAACGCGGCAAGGTTGCGCCGCGCGGGATCGTGGGTGGCGGCGATGCGGCCATCAACCGCTTTGTCTATGAACAGGCCGATGGCGAACATACCCCGCCGATGGTCTCGAAAATGGTCGGGATTCATATCACGCGTGGCCAAAAGCTGCGGTTGGAAACACCCGGCGGTGGTGGGTATGGCAATGCGCTTGATCGCCCCCCCGAGGCGGTGCTGGCCGATGTGACGCTGGGCTATGTCAGTGCCGCGGTTGCGCGCGACAGCTACGGCGTTGTGATCGCTGCGGATGGAGCATTGGATGCGGGCGCGACAGCAGCCCTTCGCAAGGAGCGCGCAGCATGAGCGGCACAATCGTGATCGGCGTCGATGTCGGCGGCACCTTTACCGATGTCTTCGTTTTCAACGAAGCAACCGGGCAGGTCGAAACGACCAAGGTTCCGTCAACCCGCGGTGATCAGTCGAAAGGCTTTATCGAAGGTATCGGCCGCAAGGTTGCCGATTTCGCCGATATTCGCACAGTTGTGCATGGCACGACCGTTGGCACCAACGCGCTATTGGAGCGAAAAGGCACGCGCACGGGCATCATCACGACCGAGGGTTTTCGGGACGTCTTGGAAATGCGCCGCCGCGATCGTCCCACCACTTGGGGGCTGCGCGGGGCCTTTGTGCCGGTCGTGGCCCGCCCCGACCGTGTCGAGGTCGCCGAGCGTGTGCTTGCCGATGGCACGATCCTTGAGGCGGTCGATCCCGAAGCGGTAAAGCGCCAAGCCCGCGCGCTGGCCGAGGCGGGATGCGAGGCGGTCTGCGTCTTTTTCATCAATGGCTACGCCAACCCCGAGAATGAACGCATCGCGGTCGAGGCCGTGCGCAGCGTTTGGCCCACGACCTATGTGACGGCCGCCACCGAGATCTTGCCCGAGATCCGCGAGTTCGAGCGGCTGTCGACCGCGACGCTGAACGCCTATCTGCAGCCTGTGGTTTCGTCCTATCTCGACCGGCTGGAGCAGGGTCTTGATGCCAAGGGCTTTGATGGGGAATTGCTGATCGTGCAGTCCAACGGCGGCGTGATGGGTGTGGGTACCGCCAAGGATTTCCCGGTCCGCACGGCTTTGTCTGGCCCGGCAGCAGGTGTGATCGCGGCACAAGCGATCGCTGCGGCGGCAGGGTTTGAGAATATCGTGACCTGTGACATGGGCGGCACATCCTTCGATGTCTCGCTCGTGGCCGAAAGCGTTGCAGCCCTGACACCGCAAACCGCGATCGATTTCGGCATGGTCGTGCGCACCCCGATGATCGAGATCACCACCATCGGCGCGGGTGGCGGGTCAATCGCATCGCTCGATGCCAGCGGCCTTTTGACCGTTGGTCCGGAATCAGCGGGCTCTGATCCAGGTCCGGTCTGTTATGGCTTGGGCAACACGCGGCCCACGGTAACGGATGCCAATCTGATCCTTGGCCGCATCAACCCCGATCGCCCTATCGGTGGCAAGTTGGACCGTCTCGATGTAGATGCCGCACGCGAAGCGATCCGCAAGAATCTATCGGAGCTACTCGGCATCAGTGTTGAGGAGGCGGCAGAGGCCATCTTGCGTCTGGCCAATGCCAAGATGGCGGGGGCGATCCGGCTTGTTTCCATCGAGAAGGGGCATGATCCGGCGAAATTCGCCGCAATGCCTTTTGGCGGTGGCGGTGCGCTGCATACAGGCGCTCTGATCAAGGAGGTCGGTCTTGGCTCGGCGTTGGTGCCGCGCTTTCCCGGTGTGACATCAGCCTTGGGCTGTGTCGTGGCTGATATGCGCCATGACCGCGTTCAGACCGTGAATCGGCTTTTGTCCAGCATCGATGCCGTCGCCTTGGGGGCGGAATTGCAAAGCGTGGCCGACGCAACAGAGAGTGTCGTCACCTCGGCCGGCGCAGCCTTTGCACGGATCGATCGGGTGTTTGAATTCGATATGCTCTATCTGGGCCAGACACACACGGTTGCCGTCGCGGTCGACCCAGCCGATGGGCTGACGACCGAAGCGATCCAAACCGCGTTTAACACCGCCTATCGCGCGGCATATGGACGGCTTTTGGACGGTATCCCGGTGCGCGTTATGAATTACCGCGTCACGGTGATCGGGCGGCGACCGGCCTTTGACATGGCGGTCTTCGCGCCGAAAGATGGCAAGCCTGCCGATGCCTGTCGCATCGGAACCCGGACGGTTTGGGCCGAAGGTGCGTTTCATCAAGCCGGGCTATATGATCGGCTGTCATTGGCGGTGGGCGAACGCATCGCAGGCCCGGCGATCTTGGAACAGCCCGACACCACGATCTTTGTCGATCCCGGCCTGTATGCGGTGGTCGATGCATTTGGCAATCTCGTTATTCGCCCGGAGGTGTGAGCGATGGATTTTGATCTGGTCCCTGCCCGTACTGGCTTATTGATCGTTGATCTGCAAAACGACTTCTTGCACCCCAAGGGCGCATATGCGCGCGGTGGGCAGACCTCGGATGCCATCGCGGCGTTGCCCGCGCGGGTGTTGCCCGTGGCCAATGCGCTGCGCGCAAAGGGCGGCTGGATTGTCTCGACTCAGTTCACATTGGTGCCCGGGAAAGGGGGGGAGCCCTTTATCGCGCCTCATCTGAAATCGATCCGACCCTTTTTAGGCAAGGGGGATTTCACACCCGGTGGCTGGGGCCATGCGCTGGTCGATGAATTGCAGCCCGCCGATCTCACGGTGGAAAAGGTCGCCTATTCCGCCTTTTATCAAACGCGCATGGAATTCAGCCTGCGCAAGGCGGGGATCGATACCTTGTTTGTCTGTGGGATCGTGACCAATGGTGGTGTGGCCTCGACCGTGCGCTCCGCGCATGTGCGCGATTTCCAGACCGTGGTCTTGTCGGATGGATGCGCGGCCTTCTCGCAAGCCACCCATGACAGCGCGATCGCCGATCTGTCGACGGTCGGCAAGGTCATCACCTGCGCACAGGCGCAAAGCATGATCGAGGCCGCGTGATGCCCGCGATCAGCCACGATATCCCGGTTACCGATTTCACGACGGATGTGCTGATCATCGGGGCGGGTGCCTCGGGTTTGACTGCGGCATTGGCTGCGGCTGAAAGCGGCGCGCAAGTCGTGGTGTTGGAGCGTGACGCCTCCCCTTCTGGGTCGACCTCGATGTCGTCGGGCTTTGTCCCTGCACCCGCAACGCGGTTTCAGGCAGCGATCGGCGTCACAGACGATACGCCCGACCTGTTCTGTGCCGATCTGATGGCCAAGTCTTATGGAAAATCCGATTCTCGCCTTGCCCGTTTGGCGGCACTGACGATTGGCCCCGCAATGGAGTGGTTGGCCGATTCCGCAGGGGTAGAATGGCATGTGCTGGATGATTTCCTCTATCCAGGCCACGCCCGTCACCGGATGCATGCAGTGCCCGAAAAAACCGGCGCGGCGCTCGAGGCGCGCTTGCTTGCCGCGGTCATCGCAGCAGATATCGCGCTTGTCACCGATGCCTTGGCTGAAACGCTTTATGTTGATACCGATGGCAAGGCGCATGCCGTGGGCGTCATGCGCCCTGATGGCACTTGCGAGGTGATCGGGTGCAAGACCTTGATCTTGGCTTGCAACGGGTATGGCGGCAACGCGCAGATGGTGGCCGAACATATCCCCCAGATCGCAGGCGGCGAATATTATGGTCATGCCGGCAATACCGGACACGCCGTTGCTTGGGGTCAGGCGCTTGGCGCTGAATTGAAACATCTTTCGGGCTATCAGGGCCATGGTTCACTGGCACATCCCCATGGGATTTTGATTTCATGGGCCTTGATGATGCAGGGTGCTATCCAAGTGAATTCGGATGGCCGCCGCTTTTCCAACGAGATGGGCGGCTATTCCGAACAGGCGGTCAAGGTCATTGATCAAACTGGACGGGTCGCTTGGAATATCTACGATCAAGCGCGCCATGATTTCGCGGTCGCGGGCTTTCCTGATTATCGCGAAGCGGTGGCAGCCGGTGCGATCAAAACTGGTGCGACGGTGGCGGAATTGGCCGCCGCGACAGGCCTGCCCGAGGCGGCATTGGCCGCGACCATCGCCGAGGTGCAGGCCTTGGCCAAGGGCGATGGAACCGATGCGCAGGGCCGCGACTTCACGGTGACACCGCCCTTGTCGGGTCCGTTTTTCGCCGTAAAGGTCACGGGCGCGCTTTTTCACACGCAAGGTGGGTTGGTCATCGCAGATGACGCGCGTGTGATGCGGGCCGATGGCACGACATTGCCAAATCTTTTTGCATCGGGTGGGGCAGCCTGTGGCGTGTCTGGCCCAGCCGTCGAGGGCTATCTGTCCGGAAATGGCTTATTGACTGCAATTGCCTTTGGGTACTTAGCCGGCCGCCATGCGGCTGCGCAGACATAAGGAGAGCGAACATGGATGGCGATCTGAAAATGACAGTAAAGCCTAGAATGGGGCCAGATCTGGGACCTTTCAAATGGGATGACGCCTTTTTCCTCGAAGATCAGTTGGAGGAGGACGAGCGGATGCTACGCGACGCGGCACAGGCCTTTGCTCAAGACAAGCTGGCCCCACGCGTGACCCAAGCCTATCGCGACGAAGCCGTCACCCCTGAGATCTTCGCCGAAATGGGCGAGGCAGGTCTGCTTGGTACGACCATCCCCGAGGAATATGGCGGTTTGGGCGCGGGTTATGTGACCTATGGTCTTGTCGCCCGCGAGATCGAGCGCATCGATTCCGGCTATCGCAGCATGATGAGCGTGCAGTCGAGCCTCGTGATGTATCCGATTTACGCCTATGGGTCCGAGGCGCAAAAGCAGAAATACTTGCCGGGTCTGGCGATGGGTCAACTGATCGGCTGTTTCGGCCTGACAGAGCCAGATGCCGGGTCCGATCCAGCCGGTATGAAGACGCGCGCCACAAAGATCGATGGTGGCTATCGCATCAGCGGATCGAAAATGTGGATTTCGAACGCGCCGATCGCCGATGTTTTCGTCGTCTGGGCAAAATCGGATGCCCATGATGGCAAGATTCGGGGCTTCGTGCTGGAAAAAGGCATGAAGGGTCTGAGCGCGCCCAAGATCGGCGGCAAGCTTTCGCTTCGGGCAAGCGTGACCGGCGAGATCGTAATGGAAAATGTCGAGGTTTCCGAGGATGCGCTGTTACCCGGCGTTCAGGGCCTTAAAGGGCCGTTTGGATGTTTGAATCGGGCCCGCTATGGCATTGGCTGGGGCGTGATGGGCGCGGCGGAGGCCTGCTGGCATGCGGCGCGTCAATACGGTCTCGATCGGAAACAGTTCGACCGCCCCTTGGCACAAACGCAGCTCTTCCAGAAAAAACTGGCCGATATGCAAACCGAGATTACCCTTGGCCTGCAGGCCGTTTTACGTGTGGGAAGGTTGATGGATATGGGCCGTGCGGCGCCGGAAATGATCAGCCTGCTCAAGCGAAACAACTGTGGCAAAGCGCTCGACATCGCGCGCATGGCGCGTGACATGCATGGCGGCAACGGCATTTCAGATAGCTTCCCCGTCATGCGTCACATGGTGAACCTTGAAACTGTCAATACCTACGAGGGAACCCACGATGTCCATGCGCTGATCCTTGGCCGGGCACAGACAGGGTTGCAGGCCTTTTTCTGAAGTATACCCTGCTCAATCGAATTCATCAGGTCAGACGAACACGTTATGCTTTGCAAACGCTACTTCGTCTGACCATAAGAAGAGCTGAACAAGATCAAAGGGAGCGCGTTCTAGGCAAATAGTTTGCTGGTCAACACCATATGCTGATCCGACAGCAGCGGTTGCGCCCCCCGCAACCACTTTTACCGTGTCCGTCGTCAGATAATTTGGGACAGTTGAGCGTTGTGTCGTTTGGAGGCTCTGGCTCATCCTTGCTTGAGGTTATGCGTTTTCAGCTTGGTGGCGCAAGCGCCGCTTGAGCATGGTTTTTCGTTTGATCTCCTCTCGCTGTTTCAGGATCTGCTGATCGCGCCCGAAGTAGACGTCGGCGGGCGTCACGTTTCCAAGGCTCTCGTGGTAGCGGCGGTTGTTGTAGTAGTCGACAAAGTCGCTGATCTGGCGCTTGAGATCGCCGGGCAGGAAGTAATGCTCGAGTAGGACGCGGTTTTTCATGGTCTGGTGCCAGCGCTCGATCTTGCCCTGGGTCTGGGGATGATAGGGCGCGCCGCGGACATGCTGCATACCCTTGTCTTTGATGTAATCCGCCAGATCACCTGCAATGTAAGACGAGCCGTTATCACTGAGCAGTCTGGGCTTGGCGACCACGGTTGCGCGGTCGCAGCCGGAGGCTTTCAGCGCCAGATCAAGCGTGGCGGTCACATCCCCGGCCTTCATCGTCGTGCAAAGCTTCCAGGCGATGATGTAGCGGCTGTAATCGTCGAGGATCGTGCTGAGGTAGAACCAGCCCCACCCCAGTACCTTGAGGTAGGTGAAGTCGGTCTGCCAGAGCTCGTTGGGACGCGTCGTCTTATCTTTGAACTCATTGGCAGCCTTCATCACGATATGGGCTGGCGCCGTGATCAGATCTTCCGCCTTCAAGATACGGTAAACTGATGATTCAGAGATAAAATACTGCTTCTCGTCGGTGTATTTCACCGCCAGCTCCCGGGGCGTCATATCCTCATGCTCGAGCGCGAACTCGATAATGTCCGCCTGGATCTCATCCGGAAGGCGGTTCCACACAGACCCGGGACGGGGTGCCGTATCATCAAGCGCATCAAGCCCACCCTCGGACCAGCGGTCATACCAGCGATAATAGGTTGTGTGTGGAATGCCGAGCATGGCCAGCGTCTGACGGACGGGCAAATGAGAGGCTTCGATCGTACGAATGATCTCCAGCTTTTCTGATGCAGGGTACCTCATGCCTCGCACTCCCCATCCCCGATCATGCTTTTTTTGAGCAGACGGTTTTGCAGGGTCAGATCAGCAACGACCTCCTTGAGCGCAGCAGATTCCGAACGCAGCTCCTTGATCTCCGGCGAGGTTGCCTGGCGGGCAGTATCCCCGGCCAGCCGTTGCTTGCCTGCCTCGAGGAATTCCTTCGACCAGCTGTAATACAGGCTCTCGCTAATGCCCTCACGGCGGCAGAGCGCGGCAATACTCTCTTCGCCGCGCAAGCCCGCCAGCACGATCCTGATCTTCTCTTCAGCAGAATACTGCTTGCGCGTCTTACGGCGGATGCCTTTGATCAGCTTGTCAGCCGCGTCCTTCGATGTTCCGGATTTCTTGTTCATCTTCGCTCCATAATGGCTGCGATGAACCAGAAATCCTCCGTTACGAAAACCTCAGACCTGTCCCACAGGCGCTGACGTCAGACAGCTTGCAACAGTGTGTTGAACACAGCGTTGTAGGTGCTTAGTGAAATTGACAGCATCGCACATTATATCGCACACCATAATTATGTGCCGATTAACCGTTTAAGATCAATGACTTACGATTACAACAAGTCTTGAAAATCCTCGTGTCGGTGGTTCGATTCCGCCCCTGGGCACCATTTTTACCAAAGAAAACAGTGGTTTAGATTTTGAGATTACACACTAAGCGTGTGTAAATCAAAAACACACCAAACGCACACTTTTTACTGTTTTCGCAGGCTGGAACGAGGGCGGAATCGCTGTGTTGAACACTGTGAAGTTGCTGGGTGCTGTGTTGGCGCAACGACGGTGAGCAGTGTGTCGCCTGCAGTGTTGCCAACACTGTGTTGTCAGTATGTGGTTCAAGTACTGTGGTGGGTACACTGTGTTGGCGGAGTTTTTGGGCGAACTCTGTCGGAGACACTGGGTTAGGCGATGCTGTGTGAACAAAAAACACACAGCACTGCGGGGCCACACGCCAACTTTCGGCGTGAAGGCATCGCGTCCTGTTGCTACCAATAGCGAAGCGGCCAACTTGTCCCGCTATACACGCATCGTTGCTCTTGGAGGTAATTGCCGTTGCACACAGACGCCGAAATTAATCGCCTCGAAGAGCTACTGAGCGACATTGAAGTCATGCCAGACGCTATGTGCACAAGCGAATTGGATGGTTACGTGGCTGGTCTAGTGCTCTGCCCTGAAATGATCATGCCAAGCGAATGGCTGCCGGAGGTGTGGGGGCTGGATGGCGAGCCTGAGTTCGCCAGCATGAAGCAAGCTGAAGCGACCATTGGTGCGGTGATGGCGCACTACAATCGCGTTGCTGAGAACCTTGCCAGCCGCCGAAAGCCTTATGAAATTGTTCTGGAACAGGCAGAAGACACAGGCGGAGACCAACCATTTTGGGAATTTTGGATCGCAGGCTTCTATCAAGCTATGCGTCTGCGACCAGAAGCTTGGGAACCGTATTGGGCAGCTGACGACGATATCACTGTTGGAGCCATTACAATGATGGCTGCGCTTATTGATTTAGAGGCCGGTGAAAGCACGTTGCCCGAAGACAAGCAGGCTCTATTGGAAGAGGAGGCCTGCAAAATAATTCCTAGATTGGTCATCACAATGAATGACTGGATCAAGGCGCAAGCGCCTGTTGGCATGGGAGCTACACCGGATTGGTTCGGTGCAGCAAATTCAAATGCGGTGCCTGCGCGATCAAACAAGGTTGGGCGCAATGAACCGTGTCCCTGTGGCAGTGGTCGCAAGTACAAGCATTGCTGCGGGTCAAACTGAGAGCATTATAGATGAGAACAAAAAAGCCAACTTGGCGCGATGTTAAGGCGGTGCTGCAGGACTGGGAAAGGGATCGGCTGATTGGCTTAATCCAAGACTTTCACAAACTGAGCGCGGCGAACGCAGACTTTCTATATGCCCGTCTGCTTGACGCAGATGCGGCGCAGACCCTCGCACCGTACAAGAAGCGGATCAAGCAGGCCATCAGTCCAGCACAGCCATGGAAGCAGGACGTACAGCTACGTGAAGGCAGAAAAGCAATCAGCGACTACAAAAAGGCCAGTGGTGATGTGCGCGGCATCCTCTCATTGATGGTTTACTACATTCAATGTGGCAACGATTTCACGTTGGAGTTTGGCGACATCGACGAAACCTTTTGCGACAGCCTTTGTTCCATGCTGGACCAAGTGAAGAGGCAATTGTTGGTCGAAAACGATCATAATTTGGCTGCAGAGTTCATTCCCGGGCTTGAGCAAGAGTTCCAGCGTATTGATGGACAGATGGGTTGGGGTTATCCAGACGAATTTGGTGAGCAGGTAGCAGAGCTGCGCGAGCGGTTCGGCTAAAGCTAGCTCCCATACACACACTTTCGTAGACTTGTTGCTGTCCTGAGCCATATTGTTGCTGCGAGGAGCATGACATGCGGCAGCTGCGTGACGACACACACCTGATACTGGACGGCGAAGTTCGCGTGTATCGGCGAGAGCGCAGTGGTCGCTGGCAGGCTGCGTTCTCAATCGACGGACACACTTGAGGTGCCCCTA